>Ga0185307_1000102_pt1 | contig 60745 bp, 64 predicted proteins | sample LHCtaG_FD_128010 | JGI IMG/M metagenome (GOLD analysis project Ga0185307, IMG submission 128010) | Hot spring microbial communities from Little Hot Creek, USA to study Microbial Dark Matter (Phase II) - LHC4sed_matched (SPADES... | ecosystem: Environmental > Aquatic > Thermal springs > Hot... | reverse complement strand
TGGTGCCTTGAATATTTACAAAAGGGCGTATCAGGTATCTCCCGTGAAGGGTAGCAGTAAACGTGTGGCGCGGCATCGCCGAACCGAAGCACAAAGGTAAACCTTTGTGTGTGTCCGTCTTATGATGCCCCTCAATTTATCGAGGGGAGGACGTTACGGTCTGTGGCTTTTATGAGTTTTTCCGCAAGCTCTTACGCTTTCCAAATGGGCAAATTGGCAATATGGGTGGGAGGTGAACTGGGTTTGTTTATTTTAATGGAAGAATATGTACCCAAAGCAAAAAAGAAGATTGGCAAAAACAAAAAGCGCTTGTTATTTTTTATTAAAAGGAAAGTTCCAATTATTGCTATTGACAAAAACAGATACCTCAAATTTATCGTTATTTCCGTATAGTAAACCCCCTCCTAATGCGGAGCATAAGGTAATTAGGGGGTTCTTATAGAAAATGGAGCGCAAATGCGATCAACTTCTTAATGTACTTTTTTCCAACAATGGTCTTAATAAGTTCCTTGCAATAATAACTCGCTGGATTTGATTAGTGCCCTCGAAGATTTGTGTTACTTTTGCGTCTCTCATCATTCTTTCTACTGGATAATCCTTAAGATAACCACAACCACCTAACAGTTGGACTGCATTAACTGTTACCTCCATAGCTACATCGGAAGCGAAACACTTCGCCATAGCCGAAAGGGTATCGACCCCAAGAGCTGACATTTTGTCTCTTTCGTAAACTTTTTGGTCCAACAGAGACGCGGCCTTATAGACCAAAGCCCTTGCAGCTTCGATTTTCATAGCCATATCTGCTAACATGAACTGTACGCCTTGGAAATCGCATATCTTTTGTCCAAATTGTACTCTTTGGGTGGTGTATTCTAATGCATAATCCAAAGCTCCCTGAGCGATACCAAGGGCTAAGGCCCCTACGGAGGGTCGGGATAAATTAAGCGTCATCATCGCAATTTCCCATCCTTTTCCTTCACCCCCTATCAGGTTTTCTGCAGGGACAATGGCATTTTCAAAAATTAAATCGGTAGTATCTGATCCCCTCATGCCGAGTTTGTCCTCGGGTTTGCCTATATACATGCCTTTGGTGCCCTTTTCCACCATTAAGACCGCTATTCCCCTTTTTCCTTGTTTTGGGTCTGTAGTTACAAACACGGTGTAAATCTCTGCAGGGCCTCCATTGGTTACATAGGTTTTTCTTCCGTTTACTACATAAAAATCTCCGTCACGTATGGCGGTGGTTTTAAGAGCTGAAGCATCGGAACCGGCCTCGGCTTCCGTTAGACAAAAGGCGCAAAGAGCACCGTCTTTCGCCACTCGGTTGTAAAAGTAATCCTTTTGTTCAGGTGTTCCAGCCATCATAAGGGGCATCAAAGCGACCCAATGGGCTACAAGCATGAGAGCACTGGAGGCGCAAGAGTAAGCTATCTCCTCTGCTACAATACAAAGAGCAGTCATATTCCCATCAAATCCTCCATATTCTTCCGGAAATAATAGGCTCAAATAGCCCTGTTGAGCGAATAATTCGAGCATATCCCAAGGAAACACACCAGCCCGATCAATCTCAGCGGCTCTTTTCGCAACTTTAGTCCGAGCAATTTGTCTGACCGATTCTCTAAGAAGCCTGTTTCTCTCCTCAATTAGTTCTTTATCCATAGTTCCCCTCCTTTTGCACTTGAATTCTTAAAAATACCACTTAAGCCCCTTGGAAAACAACCACCTTTTAAGAGATGGATTTTAAAGCTTTGTGAAACTCATCATTTGCCTGTTTTATAAGCTCCATGGCTTTGAGAATACCCCCGCTAACATTTTGAAGCCCCATAGAGGAGGCCGTTTCCGCCCACTTTTTGTATTCCTCAAAATGACTTTCATTATGGCGCACCCAATGCTGAAGAAGGGTCTTCAACTTTTCTATTTCTTCCATTCAAGACCTCCGTTATTCGTTTTTTTTAAAAACTTATTTCAAACGATAAGGGTTGTAAAGCCTTATTGATTCCTTTTTTCTAAGGCGATAAAATTAAAAAAATGGCCAAGAAACTTCGAATAGGATTAGCCCAGATTAATCCCACAGTAGGTGATTTTGAGGGGAATTTAAGGAAGCACATATTTTACCTTGAAGAAGCAGTTCGTAAAAAGGTCGATCTTTTATGCTTTCCCGAACTTTCCTTAACAGGTTACCCCCCGGAAGATCTTTTGTTAAAACCGTCTTTTATAAAAGATAATCTCTCGACGCTTAAGGAATTTGTTCGATATACAAAAGGGAAAAATATAACTGTAATTTTGGGATTCGTTGATTTTAAAGAAGGAATTTGTAACGGTGCTTGTGTGATACACGAAGGAGAGGAAAAAGGAGTATACCACAAAATTTTCCTGTCTAATTGCGGAGGTTTTGACGAAGAAAGATATTTTAAAGAGGGTGACTCATGGCAATTATTTTTGATAAAAGGGGTAAAAGTAGGACTTAGTATTGGTGAAGATTTATATTATCCTATAGGACCTGTTACAGCACAAGTTTTAAAGGGAGCTGAACTTATTGTTAATATAGACGCATCTCCTTACTATATAGGAAAAAGAGAATTTCGTGAAAAGGTATTTTCCGTTAGAGCTCAAGAAGGGAAAGTTCCCATAGTGTATATTAATATGGTTGGGGGTCAGGATGAGTTAGTTTTTGACGGTAATAGTCTTATATTTGATGAAAAGGGAGAAGTTATAATAAGGGGAAAAGCTTTCGAGGAAGAGCTAATTATCATTGATCTGGTTATTAAGGAAATATCAACAGGAAAATTACTCGATCCATGGTTACGAAAAAATAAGATTAAAGAAACGTTGAATTTTGGGAAGCAAGATTTAATTGTTGTTGATGAAAATAAGGCTTCCTATCCCAAACCTTCAATAGAACCCTTCAGATATACTCCTTTGCCTTTATTGGAGGAAATTTACCGCGCCCTTCTTACTGGAACTAGGGATTATGTGAAGAAGAACGGTTTCGAAAAAGTTTTGGTTGGGCTTTCCGGAGGGATCGACTCAAGCTTAGTAGCCACTGTGGCAGTGGATGCCTTGGGTAAGGAAAATGTTATAGGCGTTATGATGCCTTCAAGATATACTTCCCAAAGGAGCATCGAAGATGCTTCTCAACTTGCTCGAAATTTGGGAATAGAACTTAAAGTTATTCCCATCGAGCCTATTTATGAAGCTTATTTAGAAACACTTTCTCCTCATTTTAAAGGTACCGAGTTTGGGACGGCAGAAGAGAATATCCAAGCGAGGATAAGGGGCAATATTTTAATGGCCCTTTCCAATAAGTTCGGGTGGTTGGTTCTAACTACGGGTAATAAGAGCGAAATGGCCTGTGGTTATGCTACCCTATATGGAGATATGGCCGGAGGGTTTGCGGTTATAAAGGATGTGCCGAAAACCATGGTTTATGAACTGGTTAAATGGAGAAATGAAGTAGCAGGTTATGACCTCATACCAAGAAGCGTGATTGAGAAAGCTCCTTCAGCGGAGCTAAAACCAGATCAGAAGGATACGGATACCCTTCCTCCTTATGATATATTGGATCCTATTTTAAAACTTTACGTGGAGGAGAATGCCTCCTTTGAGGAGATCGTCTCTTTGGGATTCGATGAGGAGACAGTCAAACGTGTTATAAGAATGGTGGATCGGAATGAATATAAGAGGAGGCAAGCCCCGCCAGGTATAAGGATAACCCAGAGAGCTTTTGGGAGGGACTGGCGTTTACCCATAACAAACAGATATAGAAATGACTTATAATTCGTTAAAACGGAGCGGAAAATGGACGAAAGAGAGCTAAAAAAATGGGTATTAGAAAAGGTAAAAGAACATAAGGTCAAGTTCATAAGCCTTTGGTTTACGGATATTTTAGGATTCTTGAAAAGCCTTACCATCACTGTCGATGAACTCCCAGAGGCTTTGGAGGAAGGAGTCGGTTTTGACGGTTCTTCGGTAGAGGGTTTTGTCAGGATCGAAGAAAGTGACATGATAGCTAAACCCGATCCTTCTACTTTCGCTGTTTTGCCTTGGACTACCGGAGACCGAGTGGTGGCCAGGATGTTCTGTGACATCTATCTTCCCGATGGAAGGCCTTTTGAAGGTGACCCCCGATATGTGCTTAAAAGAATTTTACAAAAGGCCAAAGAAAAAGGGTTTACTTATTATGTAGGTCCTGAACTGGAATATTTTTACTTCAAATCTGCTGAGAGTGTAGATTTTCTTGATCGAGGTGGATATTTTGATGTGACCCCATTGGATATGGCCGTTGATTTGAAAAGGGAGACCGTTTTATATCTTGAGCAAATCGGTATAAAAGTGGAGTATATTCATCATGAAGTAGCTTACAGTCAACATGAAATAGACATTAAATATGCCGATGCTCTTACGATGGCAGATAATGTTATGACTTACAAAGTGGTAGTAAAACGAGTTGCGTTAAGTAAAGGTGTGTATGCTACCTTTATGCCAAAACCAGTTTATGGAATTAATGGAAGCGGAATGCATTGTCATCAATCGCTTTTTAAAGATGGGAAAAATGCCTTTTTTGGCTCTAATGACGCTTATCATTTATCTGAGATAGGCAAAAGATTTATTGCGGGTTTACTAAGACATGCTAAGGAAATTACAGCAATTACCTGTCAATGGGTAAATTCTTATAAACGTTTAATTCCAGGTTTCGAGGCTCCAGCTTATATTTCTTGGGGGACAAAGAACCGTTCGGCTTTGGTTAGGGTGCCGGAATATAAGCCCGGTAAGGAACAGGCCACTAGAGCCGAATACAGAGCTCCCGATCCTGCTTGCAATCCCTATTTGACCTTCGCGGTGATGCTAGCAGCGGGGTTAGAAGGCATAGAAAAGGGATATGAGCTTCCTCCTCCAGTTGAGGCAGATGTATACAGCCTTACGGAGAAGGAGAGGGAGGAGTTAGGTATAGAGGTTTTACCTTCCAGTTTAGGGGAAGCAATTAAAGAGATGGAAAAGAGTACTCTGGTTCGGGAATGTTTAGGGGAACATGTATTTTGGAGTTTTATAAGGAATAAAAAGGCGGAATGGGATGAGTATAGATCTCAGGTTACTGAATATGAGATAAGGAAATATCTTCCTATTCTTTAACTAAAGACCAATTTCATCGAAAGGTTTTAAATAGGAAAAGGGGCAAATGGTAGCCAGTGCGTTATTTTCAGTCGGTATACCGGCTTCTTCAAGGGCAGCAATAGGGTTAAGCCCTCCAGCTATTACAAGGCCTGCCCTCTCCACACTCGGTTGAATCCCTAAAAGGGTTTTATTCGGTTCGCCTATGGCGAGAATCCCTTTGATGTTCTTTTTAGTGAGTTCATCAGACAATTGTTTGACCTTTTCCATACAGACAATTGGAATTTCCCTAAAACTTGCCAAGATTTTTCCGTTACCCTTTTTAACGGCATTTATTACCTCGGTCATTCTGCTCCTAATAAATACATCGTGAGGATCAAGGGAAGAACCTTCATAACTTATAAGGGAGACAAATCTCATAAGTTCCTTATTTACCACTTCCGCCAAGCCTCCAAACTTCGAAATTATCGGGATGCCCGCTTTGAGTAGAATCCCATTAATTGTGATACTGCACACAGTAGCGATGCCTATTTTCCCCTTTGGTACACAAATATCTCCGATATATTCCCCTCCTTTTCTTATTATGACCCTGTCGCTCATAACATAAGGTGATCGAAAGACGGGCTTCATTATTTTGAAGGCCTTAAGATAATCCCTCTCCGGGAAAAATGAGACATTTAGAATAACATCTCCTTCCAAGGTCTCTAGGTTTAAAGTTGTCAAATAGGAAAAGGTCTCTATTTTGCTGATTATAAAACTGGGGTTTTCAAGGACAAGGGCGTTATAAAGTTCCTTTTTCCCCTTCTCAGTGATTATTCTTCCCTGCTTCCCTGAAGGCTCCGTATAACCCCTTTCATCTAATATTTTAAGATGATACCTTACCGCCCTTTCAGAAAGTTCTATCCCGTAAAACTTCAACCTTTTCGCTATCTCCCTGGAGCCAATAGGTACCTTCTCCTTATCCAAAATCTTCAAAATCGCCAAAACTACCTTGTTCATCATCCTATTCCATAAGTGTCCCTGGAGTTTAATCTATTACAAAAACCCCCTCTTTTTCAACTTTTTGATAAGATTTTCTTTTCTAAAAAATAAGTTTTCCCTTGACTTATAGTAGGAAATAGGTTACCGTTTACCTATAAAAACCAAGAAGGAGGGAGCCATGAACTTACAGAGGCCAAATTCAGATGATGCCACTCAGACCAGTAATCGTTCAAGGAGTGTGGTGCCCTTTTCGGGGCTGTGTTCGCGGTGTATAGATGGGTGTACAGGGAATTGTGAGGTCTTTAAGGCTTCTTTTAGGGGAAGGGAAGTCTTATATCCGAGTCCCTTTGGTTTTATAACGGCAGGAGCTGATAAAGATTATCCCGTTGACTATTCTCACTTGCAGATTCAAGGGTATGCTTCAGGGGCTAAGGGGCTTATTGAGGCTGATCCCGATCATGCGATTTTTCCAGCGGTTGATACTACTACCTCTTATGGCTATCGGAGCAAGGTGATAATGAAACTGCCAATTTTTACTGGGGCTCTGGGTTCAACAGAAGTGGCCAGGAGGAATTGGGAGCACTTTGCGGTAGGTACTGCCATATCGGGGATCAGTATAGTATGTGGTGAGAACGTATGTGGAGTTGATCCTCAGGCCGAGTTCAAAAACGGCCGGGTTGTGGAATCGCCCGAGATGAGGAGGAGGATCGAGACTTATAGGCGGTTTTATGAAGGTTATGGGGACATCCATGTACAGCTAAACGTTGAGGATACGCGAATGGGCGTTGCGGAATACGTGATTGAGAAGTTGGGCGTTAAAACAATTGAGCTCAAATGGGGACAAGGAGCTAAGAGCATAGGTGGTGAGATAAAGGTAAGTTCCTTAGAAAGGGCCTTAGAGCTTCAAAGAAGAGGATACATCGTTACTCCGGATCCTTCCCTTCCGGCTAATCAAGAGGCCTTTCGTAAAGGAGCCATTAAGGCCTTCGAGCGCCATTCTCGTTTGGGATTTATAGATGAGGAAGGTTTTTACAAAGAGGTGGAGAGGCTCAGAAGGCTTGGGGCAGAACGGATTACCCTTAAAACCGGGGCTTACAGCATGGTGGAGCTTGCCAAGGCTCTAAAGTGGTCTTCCAGGGCGAGGATAGATCTGGTGACAATTGATGGTGCTGGAGGCGGAACCGGGATGAGTCCTTGGAGGATGATGAACGAGTGGGGCATTCCGACCTTTTATCTTCAGGCCTTGACTTATGAATTTTGCAAAAAATTAGCCTCTCAGGGCGAATGGGTCCCGGATATAGCGATTGCCGGTGGTTTTTCAACCGAAGACCATGTTTTCAAAGTCATAGCCATGGGTGCCCCTTGGGTTAAGGCCGTATGTATGGGTAGAGCCCTTATGATTCCCGGAATGGTGGGTAAAAACATCGGAGAATGGTTGAAAGAAGGTAAACTCCCTAAAAGTGTCTCTGAATACGGCTCTACGGTTGAGGAGATATTTATCTGTTATGAGATCTTGAGGGAGAAGTACGGTGAGGCCATTAAGGAGATTTCTCTTGGAGCTATCGCCATATACACCTTCTGTGACAAGATCAAAGTTGGGCTTCAGCAATTAATGGCTGGTTCCAGGAATTTCCGGATCGACACCATATCGCGGAAAGACCTCATGGCTTTAACCCGGGAGGCTGCTGAGGTTTCGGGTATTCCGTATGTAATGGAGGCTTATCGAGAAGAGGCCGAAAGGATATTGGAAAGCTAAGGAAATGAAAAGATAAAAAATCTCCACCTTCGGGGAAAGGGATTAAACCCTTTCCCCTTTTTGTTTATTTTAATAATCGATGCGGGTTTTAGAGAAGCTTTTTAGGCCAATAAACTTTATCCTCCGAAATCCAGAAAGGGCTTTGCGACAGGTAAGAGGTCTTGAAAGGTTTGTGGACCATATGGTTGAGGAAGCTTTAAAAGATTGTACGTATCCAAAGGTAAAGGAACTTCTTGAAGAGATCAAACTTCAATTCAAAGGTTTTGATGGAAAGGATTTTGCCGATAAGATGAAGGTGCTCCTTAAAGTAAAGAGCATCTTTGAGGAGATAGAGTACCTTCTTAAGACAAGCGACCGTGACGTATGGGAGATTTCCATAAGAGAGATAAAAGGAGTAGGTCCTAAGATTGCCCGTTTGCTGGAAAAAAAAGGCATAAAGACCGTTTGGGATGCCTTGATGAACCTTCCTTTGAGGTATGAGAACAGAAAGTATATGAAAAAGTTCTTTCAAATCAAACCCGGAGAATGGGTTACGGCTTTGGGGCAAGTCCTTAAGGTGGAAGAGGTCCTGTACCCCAAAAGCGGCAAGAAGGTTTTAGAGGTCTTATTGAGTGACGGAACGGGCTTCATATTAGCTAAATGGTTCCAAGGATGGGATTACCTTAAAAAGGTCCTAAGAGTAGGGACAAAGCTCATGTTTTCAGGAGAGATAAAGGGATATTTTGAGCAAAAGGAGGTTCATCATCCGGATATAGAGATCCTAAAAGAGGAAAAAGAAAATACCATACATTTCGGAAGGATTGTGCCAATTTATTCTCAGACCGAGGATCTCAAACAAAGAAGAATCCGTTCTCTCATGTACAAAATCGTAAACGATTATGCTACACGGGCGAAAACGTGTGTTCCCCTTGAAATTGAGGTGGGTCTTGATCTTCCTTCGTTTTCCGAATCCCTTCTTGAGATTCACTTTCCTTCAAGTTCCAAATACCTGAGGGAATTGATGAACGGTACTTCGCCTTACCACAAAAGGCTTGCCTTCGAAGAATTGTTCCTTTTAGAGGTGGCTATTGCTTTAAAGAAAGAGAGTTTAAAGAGGACCCCCGGGATACCCTTAAATACGGCCGACTTGAAGATGCTCAATCAATTTATACAGGCTCTTCCCTTTTCCCTTACCCAAGCTCAGAAAAAAGCCATCGAAGAGATCAAGTCGGACCTTTCCAAACCCCATCCCATGTATCGCCTTCTTCAAGGCGATGTGGGAAGTGGGAAGACGGTCGTTGCCCTTTGTGGAGCCTTGATCGCTATAGAGAACGGTTATCAAGCGGCCGTAATGGCTCCTACGGAGATCCTGGCCGAACAACATTTCGAAACGGTCCTCAGTTTAACCAAAGGGCTTCCCATTAAAGTTAAGCTTTTGACTTCAAAAATAAGGGGTACCGAAAGGGAAAAGGCTTTAAGGGATATTTCTGAAGGCCGAGTCCACATAGTAATAGGGACTCATGCTCTTATCCAAGAAGGGGTGAGTTTCAAAGCCTTGGGGTTTGCCGTGGTCGATGAACAACATCGTTTTGGAGTCTTACAGCGAGTGAGGCTTTATCAAAAGGGACCTAATCCCCACCTCCTGGTTATGACTGCTACCCCTATTCCTCGGACCCTTGCCTTGACCCTTTACGGTGATATGGAGATTTCAGTTCTCGACCAGATGCCAGAGGGAAGGAGTACCGTTGAAACCTATCTTTTTGGGGAAAACGAGAGAGAAAGGGCTTACCAGATACTGGAAGAGGAGGTGAAGAAAGGTCATCAGGGTTACGTGATATACCCCCTCATAGAGGGATCGGAGGAGATGGATATAAAAAACGTAAAGGAAGGGTTCCAAGAGCTCAAAAGAAAATATCCTCAATGGAGAGTTGGACTTCTTCATGGCAAAATGAGGCCCCACGAAAAAGAGAAAGTAATGAGGGGTTTTAAAGATAACAAAATCCAGGTTTTGGTCTCAACAACTGTGATCGAGGTTGGGATTGATGTGCCCAACGCTACGGTGATACTTGTGGAAGAGGCTCAAAGGTTTGGTCTTGCTCAGTTACATCAGTTAAGGGGACGAGTTGGAAGGGGGCCTTACCCTTCTTATTGTCTTCTTGTTGCCCGAGGTCAACTCAGTGAAGAAGCGGAGAAAAGGCTAAACTTTATGAAAGAAAACCGGGATGGCTTCAAAATAGCCGAAGCGGACCTCATTTTGAGGGGGCCTGGAGAAATATTGGGTACGAAACAATGGGGTATACCCAAATTTAAAGTAGTAGAACTTCCTCGAGATTTAGATCTCTTTTTCCTCGCAAGAAGAGAGGCGTTTAAATTAGTCCAGCAAGATCCAACTCTTCAGAGGCACAAAGCTCTACGGGATATTGTCATTAAAAGACTGGGAGAAAGGTTAGCTTTTGTAAATATAGGTTGAATTAATTTGCCTATTTGTGATATCTTTCTCAAAAAAAGGAGGGAGCCATGACTCACCATTATCAAAACATTTTATATGAAATAAAGGATCAGGTTGCTAGAATCGTGATTAACAGGCCTCCTTATAACGTGTTAGATATACCCACAATGCGCGAGATGGTAGATGCTTTAAAGGATGTAAGGGCTCGTCAGAAGGAGGTGAAGGTTCTGCTTATTACCAGTGCAGGTGAGAAGGCCTTTTCCACTGGTGTGGACGTGAAGGATCATATGGGTGACAAGATGGAAGAGATGTTAGAGGTCTTTCATGATATTTTTCGAGTTATGGCGACCCTGGAGATTCCTACGGTGGCGGCGGTGAGGGGACACGTATTAGGAGGAGGTTGTGAGGTGGTTATGTTCTGTGATATGGTAATAGCCAGCGAATCGGCCAAGCTCGGACAGCCCGAGATAAAAGTAGGGGTTTATCCTCCGGTTGCGAATTCTTATTTGCCGAGGATTATACCGATGAAAAAGGCCATGGAGTTAATCCTTACCGGTGACGTGATCTCGGCCAGAGAAGCCGAAAAGTTGGGTCTCGTTAACGTGGTGGTACCCGATGATAAGTTTGAGGAAGAGGTGGAGAAGTTCCTTAAGAGGCTTACTGAAAAGAGCGGAATAGTGTTGAGGATTACCAAGAGGGCCATTTTAGCCAGTTTAAATGTTGATTTTGAAACCGCCCTTCAAAATAACGAATTGATTTATAAATACGCCTTGATGAAGACCCATGATGCTAATGAAGGACTTGAAGCATTTGTGCAAAAGAGGCAGCCACAATGGAAGAACGAGTAATCACCGTAGGCATTGATGTGGGATCTATCACTACTGAAGCCCTTGTTTATGAACCACAAAGGGGAATCCTCGGGTATTCGATACTTCTTACCGGGGGTTCGAGTTATGAAGCGGCTTCTTTAGCTTTAGAAAAGGCTTTGATATTTTCAGGGATTAAGAGGGATGAGGTTAAGAGGATAGTAGCTACCGGTGCTGGACGAGGGATAGTTGATTTTGCTCACAAAAAAGTCACGGAGATAACTTGTTTGGCCCGAGGGGTTCATCACCTCTTTCCGGAAGCGAGGACCGTCATTGACATTGGCGGACAGGATACCAAGGTTATAAGGATTAATGAAAAAGGGCAAGTCGTGGAGTTTGATATGAACGACAAATGTGCCGCGGGGACCGGCCGGTTTTTAGAAGTTATGGCAAGAGCTTTAGGAGTAGAACTTGATAAAATGGGAGAGATATCCCTTCGGGCCAAAAAGGACTTAAGCATATCCAGCATATGCACCGTTTTTGCTGAAAGTGAAGTAGTCTCGCTGGTCTCTCAAGGCGAACAGGTAGAGGAAATACTCCGAGCAGTTCATAAGGCCATAGCGAAAAGAACCGTTGGGCTCCTGGAGCGCATAGGTGGAGCCAACCCCCAAGTGGTGATGACCGGAGGTGTGGCGAAGAATATTGGCGTTGTGAGGGCATTGGAAGAAGAGATCAAAATGCCTTTGACGGTTTACTTTGAGCCACAGATAGTATGCGCTTTGGGAGCCGCCCTTTTGGCCCAAGAGGCTTAAGATGTTTTTAAAAAGGCTCAAGGAAAGGCTTTCAAAGTCACAGATGAACTTTTTTAATAAACTAAAAGGAGTTTTAAATTCTTCTCGAGTCTTAAATGCCCATCTATGGGAGGAGCTTGAGGAAATCCTCATCGAATCGGATATAGGGGTTAAAGCCACGCAGGAGCTTATAAAAGAGCTTCAAGAGGAGGCGAGGAAAAGAGGCATAAAAGAAGTCTCCGAGCTTTATGAGGTTTTGAGGGGACTTTTGATCAAGCTGTTAAAGCCCTATGAAGCCCCCTTTGAACTTAAGGATAGGAAAAAACCGATGGTTGTACTCTTTGTAGGGGTAAACGGGGTTGGGAAAACCACCACCTTGGCCAAATTAGCCTATAGGTACACTTCACAAGGCAAAAAGGTGATGGTGGCTGCAGGTGACACCTTTCGAGCAGCTGCTATTGAGCAATTGGAGATATTGACCAAACGGGCTGGAGCTTCCCTTATAAAACACCAACCAGGTTCTGATCCCGCTGCGGTAACTTATGATGCTCTTTCTTCAGCAATGTCAAAGGGCTATGATTTGCTTTTGATAGATACAGCTGGAAGGCTCCATACGAAGGAAGGGCTCATGGAGGAGGTCAAAAAGATAAAAAGGGTTTTGAGGAAGATAGATCCCGAATTCCCTCAAGAGACCCTGCTTGTCCTTGATGCCACAAATGGTCAAAATGCCCTCATTCAAGCCAAGACCTTTCATCAAGAAGTAGGTATTGACGGGATTGCCCTTGCCAAATTGGATGGTACTGCAAAGGGGGGTATAATCGTAGCAATTGCAAAAGAGCTCGGCCTTCCCATAAGATTTATAGGGATAGGGGAAGACCTTGAAGACTTAACGGATTTCTCAGCTGAAGCCTTTATAAAGGCGCTTTTGCCTACCTTTAACGGTAATTGAGATGAAAAAGACCCTTGAAGACGCAAAAAAAATAGTGGCTCAGAACAGAAAAGCCCGGAGCCAATATTTTATCGAAGAGACATACGAGGCTGGAATAGTGCTACAGGGGTCTGAGGTCAAGGCCCTCCGAGAGGGAAGAGCGAGTCTAAAAGACGGATATGCTCAGATAGAGAACGGGGAAGTTTATCTTTTAAACGTTCATATAAGCCCTTATGCCCACGGGAATCGATTCAATCACGATCCCTTAAGGCCCAGGAAATTGCTTCTTCATAAAAGGGAGATAAAAAAAATTATAGGAAAGGTCCAACAAAGAGGGTATACCCTGATACCTTTGAGCATTTACTTTCGGCAAGGAAAAGCGAAGGTGGAACTGGCTTTAGCCAGAGGTAAGAAAGTATACGATAGGCGAGAAGAACTGAAACGAAAAGCCCTTGAAAAGGAGTTTGAAAGGGATTATAAAAGATTTAAGCTCTAAGAAAGGGGGGCGAAAAGGGTTCGACGGGGGTAAGGAGAAAGGAGAAAGCATGCCGAGGTCCCACTCCTCGTTAAACAGTGGGGTAAACACAAGTGCCGACTCTTATGAGTATGCCTTGGCTGCCTAAGTAGCAGCCACGTCCTATGAGATTAGCTCATGGGTCTCATAGGGCGTTATGAACATGAGCTAAGCCCTTGCTGAGGCTCATAGGCAAGGGTGATACTAGATGAGCTAGTCAAGAAGCAGTCCTGCCTGTGGGACGCTTCTTGGCGAAAGTTAAACACAGGCTAAGCATGTAGATGTCCCTTTCGAATTACCCTCGGACGCGGGTTCGATTCCCGCCGCCTCCACCAAATTTATCGTTGACGAAATATTCTTAAAATTGTTAAATATTGCCAATGGATTTTCCTAAAATCGAACGTTTTTGAAAAAAACTTTCTCCTGAGGAGAAAGAATTTTTACTATTTTTTCTTTTCCTTCCCAAACCTGTGACAATAGATTTGCTCAGTTCAGCCACCGGTATTCTAGTAACTCGTATTTTGAACGTGATGGAAAAATTTAAAAGGAGGGGGTTTGTCCTTGAAAGGAAAGATTTAGGGCGAGGAGTATATGCGATTAAGGATTCTTTGAGATGGAGGGAAGCGAAAGACTCACTCTCTTCTGAAGAATTTTCCCTGTTTGTGGAGCGTTTGACAAATTTTTATGAGCAGAAAGATACAAGAGACGAAGAAACGAAAATAATTTTAGCAGAGTTATATAAATACACTTCGATTAACTTAGAACGTTTAGAGATTATAAAAGAAGTAGCCGATTTGTTTAATAAAGGTCCTAATAAATTAAAAGCTGTTGAATACTATGATTGCATTATTAAATATTTTGAAAAGAAAGAACCTCGTACCGAAAAAGAAATTGAGCTATTTCTGGAAAGTATTATAGCAAAAACTTTTACATTGATGCATAAAATGGCAGCTCAACAGCAGATTGACCTATTAAAAAAAGCAAAAGATATAGCGGAGAAAAATAATCTTTTTGAGAAGTTAGCTTTAATAAGCTTACGTTTAGCGAGAGCTTAACAGGATCTTGGTTTATATCAGGAATCTTCCAAATTTATTGAAAAATTCATCCGGTTCTCAAAATATATTGAAGATATTAAACGTATAAAGTTGGCTTCCCATTGTTTGAGTGAATATTATGTTTGGAAAGGCAGATTTAAAGAAGCTATCAGTTGTTATGAAAAACTAATAGGCAATATTGAAGAGTTCGAAGATGATGATAACGCTCTTATGGCAACACAGTTAATAGGTTTTACTCATGTGTTATGTGGTAGAGTTTCCCGTGGATTAGGAATGATTGAGGCAGTGATGAACAAGGCCCGCAGCTTAGGTTATGAACAAGTTGTTAATTATTGTCATCAAGCATATGCCATATCTTTTTTAACATTACAAAAAATTGAGGAAGCGAAACCCCATGTTGAGGTTCTTTTGTCGTTTCCGGAAGAGGTTTTGGGTGACATTCTCTATTGGGCTGTTCTGATTCACAAGGCTTACATTTTGTGTCTTGAAGGGGATTTGGAGAGTTCATTTTCGCTTTTGAAAAAGGCGATGGAGTTTCAATTTAAGAAAAACAGAATTTTTACTCCCTATCCGTGGCTGTTTGAGACAGTTCGCATCTTGGAGAGCAAAGGTTTTTGGGATCAGGATATAAATTTGGAGAGGATGATTCAGCGCTTTATGGAACTGGATGATGTTTATATTCGTGGTGTAGTCCTGCGATATAGGGGTTTAAAATTTTTAGAAAATGGAGATGAGCGAGCTTTAGGTTGTCTTCTGAGCAGTGAAAGGTATTTGAGATATGTCGGGGCGGAGGTGGAATTAGCTAAAACAAGACTCTGGTTGGGCAAGTATTATCTGGCTAAAAATGAGGTAAAGAAGTCAAAACCTTACTTAGAAAAGGCGTGGGAGGTATTTTCTGCAGTTCAATCATCCCTTTTCCCTCCAGAGTTAATAAGTTTAGTTTCTCCTCAACAACACGCTCAAGCGATTATCAATAGAATAATAAAACTCACCGAAAACCTGGGAGGCGGTAAAGATGCCCTTTCTTTTTTGGAAGAGGTTTTAAACACAGCCATGGATATTACCTTAGCTATGAGGGGTAGCATTTTGAGAAATATTCAGGAGGATTTGACCATTATAGTGAGCAGAAATGTATATCCCGAGACATTTTGGCAGGTGGTTTTAAAACTTATTTGATGGAGGCCGTTTTAAGAGGAGCGGAGGTTGTGAAGAGGGCGAAGGAGAGCGAGAAGGGCCCCTTTTTGATCATACCAATGAAAGTTAGTGGTAAAAGTTGGGGATGTCTTTACTTGGAAGGAAGGGTTGATAACGAGGATTTTTCGCCTGATATTGTTCTGTTTGTAAAGATGTTATGTGTTCAAGCAGCATTGGTTTTAAATGCTCTAACCTTACAAGAAGAGTTTGAGAAACAGCAACAAATCCTGACTCCTGAATTTCCTGAGGATGAAATTTCCATAATCGGAGAATCGCCAGCTATAAAGAGGGTAATAGAACAAATAAAACAAGTAGCACCAACGGATGCAACGGTTTTAATTTTAGGAGAAACGGGCGTTGGAAAAGAGCTTGTAGCGCGTACTATACACGCTAAAAAGTACTCGGAGAAATGGGCCTTTTATAGCGGTTAACTTAGCTGCTATTCCCCAAGAGCTTATCGCGAGTGAGCTTTTTGGCCATGAGAGGGGAGCTTTTACAGGGGCTTATGAAAGGCAAAGAGGATTACTCGAACTTGCAGACGGGGGGACTGTGTTTTTTGATGAGATCGGAGATTTGCCGTTGGCAATTCAAGTAAAACTCCTAAGAGTGTTAGAGGAAAGGGTTTTTACAAGGCTTGGAAGTGCAAAACCTATAAAATCGAATTTTCGCATTATTGCTGCTACGAACAAGAATTTGGGGGAAGAAGTAAAAAAGGGTAACTTTAGACAAGATCTTTTTTATAGGTTAAATGTGTTTCCCATTTATATTCCCCCTTTAAGAGAGAGGAAGAAGGATATAATTCCGCTTGCTTTTTATTTTTTAAAAAGTTTAGCGAAAAGTATGGCAAAAAATCCGAAACATTTCCAATTTAGAATTGAGCAAATTATTAAATTATCATTGGCCGGGAAATGTAAGAGAATTGAAGCACGTCATCGAAAGAGCTGTTATTTCATCCAGCGGTTCAACTATAAACTTTGTATTTGATATTTCTTTGAATAAAACACAAGTCGAATCAAAGGAGGTTGTAAAAACCCTCGCCGAAATAGAAAAGGAGCATATAGAAAAGGTTTTGAGTTTGACCGGTTGGCGCGTGAGTGGCACGAAAGGAGCGGCTAATTTATTAGGAGTAAAACCCTCCACTCTTAGATTTAGAATGAAAAAACTAGGTATAACACGTCCTTGCGTTTAAAATTTAAAAAATTTGGCAAAATTTTGCGCCTTTTTTAAATTACCAGGAATTAAAGGATAAAAATTTTATGTGGCACGATTGTTGATAATTCTTCGTGTAAAGTAAGGCGGAAGGAGGTTTTCCTTATGCAAAAATATAGAAAGCTTCTTGAACCCCATTATATAGGGAAGGTAAGGACGAGAAATCGCATTATAAAAACTGGTGCGGCCATGAACTATTGGCATAAGGATGATACGAAGATGGACCCTAAGGCTCTATCCTTTTACGAAAATCTTGCCCGAGGAGGTGTTGGTCTTCTTGTGGTGGAGTCGCCTATTGTGGATTATCCCTTGGGAGGCCGATGGTCCAATAGGTATAGATTGGATGAAGACATTTTTATCGAAGGAATGGCCCAACTTGTAGAGGTTATGCACAAGCACGGTTGTCCTACTTTCATGTTAATGTGGCACGATGGGCCTTGGCAAAATCCCTTATTTCCGGATGTTCCTCCCTTATACGATGGTCCCCCCGTAGGTTCGTATCCCTTAAACCTTCCTACTCCGCTTGATTTCCATAGGGACATCCCTAGGCAGTTAAGTGTTGCGGAGATAGAGGACATTATAGATAAATTCGCATCCGCTGCCCTTAGAGCCAAAAAGGCTGGATTTGATGGAGTGGAGATAAATGCGGCAAGTAGTCATCTTTTTCATAATTTTCTCTCGCCCTTTTGGAATCGAAGAGAAGATGAATATGGAGGTAATACCGAAAACAGAGCAAGGATTTTAATCAGAACGGTAAAGGAAATCAAAAACAGAGCAGGTAAGGATTTCCCGGTTTCAGTCATTATAAACGCCATAGAGATGGGAAGGGCTTTGGGAATGGATGATAATCAATGTCTTACCTTTGAAGAGGCAAAGAAAATAGCCCTTCTTTTACAGGAGGCAGGGGTTGATGCTATCCATGTGCGAAGTCATTGGCTCGGGTATCACGTAGGCGGGTTTTTACCAGATTATCTCTTTTACCCGGAGCCACCTGTTAGGAAGTTTCCGGAGCTCTATAATTGGAGGGAGAGAGGAAGAGGAGCTAACATTTATTTGGCAAAAGAATTAAAGAAAATCTTATCCATTCCCATCATAGTTGTGGGTAAGATCGATCCTCCGCTTGGAGAACAAATTCTTCAACGGGGTTACGCTGACTTTATAGCGATGAATCGGCGACTTCTCGCTGATCCAGAACTTCCTCGAAAATTGGCTGAAGGAAGAGAGGATGGAAATAGCTCCCTGTACTGCCTGTGGAACTCGTTTGGATCAAAGCAAAGGGATGCAAAGGCGGTGTAGGATAAACGCCACAATGGGCAAAGAAGAGTTCCTTATTAAAAAAGCCGAGAAGAAAAAAGAGTTCTCATTGTGGGAGGAGGGCCTGCGGGAATGGAAGCATCAAGAGTAGCGGCTTTAAGAGGACATGAGGTGATATTGGTGGAAAAGGAAAATAGGTGGGTTATTGCCCTTAGCTTCCTTGATAAAAGGATTAGAAATAGAGGATTTGTCAGCTATAATAAAGTACTACAAAATAACTTTAAAAAATTAGGAGTTAAAATAATCACAAAAAAGGAAGCTGATACAAATTTCGTTAGCACTATAAAACCAGACGTAATCATTTTAGCATGTGGTGGTAAATTTCGGACTCCAGAAACTATTACTTCAAAAAAGAAAAAGATTATAACTGTTCCAGAACTTCATAAAAAAGCGAAAATATTCCTTAGAATATTTGGCCCCAGATTTTTAGGATGGTTAACAAGGTTTTGGCTCCCTATGGGCAAAAAGGTTGCCATAGTCGGAGGATCACTTCAAGGATGCGAGCTTGCAGAGTTTCTCGTGAAAAGGAATAGAGAGGTTACAATAATTGAAGAATCAGGAAAAATAGGGGAAGGAGTAGTTGATTTTCGTTTAGCTTTACTATTGGATTGGTTCTCAAAAAAGGGAGTAAAGATTTACAAAAATGCAAAAGTCGAAGAAATTAATGATGAAGGTGTTGTAATAAATCAAAATAATCAGCAGATATTAGTTCCTGCTGATACGATTATTATACTTTCTCCTTTATTACCAAATATCGAATTATACAATTCATTTAAAAGATATGTAAAAGAAATATACGCTATAGGTGATTGTAAAGAACCAAGTTTAATAGTTGATGCAATACACCAAGCTTGGGAAATTGTAAGACATACCATGACCATAGAAGATCTTCAAAGAAAAATAGTAGAACTTGAACAAAAAATAAAAGAATTAGAAAGTAGAGTTCAGATTTTAGAGGATATTAATGAGATAAAAGAACTACAACGTCGATATGTAGATGCTTTAATATGCACTGAATGGGATGAATGTGCTGAATGTTTTTCGGAGGATGCGGTAGTTGATGTATACTTGCATAAACCTGTGCATGGAAAGGAAAATATTCGTCGGTGGTTTAAAGAAGAACTTTCCAAAACTCATGCAGGGAAAGAGGGAGATTTTGTAGTGCATCCCATTGTAAAGGTTGAAGGTGATAAAGCCAAAGGAAGGTGGTTGCTTTATATGATGTACATGTATCCGCGGACAGGTCAATCATTGTTTTGGGTTCAGGGGTATTACAAAAACGAATATGTGAGGGAAAAAGGGAAATGGAAGATAAGCCTTATGACTTGGACTGAGCGTTTAGGATTACCTGGAGGAGGTCCCCCTACTGGTCTTTGGTAATGGTGAGATGGGAGAGCTAAAAGTTTTCATTAACGGTAGGGAAGTTAAGGGTAAGGAAGGGAGTACCATTTTAGAGACGGCTCTCGGAGCGGGAATTTATATTCCCTATTTATGTCATCATCCTAACCTCCCTCCCATAGGGGAGTGTGGATTATGTGTGGTTCGAGTTAATGGGATGGGGTTTGTTAATGCATGTGATACTTTAGTTGAGGAAGTGATGAAGATTGTAACCGAAGACGAGGAGATTGCGTCTCTTAGGCGAGAAAGGCTTACCGGTTTATTGATGTCACATCCTTTGGAATGCATAGGCTGTTGGAAATATCTCAAATGTGAACTTCAAGCTTTAAAGCAATACGTCGGAATTAATCGAGTTGAGGTTTTAAAAGGGCGTCCGAGGTTCATAGAGATTGAGGAAGATAATCCTCTCTTTGAATATGATCCACATAAATGTGTTCTTTGCAAAAGATGTGTTAGAGCCTGTAAAGACTTGAGGGGATTGGGGATTTTAGAGGTAAAGGAAAAAGACGGAGTCCGATACATATTTACTCGTTCGGATTTACCGCTGGCTGAGGAGGGATGTAAGTTTTGTGGTTTATGTGTAGAAGTATGTCCTACAGGAGCTCGGAGGGATAAGGTAGAAATAAATACAATGGAAGATAATAGAAAAAGGACATTACTTCCTTGTAAATACAATTGTCCACTTGAAATAGATATACCGCTTTTCGTTCGACTCATTAAAAGGGGGATTACGATAAGGCCTTAAGAGTTATAAAAGAAAAAACTCCTTTGGTTGAAGTGTTAGGTCATATTTGTACCCATCCCTGTGAGGATGCTTGTAGGCGTAATCATTTAAGTGAATCCATTTGCGTTCGAGAACTGAAGAAATTTGTCGCTCAAAGGGCTTTTTATACCTCTTCAGTTAGGAAAGACAAGGGAAAAAGGGTCGCTATAATTGGCTCCGGCCCAGCTGGTTTAACAGCGGCTTATTTTCTTAGGGTTTTAGGATATAGGGTTACCCTCTTTGAGCAGATGGCATTTTTGGGAGGTATGTTGAAGATAGGGATACCTTTTTACAGGTTACCTCGGCGGGTAGTGGATAAGGAGATTGAAGAAATTCTCAAATTGGGCATTAAGGTTGAACTAAAAAACGCGTGGAGAATTTGGAAGACCTTTTGATCAAAGGTTTTTCGGCAGTAATAATAGCCATAGAAACCCAGCGGCCTATAGTGCCGGATTTAGTGAGGTGGAGGAAAATTAAAGATGTTCACTTAGGGCTTGATTTTTTACGAGCTTTTAACTTGGGTGAAGGAGTAAAATTAAGGCAAAAAGTTGCGATAATCGGAGGAGGTGCTAGTGCTTTCGATTGCGCAAGGGTCGCTTTAAGACAAGGAGCTTCGGAGGTCCATATCTTTTGTTTGGAAGAGTTTTCCGAAATGCGCGTTAATAAAGAGGACCTTGAAGAAGCACTTTTGGAAGGAGTAGCCATTCACAATCATAAAGCGCTTGTTCATTTAGATGAAGTATCTGATAAGCTCCAATTGGTTTTCAGAGATGTGGAAAGTTTTGAATTTGATGAATTGGGAAGGCTCGACCTGAAAACCATTCCGGGATCAGAAAGATCTTTTTTCCTTCGAAGGAGTGATATTTGCCATAGGACAGATTCCGGAAGTTCCCTTGGGATTCAAGGTTAAGCTTAAGCCATGGGTACCATTGAGGTAGATCCCTTTAGCCTTATGACTTCTAGAGAAGGAATTTTCGCTTGTGGTGATGTGGTGACTGGGACAAGGTCAGTAGCAGAGGCCTCTGCGATGGGAAGAAGAGCAGCTTTAAGTGTGGACGAGTTTTTGGGAGGAGATGGTTTGAAGGAATTAAAAGATCTTCAATATGTGCCTACATTCTTTTCCGAAAAGAAGGGAGGATTTGCATATTTAAGAAGACCCAAAGGGGAGTTTAGTATAAAAGAGGCCACTTATGAATCAAGTCGTTGTTTGGAATGTGACCTTAGGTTCCAACTAATGGAGGTGAAGTTCTGGCCAGCATATGGAAAGCCATGAAGCTCATTGAGACCGAAGTAGCCATTATAGGAGCTGGAGCAGCGGGACTTGCAGCTTCAATCGCTGCAGCAGAAAGGGGGGGTATCGGTCGCAGTTTTCGAAAAAGGAGCCACCACCGGCGGGACAGCTAATATGGGAATGGGATTGTTTGCGGTCGAAAACCGTCACCAGAGATTTCGGCAGATGGGACCAAGTCGCGATGAAGCTTTTAAGGTTTTTATGGAGTTTATCCATTGGCGTGTGGATGCCCGTTTGGTTAGGGTTTATATCGATAGATCCGGCGACACGATCCATTGGCTCGAAAACATGGGCGTTGAGTTTTTAGAGCCTATGGCTTATTTCCCGGGAGGATGGCCTACATGGTACATAGTGAAACCTGGCGGTTCTCCCGGTTGTGCTGCTAATATGTGTAAAGCTATGACTTATAAAGCAAAGTCACTTGGTGTAAGTTTTCATTTTAAAACACCCGCTAAAAGATTGATAAGGAAGGGTAATAGAATTATAGGATTTATCGCAGAAACACCAGAAGGTGAAGAGCTTTTAGTAAGAGCAGGTACGGTTATTATTGCTACAGGAGGGTTTGGAGACAATCCCGATTGGATAAAGAAATATACCGGATACGAACACGAAAAGGATCTCATTACCTTCAGGGTTTCAGGTCTTAAAGGTGACGGAATAAGGATGGCGTGGGAAGTGGGCGCTCTTTCCACTCCTATGAACATGCAACTCATTTATATTGTACCAGGCGAAGTTCATCCTAAATTAGCGGAGGCTTTTAGGCAACCTCACTTATTAGTCAACTTAAGAGGGGAGAGATTTGTTAACGAAGGAATAATATTTAATTCAACGTTTATAGGGAACGCAATATCGCAACAACCCAAAAGAATAGCCTTTATGATCTTTGATGAGAAAATTAAAGAGCACATGAAGAATGTGGGTTTAGATTTTATTCATGTTCCTTTTCCGTATTTTAAAGTAGAGGACTTCGATGATTCGTTTTTTGATTCGTTAAAGAGATGTAAAGAGACTCTATTTGTGGCTAATTCTATCTCAGAACTGGCTCAAAAAGCGGGCATAGACGAGAAGGGGTTAGCGAGGCAAGTGGAAGAATATAACGAATTTTGTAGTTGCGGGTTTGATCCCGTTTTTAACAAAAACCATCGTTATTTAAGGCCTATAAAAAACCTCCTTTTTATGGCGCGAAGCTTATGCCCGCATCTTACGAGAGCTTGGGAGGTATAAAGATAAACTACAAAATGGAAGTAATAGGTGAAGATTATAATCCATTGAGAGGGCTATATGCAGCAGGTACAGATGTTAATTCCATAAATGGTGATTCCTATGTTTTCATTTTGCCTGATAATACCATGGGGTTCGCGGTGAATTCTAGTCGAATAGCAGGGGGAAACGCTGCTGATTTTGTAAAAGGCAGATGATATAAAAATTCCCGTCCCCTTTCTAGCTTTTACAATTTTTCTCCTAAGAGGCGGTATAGACGATTTAAAAGAAAAGGCAATAAAATTTTAAAAAATCCATGTTGCTCATTATACGAAAGCAGGGGGAGTTAAGTTATGTTCGAAAGGTTGAGCGAACGCCTACAGCTTGTTTTCAATAAATTGAGGAAAAAGGGCAAATTAACGGAAGAGGACGTGATGGGGGCTTTAAGGGAAGTTCGGTTGGCCCTTCTCGAGGCGGATGTGCATTATAAAGTGGCCAAGGAATTTCTCGAAAGAGTAAAAGAAAGGGCAGTGGGGCAAGAGGTTATGAAAAGTCTAACCCCTGTTCAGCAGGTCATAAAAATCGTAAAAGAAGAGCTTGTCTCTCTTATGAGTGGTGATACTTCCCTTAATTTAAAAGGAAACCCTGCGATTTTGATGCTCGTAGGTCTTCAAGGCTCAGGAAAGACCACCACTGCAGCGAAGCTTGCCTTAAAGTTTAAAAGAGAAGGTTATAGACCTGTAGTTTTACCCCTCGATTCGAGAAGGCCTGCTGCTTCGGAACAGCTTGAAAAATTGGCGGAAAAGATAGGGGTTGTGTGTTATAAAAGTTCCTCTTCTCCTTTTGAACTTTTCGAAAGCGTTCTAAAGGAAACGAGACAAAAGGGCTTTTCTCCTCTGATAGTTGATACTGCCGGGACTTTACATATAGAGCGGGAGCTTATGGAGGAGCTAAGGGAGTTAAAAGAAAAGATTAAACCGAATGAGGTGCTCCTTGTAGTTGACTCCATGACCGGACAAGATGCCGTGAACGTGGCTCAAGGGTTTGAGAAAGGAGTAGGAATTACCGGCATTATATTGACGAAACTCGATGGCGATGCTCGAGGAGGAGCAACCCTTTCCATTAAAGCCGTGACCGGAAAACCCATAAAACTCATAGGAATCGGCGAGGGGCTTGAAGCACTTGAACCATTTTATCCGGACCGGATCGTTTCGCGCATTTTAGGCATGGGAGATGTGCTCACTTTGATAGAGAAGACCCAAAGAGTAATAGAGGAAGAGGAAGCAAAAAAACTGGAGAAAAAGCTCAAAGAAGACCGCTTCGATTTCGAGGATTTTCGAGAATATTTGCGGATGTTGAAGAAGCTGGGGGATTTGGAAAGTTTGTTAAAATTAATCCCAGGCCTTCCCAAGGTTCTTAAAAATGGGGTAAAAGTGGATTATACTAAGATGCGTAGGATGGAAGCTATAATAAATTCGATGACTATTGAAGAAAGACGAAAACCGCATATAATAAACGCTAGTCGGAAAAAAAGAATTGCGAAAGGTAGTGGCACAAGCATACAGGAAGTTAATCAATTGTTGAGGCAATTTGAGATGATAAGAAAACTGGTGAAGGAAATGAAGACAACGAAAGGAAGAAGATGGTTTGGGGTTTTTCAGTAAAAGGAGGAAGGAGATGGTGAAGATCAAACTTTCAAGGTATGGTGCCCGACATCGTCCATTTTACCGGATAGTGGTGGCCGATGCGCGGTCTCCAAGGGATGGTAAGTTTATCGAGAAGCTCGGGGTTTATGATCCTTTACAGGATCCTCCTCTTGTGGAGGTCGATAAAGAGAGATTAACTCAGTGGCTCCATAAAGGAGCTCAATTGACAGATACGGTTGCAGGGCTTTTAAAAAAGGCGGGAATCAGATTAGAGGCATAAAAATTTAAAAGGAGGAGGATGATGCAGCTTAAGGATCTCATCGAAACGATTGCTAAATCTTTGGTGGATCATCCAGAACAAGTGAGGGTTACGGAAATTCAAGGGGAGAAGACTTCGGTGATCGAACTTTCGGTTGCTAAAGAGGATTTGGGCAAAATAATAGGTAAACAAGGACGTACCGCCAGAGCTATGAGAACCATATTAAGCGCGGCTTCAAGCAAAAATAACAAAAGGGTAGTCTTAGAGATCATTGAATAAGGAAGACGCCCTTGAGGATTTCATCCTAATAGGCAAGGTCCTGCGACCACATGGTAGAAAAGGGGATCTGAGGATTAAATATTTTAATCCCGATCCCCTCTTTATTTTAAATTACAGCCGATTATTCCTTTTGGATCACAAAAGGGGTATCTTCCGATCATTTAAGGTAAAACAGGTTTTGGTAAATAAGGGAAACGTGATCGTGGCTTTAGAAGGCATTAACGATCGAGATGCTGCCGAAAGGTGGTCACAAAGTAGCATTTACGTCCATCGCGATGATCTTCCGCCTTTAGAAGAAGGAGAGTATTATTACGTGGATATAATTGGACTCAAGGTCTTTAGTGAAGAAGGTAAGTATGTGGGAGAAGTGGTGAATATATTTCCCACCGGTAGTAATGATGTTTATGAAATAAAGGGCCCAGAGAGAGAAATAATGTTACAAGCTTCAAATGATGTTATTAAGGAAATTAACCTGAAAGAACGCAAGATGATCGTTAAAATCCCCGAGGAGTATTAAAAAATGGTCTTTTATGTATTGACGCTTTTCCCAGAGATGGTGCTTCAACCATTAAAGTTTAGCGTATTAGGTAAGGCCATGGAAAATGGGGTATTTCGAGTTGAAGGGATTAATATCCGTGATTTTGCGCTTGATAAACATAAGACTACCGATGATTATCCCTATGGTGGTGGACAAGGAATGATAATGAAGCCGGAACCGGTAACGCGGGCTATAAAGTTCTTATTAGATCAAGATCCTAAAATTTGGTTTATATTGCTTACTCCCCAAGGCATATCTTTTTCTCAAAGCACTGCCCAAAGGCTTTCTAAATTTAAAAAATTGGCCCTTATTTGTGGCCGTTATGAGGGGATTGACGATAGGGTAAGGGGGTATGTGAACGAGGAGATTTCAATAGGGGATTATGTATTAACAGGAGGGGAGTTTGCGGCTTTAGTGATCATAGATTGTGTAGCCAGGCTTTTGCCGAACGCCTTACACCGAGCTGAATCTGCTCAAGAGGAGTCCTTCAGCGAGGAGCTGCTGGAGTATCCCCAATATACGCGTCCCCCCCTTTTCGAAGGAAAGGGCGTTCCTGAGGTCTTACTTTCGGGCAATCATAGGGAGATAGAAAATTGGCGTAGGAGACAAGCCCTACTTAGGACTTGGGTAAGGCGTCCTGATCTTTTAAAAAGGGCAAGATTAAGGGAAGAAGATAAAAGGTATTTATCGGCATTAGAAGATGGATACTGAGAGGGTTTTTTTAGCGCTTTTGCATTGGCCCGTTTATGACCGGAATGGCAACGTGATCACCACCGCTTTGACCACAATTGATATTCATGATTTAGGAAGGTTGTGTAAAACTTATGGCCTCGGTGGCGTTTACATAGTAACCCCTTTATCCTCACAGATTGAGCTTGGGGAGAGGATGGTCAAGTATTGGCGTGAGGGACCGGGAGCTTCCTTTAATCCATTGAGGAAGATGGCTCTGGAGAATATAAAGTTTAGCCCTACCTTGGAGGATGTGCTCTCCGACCTTCAAGCAAAGTTCAAGGATAGGCCTAAAACAATTGCTACAAGTGCGAAAAGATGGCCGAAGATCATAGGATACCGGGCTTTAAAAGAAGAAATGAAAAAGGGGGGGCTTTTCCTTTTGATCTTTGGAACTGGATGGGGACTCACCTGGGAATTAATAATGTCCTGTGATATGGTACTGGAACCGATAGAAGGAAAAGGGTATAATCATCTTTCAGTCCGCACAGCAGCGGCGATCATTATTGATAGGTTGTTTGGGAGGTGTGAAGATGAAAGAAACGATTCGTGAGGTAGAAAAGGAATACTTAAAATCAAATATTCCGGAGTTTTGGCCAGGGGATACGGTGAGGGTGTATTATCGTTTCCCAGAGGGAGAGAAGGAAAAAACCCATATGTTCGAAGGGGTTGTCATAAGAAAAAGAGGCGGAGGGACAAGGGGTACTTTTACGGTGAGAAAGGTCTCTTATGGGGTAGGGGTAGAGAGGATATTTCCCCTTAATTCTCCCAATATCGAGAAGATCGAAATTGTGAGGCGTGGGAAGGTAAGAAGGGCTAGGCTTTATTACCTCAGAGAAAGAACCGGAAAAAGTGCTAGGATCAAAGAACGAAAGTAAATCCTTATGTACCCCGGATAAATGCCCAGGTTTTGTCTATTGTCAGGAGGGTCTGTGTGCTGGGATCGATGAGGCAGGACGAGGGCCGTTGGCCGGTCCGGTAGTGGCAGCTGCTCTTATCATCAATCCTAAGGAACTTGTTTCCGAGATAAGAGATTCCAAAGCCTTGAGCCCGAAACTTCGGGAAGAGCTTTACGCTTATCTTATTTCCCGAGCTCGAGCTTGGGCCATTTCTTCAGTAGGGCCGAGGACTATCGAAAGGATAAACATACTTAATGCCTCTTTACGGGCTATGCGTCAAGCGGTTCAAAAACTCAAGTTAAGGCCAAAGATCCTCATAGTAGATGGCCCTTATGCCATTCCCAAACTGGATATCCCTCAAATTCCCCTTATCGATGGGGATGTTCGATGCCCACTCGTTGGGGCTGCCTCAATTTTGGCCAAAGTCACCCGGGATCGAATTATGGATCATTATCATAAGCTGTTTCCCCAATACGGTTTCGATCGCCACAAAGGTTATCCTACCGAAGAACATCGCAAAGCCCTAAGGCAATTCGGCCCCTCTCCCATTCATAGACGGAATTTTAAGGGCGTAGGTGAATAAAAGGAGACTGGAAGAAGAGGCTGAGAGATTGGCGGAAGTATTCCTTAAGAGATCCGGCTATACAATTCTTCAAAGGTGGCCAAATAGACCTAATCGCCGAAGAAAGGGGGATACTCGTATTTGTAGAGGTTAAAGCTAGAAGATCTAAGGTGTATGGTTTACCTTATGAGGCGGTTACCCGGAGAAAAATTAAAAAATTAACTCAAGTAGCCCTTCATTATTTACAAAGACATGGATTATATGAAGACATGGATTATATGGGAAAGTACCAGTGAGATTCGACATAGTAAGCATAGAGCTTTATCGAGGTGAGCCAATTATAGGAATAATCAAAGGGGACTTTTTTTTGGAATAAACCGGGTATTTTGAAATCTAAGAAGACCTTGTCAATGCTTGTTTTTTATGATAATAAAAGGGCCACACAGAAGGGGAGATGTGTAATTTTTAAAATAAAAAACTTTTAAGGAGGGGGACCGATGAAAAAGGCCGATTTGGTAGCAAAAGTGGCAGACGAGGCCAAAATACCAAGAACTGCTGCCGAGAGGGCGATAAACGCTTTTGTAAATGTGGTAACCGAAGCCCTCAAGGCAGGAGATAAGGTAGCCTTGCCCGGTTTCGGTACTTTCATGGTAGCTCAAAGGGCTGCCCGTAAAGGAAGAAACCCTCGAACAGGCCAGGAGATAACCATCCCTTCGGTTAAAGTTCCGAAATTTAAGGTGGGGAAAAACTTGAGGGAAGCTATAAAGTAACCCCCTTTGCCGTGATCCCCTTTCTAAGGGGATCACGGCAAAGGAAATCCTCTATATAAACCAAATTCCTTCGCCATCTGTAAGGCAGTAAGGTATTCCTTTAAACTTATGCGCCTTGCGATTTCGGAATACTGATGGGCCATATAAAGAGGGCGATATTGATTCATGATGTTTGTATAAGTGTCTGTGGATATTTCTTTGGCTATGAAGTGTAATATCTCTTTTGTATCTTCTAAGCAATTAGGCATAACCAAATGCCTTATTAATAGTCCGCGATAAGCGATGCCGTTATTATCTATTAATAAATCCCCTACCTGTCTATGCATTTCTTTAACCACTTTTTTTACTACTTCAGGATAGTCAGGAGCATTACAATATTTTTTTGCAAGCTCTGCATTAAAGAACTTTATGTCAGGCATGTAAATATCGAATATTCCTTCTATAAGTTTTATTACTTCTAATGACTCGTATCCGCCACAATTGTAAACTAAAGGTATATTTAATCCACCTCCAATAGCATGCTTTAAGCCTTCTACTATTTGAGGAACATAATGGGTGGGTGTGACGAAGTTGATGTTATGACAACCTTGGCTTTGAAGATAAAGCATGATTTTTGCTAAGTCCCTTGGAGTAATAGTTTCGCCTTCGCCCAAGTGGCTTATTTCGTAATTTTGGCAAAATATGCACCGTAAATTACAATGGGTTAAGAAAATGGTTCCTGATCCGTAAAGTCCTACAAGGGGTGGTTCTTCGCCGAAGTGAGGGAAAGCGCTGGACACCATGAGCTCGTAAGGGGCCTTACAGTAGCCCTTTTCCCCTTTAAGTCGGTTTACTTTGCATTGACGGGGGCATAGTTGGCAACTTTGGAGTATTTCTTTTAGGAGCTTAAGTCGTTCCTCCATTTGGCCTGAATGATAAAGCTGAATATAAGAAGGTTCTCGGCTCATGGGTATATAAAATTTAAAAAAATTTCAAAAGAAGGTCTACTTTGTGGTCTTGAAGGCGAGAGTGTGTTGTGTTAAAGGCTTACAATAAAAAGAAGCAGGAACTGTGAAGATGGAGCCTAAAAGGGAAAGATGGGCGTCGAGGGTGGGGTTAATCCTTGCGGCTGCGGGTAATGCCATTGGGCTCGGGAATCTGTTGAGGTTTCCTTCTAAAGTGGCCCTTTATGGGGGAGGTGCCTTTATGGTGCCTTATGTCTTAAGTTTTTTCATACTTGGCTTACCCCTCATGATATTGGAATGGGTTGTGGGAAGGACCGCCGGGGAGAAGGGGCGAGGGTCCATGAGCGGAATATTTGGCGTTTTCTTTAAGGAGTCCCGGATTGCAAAGAGTATCGGAAGTCTTGGGATTACGATTCCATTTTTAATCGCCAGTTATTACCTTTACATAGAATCCTGGACATTAGGTTATAGTTTTTTGTCCCTTTTTAAGGCGTTTTACCCAGAAAAGGTATCCATGGAGTATTTCCTTGAGAGTTTTCGAGTCTATGTGACTCCCTCCTCTTGGGCCATATTCTTTTTGGTTGTAACCCTCCTCTTAAACTTTTGGGTCCTCCTAAGGGGGATCAGCAAGGGGATAGAACTGGTGGCTAAAGTGGGGCTACCCATGCTTTTTGGTATGGGGTGTTTTCTTGCGGTTTTTTCCTTGTCCCTTGAAGGATGGAAAGGCTTTGAGGGATTACTTTTTATGTTTAAACCCGATTTTCCCAAACTAAGAGACTTTCAAGTTTGGATTGAGGCAGCAGGACAGATTTTCTTCACCCTTTCTTTAGGCATGGGGTGTATTGCGGCCTATGCGAGTTATGCCAGACCTAAAGAGGACATTGTGAAAGTGGGGCTTTGGACAGCTGCCTTGAATGAGATTGTGGAATTAGGCCTTGGGGGGTGTATTGCTATACCGGCGGCCTTTGCCCTGTTTGGGGCCTCTTCTATAGGGGTACTTGCTGCCGAAGGTAGTTTTAGGATTGGATTTGTAAGTATGCCTGCGGTTCTCTTTTCCCTTCCTTTTGGTTTCATTTTGTCTTTTCTGTGGTTTTTCCTCCTTTTCATCGCTGCCATTACCTCTTCCTTAGCCCTAGCTCAACCTCTTATAGCCTTTTTTGAGGATGAATTAGGATGGAGGCATCAGAAAGCAGTCCTGGTGACAGTTTCCGGTATGAGTGTGGGTAGTTTTTGTTCGGCTTTTATTCCGGGTTTTATAGATGAGCTTGATTTTTGGGCCGGTACTTTCTTTTTGGTCCTTTTCGCCCTTTTGGAGGTTTTGTTCTTCGTTTGGATATGGGGACCTGAGAGGTTTAGACAAGAGTTGATGAAGGATTCTTTCCTTCGTGTTCCAAGGCCTGTTGTTTATATTCTTTTTGGAATCTCAGGGGGGTTTTTGTTGGTGATACTCTATCTTTGGTCCTTAAGTAAGATCGGTGAAGTTTTTGCCACAAGTTCTTGGAGCTTATGGGTCGCGAGGATTTTTATATTGGTTTCCCTTTTGGGTTTGATATTCCTTAGTTTGAAAACCAAAAGAGGGGATAATAAATGAAGGTCACCATAATAGGAACTGGTTATGTAGGGTTAACTACGGCTGTCACCCTTGCTTACATAGGCCATAAAGTAGTAGGTGTGGAGAAGGACAGGGAAAAGCTCAGGTTGATCCAATCCTTTAAAAGCCCCATTTACGAACCGGGTTTGGAGGAACTGATGGAACTTTGTAAAGATAACTTAACCTTCACCGATGATCCCGTGCCTTCAGTCAGCGATTCAGAGGTGATAATGATCGCTGTGGGGACGCCGAGTAAACCCAATGGTCAGACCGACCTTAGATATGTGGAAACGGCTGCAAGAGAGATCGCCGAAGGCTTACAGGAAGGACGGACATATACGTTGGTGATAAAATCCACGGTTCCAATTGGTACAAATAGAAGAGTGGCCTACATAGTGGAACAGGTGATTAACGCGAAGAAATCCAAGGATAACATAAGGGTTAATGTGGCTTCTAATCCGGAATTTTTAAGAGAGGGATCTGCCATAAAGGATATGCTTTATCCCGATAGGATTGTGGTTGGAAGTAGAGAACCCGAGAGCGTGGATATCTTGCGAAGACTTTATCGACCCATTTTAGAACAAACTTTTGAACCGCCTCCCTTTTTACCAAGACCCGAAGGTTATGATCTCCCTCCTTTTATAACCACGGACCCGATCAGCGCGGAGATGATCAAATACGCGGCCAATGCCTTTCTGGCTCTGAAGATAAGTTTCATTAACGAAATAGCTTCCCTTTGCGAGAAGGTAGGGGCTGATGTAACCGAAGTGGCCAGAGGCATTGGTCTTGATCCCCGTATTGGCCCCCGATTCTTAGAAGCAGGGCTTGGATGGGGAGGGAGTTGTTTCCCCAAAGATACCGCAGCTTTAGTGGCCATGGGAAAGGAGCTTTCTTGTCCCATGCGGTTAGTAGAGGCCGCTCGGGAGGTGAATTATCGGCAAAGGGAAAGGGCGGTTGAGAGGCTTCAAGAGGTCTTAAAAGGGGTTAGAGGAAGGATAATAGGCCTCTTAGGGCTGGCTTTTAAACCCGGTACGGACGACGTTCGGGATTCACCATCTATTGATATCATTCACATGTTGCTTCAAAGAGAGGCCCATGTGAGGGTAAACGATCCAGTGGCAATGGATAATGCTCGGAAGGTCTTACAAGGACTTGAAGTGGAGTTTGTGGATGATCCATATGAGATGGCAAAAGGGGCTGATGCACTTCTTCTGGTTACCGCCTGGCCTCAATATCGAAAGTTATCCCTTAGGAGATTGGCTTCAGTTATGCGAATTCCCATTCTCTTTGACGGCCGAAACTTTTTTGAACCAGAAGAAGCCCGAAAGGCAGGATTTGTTTACCTTGGCATTGGGCGGTAAAGGACCCATCGACCGATTTTCGATGGGTCCTTTTTTTCAAAATCTTACTTTTCGACCTTTTCCCCTCCATCAGCTGCCGTCAAACCAAGCTCAACTGGAAGTTCCCCAAAGGCCAAGGCCTTGATTGCGGTGAACCAACCTTCCACCGTTTTAATAAGAGGATAAATCACTACAAGCCCTAAAAAACCTCCAACTAAAACTCCCACCATAATTCCCAATGCTATCTTTAATCCTAACATCTCCCTCACCTCCTTTCTCTTATGTCCGCCCTATTAGGCGCAACTGTCGTGCCAAAACTCAAAAAGGCAATTCTTCCCAAAAGGAACCTCAAAACTTTAACAGACCCTTTCAAAAGCTCTGGTTATCTGTGGAGAAAATTTCTACAATTAAGTATAATTTTTCGACAGAAAACTCACCTTAAAAGCTTTCTTGGCATAACTTGACATTGGATATTAAGGAAATTAAAATCGAAAAAGAGTGGGGCTGTAGCTCAGATGGGAGAGCGCGTGAATGGCATTCACGAGGTCACGGGTTCGAATCCCGTCAGCTCCACCAAGGTTTTAAATGGGCGGGCATAGCTCAGGTGGTAGAGCACAAGCTTCCCAAGCTTGGGGTCGCGGGTTCGAGTCCCGTTGCCCGCTCCAAGGAAGGGCAGAGGCACGTAGCTCAGGGGGAGAGCGCTACCTTGACGCGGTAGAGGTCGGCGGTTCAAAGCCGCCCGTGCCTACCATTTTTTAATAGGGGATGGTGTTAAAAAGGGGAGGTATAAAGAAGGGAAATACCTCCCCTTTAGTATTGAGTGGTTCATGGGAATGGAGAAGGAAAGGCTTCAAGTATTGAGGCATAGTACGGCTCATGTTATGGCTCAGGCGGTTAAGGAACTTTATCCCGATGTGCGTTTAGGGATTGGGCCTCCGACGGAGGATGGTTTTTATTATGATTTTGATGGTGATCTCAGTGAAGATGACCTGCCGAAAATCGAAGAGAAGATGAGGGAGATTATAAGAGAGGATCTTCCTTTCCGGAGGGAAGAGGTCTCAAAGGAAGAGGCGAAGAGGATTTTTGAAGAGCGGGGTGAGATTTATAAGCTTGAACTTCTGGAGGAGATTCCAGATGAGCGGGTGAGCCTTTATTGGCAGGGTTCGTTTGTGGATCTTTGTCGAGGGCCTCATGTGGAATCTACCGGTCAGATAAAGGCCTTCAAACTTTTGAATGTAGCGGGTGCTTATTGGCGCGGTGATGAAAGAAATAAGATGTTGAAACGGATTTATGGTACGGCCTTTTTTACCGAAGAGGAACTCCAAAAGTATCTTAGCCGACTTGAAGAGGCTAAGAAACGAGATCATAGGAAGTTGGGCAAAGAGCTCGAGCTTTTTTCATTCCATGAAGAAGTAGGGGCTGGTTTTGTCATTTGGCATCACAAAGGGGTCATTCTAAGATGGATCTTGGAGGAGTTTGAGAAGAGGGAACATTTAAAAAGGGGTTATCAATTCGTCCTCGGACCTCAACTTTCGAAGCTCGAGCTTTGGAATCAATCTGGTCATTATGAATTTTATAGAGACCATATGTTCTTCACGGAGATAGAAGGGCAAAAATATGCCTTAAAGCCCATGAATTGTATAGGCCATATCCTGGTTTATAAGACCAGGCATCGAAGTTGGAGGGAATTGCCTTTGAGGTTTTTTGAGCTTGGGCGGGTTCATAGGTTTGAGCGTTCAGGTGTTTTGCATGGACTTTTGCGGGTAAGGGAGTTTACTCAAGATGATGCCCATATTTTCTGTCGGCCCGATCAGTTAGAAGAGGAGATAAAGGGGGTTTTGCACTTCGTTCAAGAGACCATGGACCTTTTTGGGTTCTCCTATGAAGCAGAACTAAGTACCAAACCAGAAGAGGCTATAGGGACGGAGGAATCTTGGGAAAGGGCCACCGAGGCTTTGCGTAACGTATTGGAGAAAGAGGACATTCCCTATGAGATTAACGAAGGCGAGGGGGCTTTTTATGGGCCTAAAATAGATATCAAGCTTGAGGATGCCCTTGGGAGAAAGTGGCAGTGTGCTACTATCCAATGTGATTTTTCCTTGCCAGAGCGTTTTGATTTGAGTTATATAGCTCAAGATGGTTCGAGGCAGAGACCGGTCATGATCCATCGGGTGATCCTCGGAGCATTGGAAAGGTTTATCGGTATTTTGATTGAGCATTATGGTGGAGCCTTTCCCTTATGGCTTGCTCCCGAACAGGTAAGGGTAATAAGTTTGACTTCTAGGAACATACCTTATGCAGAGACGGTATTAAATAAATTGAAGGAAGCGGGGATTAGAGCAGAAGGGGACTTCCGAAATGAGACGCTTGGTTATAAGATACGTCAAGCACGGTTGGAGAAAGTGCCTTATATGTTAATTGTTGGCGAAAAAGAAGAGAGGGAAGGGCTTATAGCGGTAAGGAGTAGAGAAAAAGGGGAATTAGGCACTTTACGCCTTGAGGCATTTATAGAAGAGATACGGCCGCAATGTCAGATACCATCTTTAAGAGGAGGAGGTGGTAGAGTATAGAAAAGCAATATAGGGTCAATTGGCAGATCAAGGCGAAACTGGTAAGGGTGATCAGTCCAGAGGGCAAGCAAATGGGGGTTATGCCTTTAAAAGAGGCGTTGATGAAAGCAGAGGAGTATGGTTTGGATTTAGTGGAGGTGGCGCCCAATGTGGATCCTCCGGTCTGTCGGATTATGGATTACGGAAAGTTCAAATACATTGAGGCTAAAAAGGCTCAAGAAGCCAAGAAAAAACAACATGCTTCTTCTCAGATTAAAGAGATCCAGATGAGGCCTTCTACGGATGAACACGATTTAAATATAAAGCTGAGAAAGATAAAGGAATTTCTCACGGAAGGACATAAGACCAAAGTCAGAATTATATTCAGAGGCAGAGAGCTTGCGCATAAGGAGATAGGGGAGAATCTGATGCAAAGGGTGCTGGAAGAACTCAAAAGCGTGGGGAAACCCGATCATCCTCCGAAATTTGAAGGCCGACAGATAGTGGTGATGATAAGCCCTGTTTCTTCAAAAGGTCATAAGGAGGGAGGAAATGCCCAAAATAAAAACTAACCGTTCGGCTGCCAAAAGGTTCAAAGTGACCGCTTCTGGTAAAATACGCCGCTTTAAAGCAGGGGCAAGTCATTTGATGAGAAAAAAAACCTCTAAGAGAAGGAGGCACTTAACCAGGCCTACTTTGGTTAAAAAGGCCAACCTCAAAAATGTTAAGAGGTTAATTCCCTATGCCTTTTAAGGGTAAAGGAGGAGAAAGATGAGGGTTAAGGGTGGTCCGCGTAGAGCGAGACGGAGAAATAAAATCCTCAAACTGGCTGAAGGTTATTGGGGCAGAAGGAGTAGGGCTTTTAAGATAGCGAAGTTAACCGTTCAAAAAGCCCTTCAGTATGCTTATAGGGACAGAAAGGCCAAAAAGAGGGAGTTCCGAAGACTTTGGATCGTAAGGATCAATGCCGCAACCAGAGCACATGGTTTGAATTATAGTCGCTTTATGGAGGGGTTAAAGAAGGCCCATATTTCCCTTGATCGTAAAACCTTGGCGGATATTGCAGTTAGGGATCAAGAGGCCTTTGCCGAACTCGTGAAGATAGCCAAAGCACATGTTAGTGCGTGAATTTGAAGAGGAGCTAAAGAGATTAGAGAAAGAAGCCTTTCAGTGCCTTAAGGAAGTAAAGGACATATCGGCTCTTGAGGAATTAAGAGTTAAGTTCTTAGGCCGGAGAGGGAGGCTCACTTTACTCCTTAGGTCCCTTAAGGATATTCCCCTGGAAGAGAGGCCTCGCTTAGGAGATGCCTGTAATAGGACTAAAGCGCTTCTTGAGGAGGAGATCGAGCTTAAGAGGCTTCAACTCAAGGAAGAGGAGAGAATTAGGGGGCTTTTAAAAGAAAAGATAGACGTAACTCTTCCTGGAAGGCCGATCTTGAGAGGTAGATTGCATATCTTAACGCAGGTGATGGAAGAGATAATCGACATATTTGTATCAATGGGTTTTCAGGTTTACGAAGGGCCTGAGGTGGAATTGGATTACTACAACTTTGAAGCCCTTAACATCCCTCCCGATCACCCAGCTCGGGAGATGAACGATACGTTTTATTTTTCTCAAGAGATACTGCTTCGAACTCATACCTCTCCCATGCAGATTCGAGTCATGGAAAAGCAGAAGCCTCCGGTTCAGATGATTTCGCCCGGACCCGTATATAGAAGGGATGCTGACATCTCTCATAGCCCGATGTTTCATCAGATTGAAGGATTATGGGTTGATAGAGAGGTATCCTTTGCCCATCTGAAAGGGACTTTAGCTTACTTTGTAAGAGAGTTTTTTGGGGAAAAGACCCAAATGCGTTTCAGACCCAGTTATTTTCCCTTTACCGAACCGAGCGCCGAAGTGGACATTACCTGTGTGATCTGCAAAGGCTCAGGCTGTCCTACCTGCAAGAACACCGGCTGGATAGAGATCTTGGGATGCGGTATGGTGAGACCAGAGGTTTTTCAGGCCGTAAATTATAATTTCCCCGAGTGGAGAGGATATGCCTTTGGGATGGGAGTTGAAAGAATAGCCATGCTTAGGCATGGGATAAACGACATACGTTTGTTTTTCCAAAATGATCTTAGGTTCCTGGATCAGTTTTAGAACGGGAGAGGGTGATGAAGGTGCCTCTTTCTTGGCTCAGGGAATTCGTGGAGGTAGAAGAGGGTCCCTCTAAACTGGGTGAGATCCTTACCCTTGGGGGCATTGAGGTAGAAGAGGTTCAAGAGGTCGGTCCTTCTTTCCAGGGCGTAATAATAGGAAAGGTCTTAAGGGTTTGGGATCATCCCAATGCCACAAAGCTTAAACTCTGCGAAGTTATAGATGATAAACGTTCCTTTAGGGTGGTTTGTGGGGCTCCTAATCTTCAAGAAGGGCAAAAGGTCGCCTTTGCCCCTCCCGGAGCGCTTTTGTCCAAAATGCAGATTGAAACGAGGAGAATAAGGGGTGAGCTTTCAGAGGGCATGATTTGTTCGGAAGCCGAACTGGAGCTCTCGGAGGACTCAAGTGGCATAATGGTCCTTCCTGAAGACGCTCCTTTGGGAGCTGATTTGGCTGAATATTTGGGACTGAAGGATTATATATTAGAGGTTTCTCCCACTCCTAATCGAGGAGATTGCCTTAGCATATTTGGAATAGCGAGGGAAATAGCGGCTTTAAAGGGGGTTCCCCTTAAATTTCCACCCATTGACCTCAAAGAGGAAGATCTGGATGTGAAGGAGTTTATAAGGGTTGAGATAGAGGCCCCTCATCATTGTCCGCGTTATACTGCCAGGTACTTATTTGATGTGAATGTTGGTCCCTCTCCTTTTTGGATGAGGTTGAGGCTTTTACGGTGTGGGATGAGGCCGATTAACAATGTAGTGGATATAACCAATTACGTGATGCTTGAGTTCGGACAGCCCCTTCACGCTTTCGATTACGATAAACTGAGGGGCAAAAAAATTATAGTGAAGCTGGCTAAGGATGGGGACAGTTTTACCACCCTGGATGGCAAACAGAGGGTTTTAGATGCTCAAACACTCATGATATGTGATGCGGAAGGACCTGTAGCTATTGGGGGGATAATGGGTGGGTTGGAATCGGAGATAGAGGAAAGGACAAAGAGGGTGCTTTTGGAAAGTGCCTACTTCTCACCCGAATCAATAAGGAGAAGTGTTCGGGTTTTAGAGCTTAATACGGAGGCTTCTTTCAGGTTTTCAAGGGGGGTCGATCCTGAGCTTTCCCCCGTTGCTTCCGCGAGGGCGGCGAGTTTAATGATTAAATACGCAGGGGCTAAGTTAGCCAAAGGGATCGTGGACGTTTATCCAAATCCTTCATGCCCTAACAAAATTTTGGTGGATTTAAATTGGATAGAAAATTTTTTGGGCATAAAGGTGCGAGAAGAGGAGTTTGTGGATTACCTTAAACGCTTACAGATGGGAGTCGAAAAAACGCCCGAAGGGAAGTTTTACGTGAGGCCTCCTTCCTTTCGGTTCGATTTAAAACGGGAAGTGGATATAGCCGAAGAGATAGCTCGGCTCAAAGGGTACCATAATATACCCGAAACTCTACCTCGCCTCATGCCACTGCCCAAGGAATCAAAAACGAGGGCCTTTGAAAAGAGGTTAAAAGAGATAATTATAGGGTTTGGTTTTAACGAGATTATTACTTATAGCTTTCTTTCTCCTCGATCACTTCAAGCCTTTGGTTTCTCTGAAGTTTTAAAGCTTTTAAACCCTTTATCCGAAGAGATGTCCGTCATGAGGCCAAGCCTCATTCCGGGTCTATTGGAAGTAGCTCGGTTTAACGCTAATCGGGGAATAAAGGACCTTCGGATTTTTGAGTTGAGAAAAGTTTTTCTGCCTCAGGAGGATAAGCTTCCGAAAGAGGAGAAAAGGTTAGGGCTTCTCATTATGGGTGAGTTTTATCCCTCCTGGTGGCAGAAAAAGGGAGAAAAGGGGGATTTCTATGTCTTGAAAGGATGTTTAGAAAGGATATTCAAAGAATTCGGGGTTCTGGAGAAAATAAGTTTTAAGCCCGTTGAACTTTCTTATCTTCACCCCTTCCAAGGTGCTAAAGTGGAATTAGAAGGTCTGAGGATCGGTGTATTGGGAAGGCTTAACCCAGATTTGGAAGATCTTTTGGAGTTAAAAGAAGTTTATTTGGCTGAAATTTCAGTGGAGAGGCTTTTGGAAGAAGCAATTGAGGTGAGAACCTTCAAAGGCCTTCCCAAGTTCCCAGGTACATTTCGCGATCTGAGTGTTCTAGTAGAAGAAGAGGTTCAGGTTCAGAAGTTATTGGAAGTCCTGAAAGCGAGTGATCTTCCTTATCTTGAAAGGATGGAAATAATAGATTGTTATGTTGGTCCTCCTATTCCCGAAGGGAAGAAAAACATAACTGTAAGGCTATTTTTACGAATGTCCGAAAAAACCATAACCGATGAGGAAGCGGATCTGGCTTTAAACAAGGCTGTTGAAGCGGTGAGAAGAGCCGGATGGTCAATAAGAGAATGAAGGTTTAAAGATGGTGAAAGTCGATTTAGTCGAAAGGGTTTACGAAAAGATGGGGTTTTCAAAAAAAGAAGCGGCAAAAGCGGTGATGATTTTCTTTGAATTGATAAAAGAAAGCCTTGAGAAAGGGGAAGAGGTCAAATTGTCGGGCTTCGGTTCTTTCAAAGTCCGAACGAAAAAATCACTTAAAACCCGAAATCCGAAAACAGGTGAGCAAATCGAGATAAGGTCAAAGAGAACTTTGATTTTCAAACCGAGTGGAATTTTAAGAAAATTGATGAACAGGTGAGGAGACAAAAGTTTTTTTACCGCATCGGAGAGGTGAGTCGTATCTTAGGGGTAAAACCCCACGTGATAAGATACTGGGAGCAAGAATTTGAGCTTAATCCTAAAAGAAAAGAAGGTACCCATCGACGTTACACCCTCGAAGAGATAAAAAGATTAGAATTAATAAAAAGTTTGCTTTACGAACAGGGTTATACCATAGCTGGAGCTAAAAAAAAGATAAAATCTCTTTCTACAAACACCATCAATTACAAAGCTTTGGTGAAAGAAATTCTCGAAGAACTTTGTGAAATAAGACACATTTTAAAAAAATCTTGACAACCCCCTCGTTTTGTTTATTATTTTTTAATAAGCAAAAATTATTTTAAAAGGAGGTGAGGAGATGGATTTGATGTTTCCTTTTTGGGTGTGGTTATGGATCGTTATAGGTACGAGTGTAATGAGTCTTGTGGGTACATGGGTTGTCATTAAAAAGTCACGCCTTCTTAAATAAAGTATAAGGAGGTGAGAGATGCAGTTTTTAGAAGTTCCAAAGCCAACGATAGCTACAGCTACATGGGGTGCTATTGCGGTAGCTTTAATGTTGCTTTTTTCGCTATGGTTTGGGTTAATGGGGAGAAGGAGATGGGCTACTTTTGACGAATATATGGTCGGACAGAGGACGATGGGTCCAATTGTAACTGGAGCGGCTGTTGCAGCGGCTTATTTAAGTGGTTGGGCCTTTTGTGGAAGCGCTGGGATAACTTATGCCTTTGGTTGGTCAGGCATGTGGTTTGCAGGGGTATGGACGCTTGTCGGTATTATGCCCTGTGTGTGGTTTACGGCTTTAAGAACTAGGGAATTATCGGCGGCTTTTGGAGCCACCACTTTGCCTGAACTTTTGGGCAGGCGATTTGATAGTAAGCTCCTTCAGACGGTCATAAGTATAGTGATGCTCATTTTCCTTTTCATGTATTCCATAGGTCAGCTTAAAGCAGCAGGTGGCGTATGGTATGTGGCTACTGGATGGTCACCCCTTGCGTGTTTATTGGTCGCGGTGTTGGTGACTTGGGTTTACATGGCTTTAGGTGGGTATACCTCTTCCCAATGGGCTATGGGTTTTCAAGGTGCAGTTATTGGAGCGGTTGGGTTGATTATGGGCATATTAGCCATTATAAAAATAGGTGGTCCTATTGGTCTTAATGAAAAGCTTGTAGCTGAGAACCCAGTTTTAATCAAGTTGATGAGGCCAGATTTGCCAAAAGTTGGACCAACTCAGCTCTTTTCAAGTTTGGTGGGTATTTTGGCCACCCCAGTTTTATTCTTCACGATGGCTATAGGTTTTCCTCATAATGTGAGCCGTTTCCTTGGCATGAGGGAACTCACGAAAAGGGATTATGCCATCATGTGCTTTTTCGTTTGGCTTATAGCGGGAATACCTATAATGATAGATTGTGCTTGGAATGGGCTTGTTTCCAGGGCATTTTATGGTCCTCAACTTCTCAAGATTGAGCCTTGGAAAGCGGATTTAGCTAATCCAATGCTTGCATGGGCGGCTGGTGGGGTTCCACTTCTGGCAGCTTACACCGCTGCTCTTTTTGCCGCGGCCCTTTCCACGCTTTCGGCTATGGTCTTTATAATGGCCGGGAATGTGACGAGAGACCTGGTAAAGTTATGGCGTCCTCAAACATCTGACAAAACGCTTATTTGGTTATTGAGAATTCTGCTCGGTGTGTTCCTTTTCTTCCCCTTCATTTATACTTTCTTTAGACCTCCTGCCCTTTTGGCCCTTTTTATGGGACAGGCCGCTATAGCACTTGGTGGGATCTTCTTCTTCGTAACCGCTATGTCCTATTATTGGAAAAGGGCTACTAAATGGGGAGCCATTGCGGCTTGTATTTATGGAACCGTTATGACCCTTTGGGGCGCGACTCAGATAGCCAAAAAGACACTTGGAATGGGAACTCTTTTATGGATCGTAGTTATAGGATGCGGAATTTGCTATTTCGTGGTAAGTTTACTTACTCGTCCACCTCGTGAGGAAGTGTTAAATAAAGCTTTTCCTCAGAAATAAGATTTAGGAATTAACAAAATGAGGGGAACAGGGGGATTAGCCTTGTTCCCCTTTTAATTCTTTTAAAAATTCATCCGAAGAAATAATCCGTAAAAGAGGCCAAAGGGCGAAATTTCGATAAAGCTCTAAGGTTTTCTCATGAAATTCCCGTTTATGAGCAGCACAACAGTCTTCAAGCCAAATCACATAAAAATCATGGCATAAGGCATCCATTACAGTCATCAAAACACAGACATTAGTGGTGATTCCTCCTACAGCTACTGTGTCTACGCCTAAAGTACGAAGCGTTTGATCGAGATCGGTTTTGAAAAATGCGCTAAATCTTCTTTTAGGCAGATAAATATCCGTATCACAAACCTCAATTTTCTCTGTTACCATTGAGCCTTCAGTTCCTCTTAAAGAATGTGGCTTCATCTTGCCTTTGAAGATAAAATCTTGGGGTAAAAAAGAATCACAAGCAAATATTACGGGTATATCTCTTTTTCTTGCCTCTCGCAAAAGCTTATTTATATTGGGAATGATTAATTCAGCTTCTTTAGCGATTGGGAATTTTGGGTCCAAATTGTCTTTTACCATATCTACTATTATTACAGCGGGCCTCATTTCAATACTTCATTTTAGTTTTTCGATATCTTCCTGTTTTCCCAATACGTAAAGAATATCGCTATCCTTAATGAGGAAATTTGCTCCTGGATTAATTATAAGTTTTTCCGGGACAAGTTGCCTTACGGCTAAGACATTTATTCCATAACGTGAACGCAATTCGAGCTCGCCTAAAGTTTTGCCAATAAAATTTTTGGGGGGCGCCAGTTCGATAATGGAATATTCGGGTGTTAAGGGGAGATAATCCATTATGTTTGGTGTAGTGAGGGCTTGAGCAAGTCTCAATGCTGTATCCCTTTCGGGGAAGATTATATCGGTTGCCCCAACCCTTTCTAATATCCTCCTATGGTCTTCGTTTGCTATTTTAACGATGATCCTTTTACATTTTAGGTCTTTAAGGTAAAGAGTAACCAAGACGCTTGCTCCCAGATCTCGTCCTAAGCTCACGATCACGGCATCCATTTTGTCTAAACCCAGTTCCTCTAAGACCCTTTTTTGGGTGGCATCCGCCAGTATAGCCTGAACCGTGTATTTCCCTATGGCCTGAACACGCTCTTTTTCCTTATCAATGGCGATTACCTCATGACCCTCTTCAGCTAAAGCGCGAACCAAGGTGGCCCCAAAGTTTCCTAAACCAATTACGGCAAATTTTTTCATTTTATCCTACCATTACCCCCTCTTCTGCATATTTAAATATGGGCTTTTCACGGATTACTACGAGAGCATAACTCATCGTTAAAAATCCAAGACGCCCTACAAGCATGGTGAAAATTATAAGGATTTTGCCGCTATTATTCAAATAAGGGGTTATACCCGTAGATAACCCAACTGTTCCAAAAGCTGAAACCACTTCAAAAAGAATAGAGTGAAAGGATCCCTTATTCGGAGGGAGCACTCCAAGAATTAAACATAGAAAAAATATCAACGAAATGAACAAAAACGAGCCAATTACAAGGGAAATACTTCTGGACACAGTTTCAGAAGGAAGAGTCCTTTTGAAAAGTATAACCTCCTCTCTTCCTTTAAGCCGATTATAAAGAAGCGAAATAAGCACCGCAAAAGTAACTGTTTTTATTCCTCCACCACAAGAACCTGGGGAAGCCCCAATAAACATTAAGGTCATTAATAAAAATAAAGCTGCATCATTTAATTTTCCTATATCCACTGTGTTTAAACCACAAGTCCTGGCACTTACAGAATGAAAGATTCCTACAAGTATTTTGTGCTTTAATGACATTATACTGAAAGTAGGATCACTTAATAATGTCAATATCAAAATAGAGCTACCAATTAAAATCAAAAATAACGAAGTTGTAACAGCCACTTTCGAATGTAATGAAAGCCGAGTGTGCTTTATTATGGCTTCTTTGAAATCCATTATTACGAGGAAACCTATCCCTCCCAAGAAAATAATTGTCATTATGATTAAATTTATTTTGACATCGCCTTGGAATCGGATTAAATTATCAGAAAATACCGAAAAACCCGCATTACAGAAAGCGGAGATGGAGTGAAATATGGAAACATAGATAGCTTCATAAAAAGAAAAGTGTTCATTCCAGCTGAAAAAGAGTAAAATTGCTCCTATAGATTGTATGATAAAAGCTATAGTTATCACTTGTTTAGCCAAGGAAAATACATCTTTAAACGGTCTATAGGTAAAACTGGTTTCGATAGCCAATTTTGTCCTTAATGATATATCCATTCCGATCATTTTCCAAAAGAATATGGAAAAGGTCATTATTCCTAAACCACCGAGTTCTATAAGTGTCAAAACTACAATTTGGCCAAAAAGTGTTAAGTCGTTTCCTATATCCAATATGGTAAGACCAGTTACACAAGTGGCTGAAGTAGCAGTGAGGATAGCGTCTATTAAACTCAAAGGTTTTTTTGTAGAGATGGGTAACATTAGCAACGAAGTTCCTATAGATATTAACATAGCAAAACTTAATAAAAGCATCCTTTCTGGGGTCAGTAATTTGTAATAAACTTTTCTCATCTTTTATTCTTTGTAGTTTTTTATCAATCGTAGAGCTAAAAAAAGAAACATCAGAGAGAAACCTATAGTTATGAATAAGCTCAATAAGGCCACACGATCCCATTGGGACTTTCTAATCAGAATAGTGGAATAAGTTAATGGGAGTGCGTATATCAATGGTTTTACGAAAAATGGCAGTTTTTCTAAGGGGAAGAAAGTCCCGCTGAAAAAGGCCATGGGCACCATCAGGAAGTTAGAGTAAATAGCCGTTTCCTCATGGCTTTTGGTGATCATTCCGATGATTACCCCTAAGGTTGAAAACATAAAACAATTTAAAAGTAAACCTAACCAGAATATACCATTTGGATAGAAGGAGGTGCAACACAGAAGGTCTACACTTATAATAAGGGAGGAGGCGAAGAGTCCTCTTATAATCCCCGCCGTTATAATTCCCATTAAGATGGCTATGGGTTTAATCGGGGCTTGGACTAAGAGTTGGAAGGTTTTGAAATAAAGCCTGTCTATATTCAGACCATTAGCTATCCAGATGTAAGAATTGGTCATTGAGGTCATGGCTATAAGACCCGGGAGAAGGAAAGTGATGTAGTTTGTACCTGTTACAGTTAGGTTTTCTCCAAGCCCAAAGCCGAATACTGCAAGATAAATGAGAGGACTAATAAGGGCTGACAGCACATAACTCAACTTAAGAAGTCGTTTTTTATAAATGATAAGCTCACGGTATAGGATTGGTAAAAAATCAGTCAATTTTTTCTCCTGTCAGTCTTATGAAGATGTCTTCAAGGTTACTTTTTCTTATCGTAACAGGGCCTTCTTTTTCCCGGGCTTTTAAAAGGGCCTCTTCACGAGTCTTGAAGAATTCGTATTCAAAGCCCGCATCGTTTAAGGATTCTAATACCCAAAGCCCCACTTGATTTTTCAGTTCCTGAGGGGTTCCGCAGGCGATTATTTCTCCCTTGTTCATTATGGCTACACGGTCACATAAATATTCCGCTTCTTCTATATAGTGGGTTGTCAAAAGGATGGTTTTTCCTTTATCCTTCGCCTTTTTTATAAAAGTCCAAATCTCCCGCCTTATCTGTGGATCAAGGCCGGTGGTGGGTTCGTCTAAGAAAATAACCGAAGGGTCATTTAGAAAGGATCTTGCTAAAAGAAGCCTTTTTTGCATGCCAAGAGAAAATTTTCTAATTTCTTCTTTACGGTATTCCCAGAGTCCCACAAATCGTAAAGCTTCTTCTATTTTGTGTTTTTTATCCCTTATTTTATGAAGCATGCAGTATATTAGGAGATTTTCGTAGGCATTGAGTTCTTTATCCAAGTTAATTTCCTGAGGAATAACGCTTATACGTGATTTTACCACCAATGGATATTTCCATATATCCAGGCCTTCTATTTTACAACTTCCGCGGTCCGGTTTGGTCAAAAAGGTTAGGATCTTCAAAGTCGTTGTTTTACCCGCGCCATTGGGGCCAAGAAGGCCGAATATCTCCCCTTTCCTTACTTCCAGGTTAAGATCCTTTACGGCCCAAACGGAGCCATAGGATTTCCACACTCCCTTTGTCTCGATGCTTATTACCATGGCGGTTTATTCGTGCCTTAAAGCCTCGATAGGATTGAGATGTGCGGCCTTCCGAGCCGGGAAGAGACCGAAAAAGACCCCTATTGCAAAAGAAACCCCAAAAGCTAAAAGGGTCATTTCGGGACGAAAGACAAAAGGAAGAAGTAGAAGTTTACATAAAAGTAGAGAAACTCCTAAGGCTACTCCAAGTCCTATGAACCCACCCAAGGTGGAGAGAATGACAGCCTCGAACAAAAACTGACGTATTATATCCCCTTGTGTTGCTCCGAGGGCTAACCTTAAGCCTATTTCTCTTGTGCGCTCAGTAACCGAAACAAGCATGATATTCATTATACCAATACCACCCACCAAGAGGCTAACTGCAGCTACTGCTCCCAAAAAGAGGGTTAGAGTCCTGGTGGTTCCGGAAAAGGCTTCGAGCAATTCCCGAGCGTCCCTTATTTCGAAATTATCAAGTTCATTGGGTCCGAGTTTTCTTTGTTCCCTTAAAATTTCCCTGATTTGCTCCTTTACCCTGTCAATAGAGAAACCCTCTTCTACTGATACATACATAAAGTTTACGTTATCATTTCCGGCTATTCTTCTCTGAAAGGTCTTTAAGGGCACAAGAACCACATCATCGGCATCGGGGCCGAAACTTATTCCCTTTTCCTTCAATAAACCTATTACCCGAAAGGGTACGCTTTTAATCCTGATGGCGTTTCCGATTGGATCCTCTTCGCCAAAAAGTTGTCTTTTGACTGTTTGTCCTATCAGACAAACTGCTTCTCCCCGTTTCTCTTCATTCACGTCAAAGGATCTTCCGCTTTCAAGTTCCCAATTCCGAGCTTGAAGAAAGGAAGAATTTGTGCCTGTACAGGTTGTGGCCCAGTTTTTGTTGCCAAAAACCACCTGGACGCTTTTTGAAGAAGCGGGAGCTATAATTCTTATTCCCTGAACCTGTCTCTGTATGACCTGTAAATCCCTCAGCTTGAAAGGTGGAGCTTCTTCTCTTACTCCTCCGTGTCTGAATTGCCCTGGCCTTATGGTTAGAAGGTTCGTCCCCATCTTGGAAATTTCCCTTTGGACTTTAAGGGTAGCACCACTTCCAATTGTCACCATGGTTATTACGGAAGCTACTCCTATAACCACCCCTAAGCAAGTGAGGATTGACCTTAAGGGGGTACGGCTTATCTCTCTTAGGGCTATCTTAAAGATCTCACGCCACATATTCTTCTTTTATGATTTTACCATCAGAAAGGACAATTCTTCTTTTAGCATAACTAGCGATATCCTCTTCGTGAGTCACCAATATTATGGTCACTCCCTCTTCCCGATTAAGGCGCAAGAAAAGCTCCATTATCTCGTGGCTACTTTTAGAATCCAAGTTCCCCGTAGGTTCATCCGCCAAAAGTAACACTGGTTCCGTTACCATAGCCCTTGCGATTGCAACCCTCTGTTGTTCCCCTCCCGAAAGTTCTGAAGGGCGGTGATGTATCCGGTCTTTCAAGCCCACAAGTTCGAGCATCTCAAGGGCCTTTTTCCTTCTTATGTCCTTCGGTAATCGGTGATAAATAAGAGGTAGTTCTACATTTTCTAAAGCTGAAGCCCGTTCTAAAAGGTTAAAGCTTTGAAAGACAAATCCAATGAAATAACGCCTTAAAAGGGCCCTCTGATCAGGCGATAAGTTCGTTACTGGTAGGTTTTGAAAAAGATACTCTCCCGAAGAGGGCACATCCAAACATCCCAATATGTTCATACAGGTCGATTTACCTGAGCCACTTGCTCCCATAATTGCCACAAATTCGCCGTGTTTCACCCTTAGGCTTATACCTCTTAAGGCATGAACCGCATTTTGGCCTTTTCCGTAAATTTTCGTAACTTCTTTTAGTTCCACTATAATATGGTCCTTCATTTTTCCTCCATTCCCACCACCACTTCCATCCCTGGTTTTAAAAGATCAGATATAACCTGAGTGAATTGACCGTCACTTGGCCCTGTTTTAACCGGGATAGGAATGAGTTTACCTTCCTTTAAGACCCAAACTTTTTTTTCCAATGGAGTAATTTGGGGCATCCTTCTTGGGAAAACCGGCATAAAAAGCGAGACAAATCCTCTCTTTTCTTTTTTATATATCCTTGAAGGATCAAACCTTAAAGCTTGGTTTGGAATAAGGAGGACATCCTTCAATTCCTTAACGATGATTTCGGCCGTTGCAGTCATTCCTGGCCTTAAAAGGAGTTCCGGGTTGCTGACCTCCAAAACAACCTCATAGGTGACTACTCCTTGGGATGTTTTGGGATAAAAGCGGACCTCTTGTACCTTGGCTTCAAATTCCTTTTCGGGGTATGCATCAACAGTGAATTTGGCCTTTTGGCCTACTTGGACTTGGGCGATGTCGGCCTCATCTACATCCAATATTAATTGCATTTTCCTCAAGTCCTCAGCCAGGGTAAATAAAGCAGGGCTTTGAAGCGAGGAGACTATAGTTTGGCCCACTTCTACATGTCTTGCCAATACTATCCCATTGATAGGGGACCTGATGATCGCCTTTTGGAGTTCGGCTTCTTTAAGCTTTATTAGAGCCTTGGCCTCCTCGATGAGTGCTTGAGAGCGTAACATTTCTGCTTGAAGCTTCTGAACTTCGGATCTTTGTAGCTCTATCTCTAGTTGTGAGGGCGTTTTCCCTCCTGAACGCTCATAAGCTTCGAGCATCCTATTGAGTTTCCCTTCTGCTAAAGTCAAATCCGCCTGGACTTTTTTGAAATTGGCCATTTCGCCTTCTACCTTGGCTTGGGCTTGTAAAAGCTCCGACTCAATCCGAGTGGTATCAAGCCGAGCCAATACCTGTCCCTTCTTTACCCTATGGTTGTAATCAACTTCTATTGAACGAATTGTGCCTGAAATTTCACTGCCTACTTCCACTTGATTGAGGGGTTTTAAGGTACCTGTCGCATTAACCTTTACCACTAAATTACCCCTGGATATCTTAACGGTTCTATAATTGACCTTTGGTTGGGAAGTTATAAAAATCAAGATCAAGACCACCAAAATAATGGCCAAAATTGCAATTCCCCATATCACTTTTTTGCCAGAGGATTTTGGGGAGATAGTGAGGATCTTTTCAAGGCTCGTTCTTTCTTCCATCTTTTTCCTCCAAAAGGCCTAAACCTCCTCCAAGGGCCTTGTAAAGGGATACAAAAGATGTGGCTAATTCGCCCTTCTTTTCCAAAAGTTCCATTTGTAACTCATAAAGGTTCTTTTTTGCCTCGATCAAGGTGAGCTTGTCGATCAAACCACTTTCATAAAGGCTTTTCTCAAGTTTGAGAATGTTTTCTGCCGATGTTAAAGATTCTTGGATCAACTCTAATTTCTTTGAGTTTGCTTCGATCATAAAAAGCGCTTCTTGTATTTCCTTTAAAGCGTGTAAAAATGTTCCCTCGTAACGGGTAAGTGCTTCTTGGAATTTAGCTTTCTGGGCTTCTATTTCCCACTTGAGACTACTTCCGTCAAAAAATACCTTACTCAAAGAGGCACCTATTTGAAGCGTCAATTTAGGGGAGTAAAGAAGATCGCCCAAGGTAAGACTTCCTAAGGTTATAGCGCTTAACAGTTTAACGGTCGGTAAACGTTCAAGCCTTTTGGCTCTTAAATAACTCTCTTCCTTGAGGATCTCTTCTTGAGCGCGCCTAAGGTCAGGCCTTAACTTTATGACTTCCAGTGGAGTTGTTAACATCACTTCCATCGGGGGAAGGGGAATGGGTTTAAAGGTTTCCAATTTCTCCTCGAGACTTTGAGGAGGTTTACCCAAAAGAACGCACAGTGAATTTTTTATGCTTTTAATCTCCTTTTGTAGTGATTCCCTTTGATCATAAAGTGATTGTAACATTTGTTTAGCCCTTTCGAGTTCTTTCAAATCGATAAGACCGGCGTTATACCTATAAGAAATGAGTTTTTCATGTTCCTTTTCGCAATCTTCTAATCTCTCATCAATTAGTTTAAATTTTGCCTGGAGGGTTCTTAATTGAATGTAATTTTTCACTACCTCACCGATTAGGCTCACTAGTGAATCTCGCAGATTTTCTTCCTCTATTTGAACTTCGGCTTCTTTGGCTTTTAAAAGTGGATTTTTCTTGACCAAAAAATCCGCTTCCCAGTAGGCGTCAAACCTAACTTCATATAAAGATTCTTCAAAGTGATCCACCTTTTTTTCACTGAAAGAGGCCTCTCCTTGAAGCTTGGGGAAAAGACGGTTCTTTTCACTTTTCATCATGGCCCTTGATGCTATTATTCTGGCAAAACCTTCTCGGAGAGAAGGGTTCCGAAGGAGATTATCTTCTATGAGATCATTTAACTCTGGATCATTAAAGAGCCTCCACCACTTGTTGAGTTTTTGGACATCTAAAGGGGAAACCGATAGGGTAAATTCAAAACTGGAAGGAATGGGTAAAGAAGAGTGGGGGAGGGGAGGGGAAGGTTTTAAGATTGTACATCCCCAAAGTGTTAAAAAAGTCAAAGCCAAGAAGAAGCGCTTCATTTTATTATTTAGACAAATAAAACCCCTTTCAGGTTTAAAAATCAAGACAAAGGGTGCAAGGATTTTAAGGTTAAGTTAAAATTTTTACAAATTAATAAACCTCTAAATCGGCTTGGAGGGAAAGAATGCTCCCGAAGGTGGCGGTTGTAAGCATAGAAGAAGAGATGAAGAAATCTTACCTGGAATACGCCATGAGCGTAATAGTTGGTCGGGCTTTACCCGATGTGCGGGATGGATTGAAGCCTGTTCAACGGCGCATCCTTTACGCCATGTACGAAATGGGGCTTGAACCCAACAAGCCCTACCGAAAAAGCGCTAGGATTGTAGGAGAGGTTTTGGGGAAATACCATCCGCATGGGGACGTGGCAGTTTATGAGGCTCTTTCGCGGATGGCGCAATATTTCACCATGAGATATCCCTTAATAGAGGGCCAAGGAAACTTTGGGTCCATAGATGGAGATCCTCCTGCGGCCATGAGGTATACCGAAGCCAGGCTTACCCCTATTGCCTTGGAGATGCTCAAAGATATTGAAAAAAACACCGTTGACTTTATGCCAAATTTTGATGGTTCCATGGAAGAAGCTGTGGTTTTGCCTTCTAGGATTCCCAATCTGCTTGTAAATGGGGCTTCCGGTATAGCGGTAGGGATGGCCACCAACATTCCTCCTCATAATTTAACCGAAACCATTAAGGCCTGTTTGGCTTTGTTGGAGAATCCCAATCTTGAAATTGAGGATATTTTGAAGATTTTACCCGGTCCCGACTTTCCCACAGGAGGTATAATTTATGGCCGAGAAGGCTTGCTCAATGCGTATCGTACAGGTAGAGGCATCATCCAGGTTCGGGGCAAGGTGAGGATTGAGAAGGGAAAGGACAGGTATAGGTTAGTCATAACCGAAATCCCCTATCAAGTTAACAAATCCCAACTTGTGGAGAAGATAGCCGAACTGGGTCAGACAAAGAGGATTGAAGGAATCCTTGAAGTAAGGGATGAGTCCGATAGGGAAGGCTTAAGGGTGGTTGTAGAGATAAAGAAGGACGAAAACCCTCAGGCCGTTCTTAGACAATTGTACAAACTGACCCCGCTCGAGAGTTCCTTTGGGATAATACTTTTGGCTTTGGTGAATGGACAACCCATGTTGCTCAACCTCAAGCAGATGCTTCAGCTTTTCCTGGATCATAGAAGAGAAGTGGTAAGACGTCGTTCCGCTTTTGAGTTGGAGGAATCCGAGAGAAGAGCACATATATTGCAGGGATTGTTGAAAGCACTCGACCTTATAGACCAGGTGATAAGCCTGATAAGGAATTCCGAAAGCCCCAAAGAAGCTAAAGAAGGATTGGTTTCCAAATTTGGCTTCAGTGAAGTTCAAGCTCAGGCCATATTGGATATGAGGCTTCAGAGGTTAACGGGCCTTGAGAGGGACAAGATCCAAGAGGAGTTTGAGGAAATAAGCCGGAAAATCCTAACCCTTAAGGAAATATTGGGGTCGGAGAAGAAATTGGATGAGGTAGTGGCCGAAGAGCTTAAAGAAATACTTGACCTTTACGGCGATCCTCGTCGCACGGAGATACAAGCTGCTTTGCTCCCTTCAGAAGAGGAGGTTATAGAAGAGAAAGATGTGGTGGTTATTTTGACCTCATCGGGATATATAAAGAGGGTTTCCGTGGATGAGTACCGAAAACAAGCACTTGGAGGGAGGGGAAAGACCAGCATAACCTTGAAAGAGGGAGATTTTGTGAAGCAGATCCTAGTTTGTAATACCGTTGATAACCTCCTCTTTTTCACAGATAAGGGACGGGCATATGGGTTAAAAGTCTCTGAAGTTCCCTCTTTGCCCATTTCGGTAAAGGGCAAGCCCCTAACGACACTTCTTAAACTAGGGGAAGAAAGCATATCTTCCGTTATATCCGTTAAGAACTTTAACACCGGAGAGGTGATTTTTGTTACAAAAATGGGAATGATCAAAAAGACTCCGCTCGGGGAGTTCAAAAGCGTGCGTTATGGAGGAAGTTCGGCGATTTCGTTAAAAGAAGGTGATCAATTAATCGGGGTTCAATTGATAAGCGATGAAACAAAGGTTTTAATAGGTACCAAACTCGGTAAGGGCATTTTAATCGGATCAGATGAAATAAGGTCCATGGGCAAACAGGCTCAAGGGGTAAAAGGAGTCAAATTATCACAAGGTGATGAGGTAATAGGAGTGATACCAATAGGTGAAAAGGGATATTTATTTTTGGTTACCGAGAAAGGGTACGGGAAACTGATCAATAGAGATGAACTATCCCTTCAAAAAAGAGGAGGAAAAGGCGTAATTCTTCTCAAAATCACTTCCCAAAGCGGTCCTCTGGTTGGTATACTTTTCTTGAACGAAAATAGGGATGAAAACCTTCTTTTATGTTCTTCGGAGGGAAAGGTACTTAGAATAAGCGCGAAGCAAATTCCCGTTCAGGGACGTTATTCCAGAGGGGTTAAACTTATGAAATTAAAGGAAGACGAGAGGTTGACAGATATTACCCTATTAAGATAAGAAAACTTGACAAATACCTGGATTCAGGGTTAAAAATCCGGCGGAGGAGAGACAGATGAGTCAGGTATGTGCCATATGCCAAAAAAGGCCTATGAGAGGGCATAATGTGAGTCATGCTGGAAATAGGACTAAACGCGTTTTTAATCCGAATTTGCAACGCGTTAAGGTATTAATCGATGGACAAGTGAAAAGAATAAGAGTATGCACGAAATGCCTTAAAGCTGGGAAAATAATAAAACCCGGCCCCCTTTCTTAATTAATTGATTTATATCCACTTTTTGACTCTTTCTGCTTTTTTTACTCCTTTTACTTTGCGGAGGTGAGAGAGTAGTTTTTCTAATTGTTTTGTATTAGAAATTTCTACTTCAAAAAAGTTTAAGGCCTCTCCGCTTTTGGTGGTGCTTACATGAGCCTTGAGGATGTTGATACCCAATTGGGAAATGGAGTTGCTTAAAGCGGCAAGTAACCCTTTGCGATCTTCAGCCTGGACTTTTATTTTAACGGGGAAAAGAAAGCCATTTTCACCTTTCCATTCCACTTCCACATATCGTTCAGGAGGAACAGAAAGCACATTGGGACAATCGAAAGTATGAATGCTAATACCATGGCCCCTGGTGACAAATCCTATTACCTCATCTCCCGGCAAAGGATTACAGCATTTAGCGAAATGTACTAAGAGGTTTTCCATTCCATTGATTTTTATTAAAGTACCTAGGTTAATTTTTTTGCTTTTGCCTTTTCTTACTAAAGTTTCTTGAGGTGCTATTTTACCTATTATTTGAGAAACCGTAACTTTGCCAAAACCGATAGCCGCAAATAGGTCGTCAGGTGATTTAAAATTGAAAAGTTCAAGTAATTTTTTAAATTCTTCCCTTTTTTGAATTTCACCGAGGGAGAAGCCCACCTTTTTTAGTTCCTTCTCGCATAATTCTTGGCCCAGTATGATAGCGTGATTTTTTTCTTGTTCCCTTAAGAATTTCAATATTTTAGCCCTGGCCCTGGAAGTTCTTGCAAACTTAAGCCAATCGCGATTAGGATGAGCCTTCGGAGAGGTCAAAATTTCCACGATCTCACCACTTTTAAGTTCGTAATCCAGGGGCACTAACTTTCCATTAACCCTTGCACCATAACAATGATTTCCTATCTCCGTGTGAATGCTGTAAGCGAAATCTATCGGAGTAGCTCCTTTGGGAAGAACCTTGACTTCACCTTTAGGGGTGAAGACATAAACTTCATCGGGATAAAGGTCAATTTTTAAAATATGCAGGAATTCCCTTGAATCCTCCAATTCTTGTTGTAGCTCCAATATCTGTCTAAGCCAACCAATTCTCTTGACTTCCTCTTCATCTAACCCCTTTCCTGTTTTATACTTCCAATGAGCGGCTATGCCCTCTTCCGCCACTTTATGCATCTCCCATGTCCTTATCTGCACTTCCATCATTTCCCCATACGGTCCTATTACTGTGGTATGTAATGATTGATAAAAATTAGGTTTAGGTAAAGCAATATAATCCTTAAACCTTCCTGGAACTGGAGTCCACAATGAATGTATAATCCCCAAAGCCTGATAACATTCTTGCTCGCTATTTACAATTACGCGAAAAGCTAAAAGATCATACACTTGTTCAAAATCTATACCTAACCGTTTTATTTTTTCATAAACACTATAAGGCTCTTTTATTCTTCCCTGAATTTCAGCCTCGATGCTATTTTCTTCCAATTTGTTTTTTAAAATTTTCTTTACTTCTTCTATGTATTTCTGCTTTTCTTTTTCAAAATGTCGAAGTTTTCTATAAATTTCGTTATATGCAACTGGATCAAGATGCTGAAACGCGAGATTTTCAAGTTCATTTTTCATCCACTCTATTCCTAAGCGATGAGCAATAGGAGCATAAATTTCAATAGTTTCTTTTGCTATAAGTTTCCTTTTTTCTTCTTCATGATATTCAAGAGTTCTAACGTTATGAAGCCTATCGGCAAGCTTGATTAAAATTACTCTAATATCTTTTGCCATAGCCATAATCATTTTTCTATAAGTTTCAGCTTGCGTAATTTTAGGGTCAGTAAATGGTAATTTGCTAATCTTTGTCACTCCGTCTACAAGATTTGCTATTTCTTCTCCGAATAACTCTTTTATTTCTTGAAAAGAAGTTAAAGTATCTTCGAGAACATCGTGTAAAAGACCAGCGGATATAGTAGGTAGGTCCATTCTCAATTTTGCCAATATCATTGCTACTTCTAAGGGGTGTATAAGGTATGGTTCTCCCGAAAGACGAGTTTGTCCTTTGTGGACCTTAGCTGAAAAGACGTAAGCTTTTTCTAATAATGAAAAATCCGCCTCTGGGAGATAAGATGCAACTTCTTCTTTTATGTCCGTAAAACGGACAAAATTTCTCCTTTTGAGAAACCTCATCTATAAAAATTTACTACCACAATCTCGAAAAAGTAAGAGCAATTAAAGAAGCAGGATCCTTCAAATCTCCTGGATCAGCCTTTTCCCTTCCCGGAAGGCCATAAGGTTAATTTCTAAAGCTCGTTTTGGTACATTTTCCATAATGCTCTCTTCCCAAAGCGATTCTTCAAACTCCAAGAAATTGCTCAGTGCTCCGAGTAACACTACGTTGGCAATTCTTGGGTCCCCCAGATTTTTTGCGATCTCTGTAGCTGGTAGGAGATAAACCCTTTCGAAGTTAGACCTCAAGAACTCTTCTATGTCTTTGGGATATTCCATTTCGCCTCTGTTTACCGCTGGTGGATAAATCTCCAATGAGTCAGCAATTACTACAGTTTTTGGACTGCACCATTCGATCCATCTTAAGGCTTCTAACTTCTCGGTAGAAAATAGAAAATCAACCTCCCCTTTTGGAATCAAAGGAGAATAGACCTTTTCCCCGAATCTCAGATTACTCACCACTGATCCGCCTCTTTGGGCCATTCCTTTAACTACACCTTGTTTAACATCATAACCCTTTCTAAGAGCTAAATCGGCCAATAAAGCACTCGCCAAAACCACCCCTTGTCCCCCTACTCCGCATATTAAAATATTGGTATTCTTCCTTCCCATGTTTCTCTCCTCATTTGAGTCTTTATTTTTGAACTTATTCTTTCTTCACTTTAAACCCCTTAGGCGGAACCTCCGTATGAGCCTTTATAGCGTCGAATTTACACACTTGATAACAGAGACCACAACCGTTACATAATAGGTCATTAATCTTTGAAACGCCCTTTCTCTTTTTAGTTTTTCCTTCCTTTGTGGTGTATTCACCGGCCTTTGAGGAATCCCAGTAAATGGCCGGACAACCAAGCTCGAGACATTGCCGACATCCGGTGCACAAGTTTTCATCGACAAAAAGAGGCGGATTATAACGTTCTATAGCCCGCCTCAAAAGCGCGCACGGACTATTTTTGGTGACTATAAAAGAGGGTTCGTTTTTGGCTATTTCTTCCTTTATTACTCTCTCCGTTTCTTCAATATCATAGGGGTTTATCTCTCTTATGTTCTCTTCTTTAACCCCTAAAGCTTTGGCGAGTTCCACATAGTTAACCGCGAAGGTTTCTTGTCCCTTGGCAGTATAACCTGAACCGGGATGTTCCTGGGAACCGGTCATCGCGGTGGTCCAATTGTCCAAAACTATCACGGTTCCGTTAGCTTTATTGTAAGTAATGCCCAAAAGGGGCGTAATACCTGCATGCAGAAAAGTAGAATCACCTAATACAGCCACCGTTTTATTTAAAGCACCTTCTTTTAGCACCTGAACCGCTCCTTCTAACATACCGATACTTGATCCCATGCACACACATGTGTGGAGGGAGCTAAGGGGCGGTAAGGTGGCCAAGGTATAACATCCGATGTCGCCAAAAGTAAAGACCTTAAGTTTTTTAAGGACATAAAACACTCCCCGGTGAGGGCAACCGGGACAAAGGTTTGGTGGGCGTCCAGGGATAGGGGAATGATATTTAATTGGAGGCACATAAGGTTTACCTTCAACGGCTTCCTTTATAACAGTGGGGGACAATTCGCCGCAGATGGGTATTTTGTCCTTACCAAGATGGACCTTTATACCCATTGCCCTAATGTTTTCTTCTAAAAAGGGATCTAACTCTTCAATAACCCAAACTTCTTCCACTTCACTTGCGAATTCTTTTATCTTCTTTTCCGGCAATGGCCACACCATTCCCAATTTCAAAAAGCTATATTGAGGAAACACCTCCTTCGCGTATTGGTACGCAATGCCACTGGTGATTATGCCTACCTTTTTATCTCCCCATTCAATCCGATTATGTTCAAAAGTTTCGGCAAATTCCTTGAGTTTTTTCATCCTTTCTTCTACGAAAACATGCCTTGGTCCAGCAAAAGCAGGTATCATGGTGTACTTTTTCTCATTGGGGTTAAGATCGTAAGTGCGATTTAATTCTTTTCTTTCTCCTAGTTCGACAACCCCCCGCGTATGGGACACGCGGGTTACAGTCCGTAAAAGAACCGGAGTATCAAACTGTTCGGATATTTCAAACGCGATCTTGACAAAATCCTTCGCTTCTTGGGCGTCGGAAGGTTCAAGCATTGGAACCTTAGCAAAACGGGCGTAATGACGATTATCCTGTTCGTTCTGAGAGCTGTAAAGAGAGGGATCATCAGCGGTGACGATCACCAGTCCTCCCTCTACCCCAGTGTAAGAAAGGGTCATAAGAGGGTCAGAAGCCACATTCAAACCCACATGCTTCATCGCGGCTAAAGCCCTGGCTCCCGTTAAAGAAGCCCCTGCAGCTGCCAAAACTGCATCTTTTTCGTTAGGTGCCCATTCAGCTTGAACTTCAGGGTATTCGATTAAGCTTTCCAAAATCTCCGTACTGGGTGTCCCGGGATAGGCAGAAGCAAACACAACTCCCGCTTCCCACGCTCCCCTTGCTATAGCCTCATTTCCAAGCAATACCTTTTTCATCAAAGCCTCCTCACTTTGTTGTGTTTGATTAAATCAAACACCTATTTCGTGAAAAAAATAACATACCTTTTCGTGGACGTCAACCTTTATTAAGAATTTATTTCTTGTATCCGTTTATGATTCGTGATAATAGCAAAAATAATGTTAGGAAAACTGGGACATCGACTTGATCCTGTGGTCTATAAAATTGCTCGGGCTTTAAGGCTTAACCTCAAGCCGAGTTTTTTAACCTTTTTGGGTTTTGTTTTTAATGGGGTGGCTTCCGTTTTAGTGGCTTTAGGGGAGTGGTTTGGAGGAGGCCTAATCGTTTTAATCGGCGGGTTGTTTGATATGATGGATGGGGCGGTTGCTAGACTGGAAGGAAAAAGCAGCCTGTTTGGAGCCTTCTTTGATTCGGTTATGGATCGTTTCTCGGATTTTTTGGTGTTTATAGGATTGGCTTATTTTTATTGTCAAAAAGGGGAAAAGGCATCGTTATTACTCACGCTTTTTGCCCTCATGGGAAGTATTCTTGTTCCCTTTTGTAGAGCCAGGGCAGAGGTTTTTATACCCTCCTGCAAAGTTGGGGTTTTAGAGCGCCCCGAAAGGGTTTTACTTATGGCCTTCGGGTTCATAAGTGGATTAATGATTGAGGTCCTTTGGGTCATTACGGTTTTGAGCTTTTTTACGGTTTTTCAGAGGATCCTTTACACCAAGAGGGTTCTTTCGAAGAGAGAAAGCGGTTAACCTCTTCCATGATCCTTTCCGCCCATTTTGCCGAAGGTATTTTCTCTATCACCTTTCCCTTTTTGAATAAAACGCCATATTTTTTCCCCGCCGCTATACCGAGATCTGCGTTTTTCGCCTCTCGAGGACCATTTACGATACATCCCATAACGGCTATCTTTAAGGGTTCCGAAATAGGGGAGAGCTTGGACTCTAACTCAGCCACTATTTTGGATAGGTCTACTTCGCATCTTCCACAGGTCGGACAGGAGATTATCTCAACTCCTCTTCTTCTTAGTCCTAAGGCGCCGAGGATATGATAAGCGGCTCTGACTTCTAATACCGGTGAAGCGGTGAGGGAAACCCGTATGGTGTCCCCTATACCCTCATTGAGAAGAATCCCTATCCCCACAGCCGATTTTATGGCTCCACTTAAAGGGGGGCCTGCTTCGGTTATTCCCAAATGAAGTGGATAATCGGAGATCTGACTGAACTTTCGGTAAGCCTCAATTGTCTCCATAACATCGGTAGCTTTGAGTGAGACCTTTATCTCCTGAAATCCTACCGCTTCCGCTATTTCTAATGCCTCAAGGGCAGAAGCCACAAGAGCCGAAGAAAGTTTATCGTAATTGAGGTACTTCTTAGGTAAAGACCCCGCGTTCACTCCTATGCGGATGGCCGTTTTTTTCTCTTTGGCTGCTTCAAATATTTCCTTCATCGCCTTCCGAGAAGGCATTGTCCCGGGATTGATCCTTAATCCGTCAATTCCCTTTTCTAAAGCCTTTAAAGCTAATTTGGGCACAAAATGCACGTCCCCTATCAAGGGGACCGGAGACTGGCTCCTTATGTCGGGGATGGCTTCAACGGCCTCTTCGTCTGGTAAAGCAATCCTCATTATCTCGCAACCAGCTTCGTAAGCTTCTCGAATTTGTAAAAGGGTTAAGCGGACATCTTTGGGATGTACTTTCGTCATAGATTGGACTACAATCGGTAACCCTCCACCTATTAATACAGAACCAACCCTTATGATCTTCGTCTTTTTAGATGGCATTTATATTTTTGAAAATTTTTCCTTAAGTTTTAAAGCTACTAAAGGCGGAACGAAATCGTCCACCTTACCACCGAGGCTCGCAATTTCTTTAATGGTCCGAGAACTTATAAAGAAGTAATCCTTTGCAGTAACCATAAAAATCGTATCAGCTTCAGGGTATAAACTTTTGTTCATCGATGCCATATGATACTCATATTCAAAATCCGAAGTAGCTCTTAAACCTCGGATTATAATCTTCACTCCTTTACGTTTCATATATTCTACAAGTAAACCTTCAAAGCTTTCAACTTCAACTCGTGGCTCGTTTTTATAAATTTCCCTTATCATTTTCACTCTCTCTTCCGGAGTAAAAAGCGCTTGTTTTTGATAATTAATAGCAACTGCTACTATTATTTTGTCAAAAATCCTCAAAGATCGCTCTATGATATTCATATGGCCATACGTTAAAGGGTCAAAAGAACCAGCGTAAACAGCTTGTGTTTCACCCATATTAATCCTCCTGTGTCGGCGAATAGTTTTTCTTTACGTATTCGAGGGCTTCTTCCTTATTTTTAATAACACCTTCTATTTGAAGTTGTGTGATCTTTTTTAATATTTCACCCATATATTTACCGGGCTGGAATCCCATCTGGAGGAGGTCTTTTCCGGTTAAAAGCCGAGGAGGGTGGGATATATTTTCTTTTTCAACAAGGTCCAAAATTTTTCTTGAGAGTTCTAAAAGGAGCGTTTTTTCCTCTTCTTTTCCTTTTTCTTCTGTTTCGGCGAGGCTCAATATTAATAAAGACTTTATATCTTCTCCCATTTCGTGAGCTAATCTTCTTAAACTTTTTTCGGAAAAACCAGTTTTGATGAGTTGGAATGGGCGCATATGGTTTAAGATTACTAAAAGTATACGTTTTTTTATATCGCTTGGAAAGGGATATCTGTCCATTATTTTTTTCGCTTTTATTTTGGAAACAACTTCATGACCGTAAAAGTGGACCTTTCCCTCTTCTTCTGTGGTTTTTGTTTCCGGTTTACCTAAGTCGTGAAATAAGGCGCTCCATCCGATTACTAATAAATCCTTGGGATCTTGCGAAAAACGTATGACTTTACCCTCTTTAGCGAGTTTTA
>Ga0185307_1000100_pt1 | contig 60813 bp, 59 predicted proteins | sample LHCtaG_FD_128010 | JGI IMG/M metagenome (GOLD analysis project Ga0185307, IMG submission 128010) | Hot spring microbial communities from Little Hot Creek, USA to study Microbial Dark Matter (Phase II) - LHC4sed_matched (SPADES... | ecosystem: Environmental > Aquatic > Thermal springs > Hot... | reverse complement strand
TAACCTTTAAACGTGAGGGTTTTTCAGAAACATCGTAGAGAAGTATAAAGAATCTAGTTGGTTTCTCTGTATTCGACATTTCTGTTAAATGCTCCATTAGGGCTCTATATATGCGTTTTTCCTTTTTGGAGGACTTAAAAATCTTTAAATGTAACAATCGTTACATTTAAAGTGGATTAAATTGCAACTATTGGAAAGCAAATACATCAGCGCCTTTACATCTGCGCTTACAGATTCACGGATTCTACCTAGGGAGGGGGGAATATATTCTTCACCTTTGAATACTCGGCCTAATGTGATTTATGTAGAGGTTATGAGAAATGGTAAGGTAAACATTGGATGTTGCGAGGGTATAATGAGAGAGTATGAACGTTTAGCTTTCAACGATCTATCTGAGAAACTCAGCTATCGTATCAGAGAAATCCCTAGAGAATCTATAGAATGGATACGGGTATCTTGTGTAAAATTTGTAAAAGAGAAGCAATTTCAAGGAATGCCACCGGGTGTGCTCTCTGCAGAAGGGGAGGCGTGGCTAATATATCATAGAGCAGATAACGTGATTTTTCCTCCCTATCGAAGCTTTTCACTAGACTTAGATAGAGGTCGACGTATCACCTTCATTAGTCCAAGAAATCTGGTGAGAGATACAATCACGATAAGACATCCAGTTTACACAGCTGAAACATACACCGGCGTTGTATCTATAATAGAAGTTTCAATTCAGGAAATTCTAAAACATGTTAAAAGCCATTTCGGTCTTGGATCAATAATCTCCCAATCATCAGGCGTGGTTAGCTGTATATATGTTCTCGGAGATGAAGACTTATCATCTATTTTAAAGACCTTGAGTTTAAGTATTGCTAATCAAAATAGGGTCTTCTAAAATGTTTAGAACGCCAAATCGCCGCGATATCATAAAATACGTGACGAGTAAACAGGGAATAGACGGTGGCTATCTAAGTTACCAGTACATGGGAATCTTTGAATCCAGCGTTGAAGATACCTACTACGCCCTCACTGCGCTTAAGCTCTTGGGAGTGAATCCTCCTAATGTATCTAAGACTTTAGATTTTCTTAGGAAAGCACAGCTGTCAGATGGAGGCTATAGTAGTCTCCGCGTGGCTTTTTTCGCCACTAGAGCTCTGACTGCTTTTCATGAAAAACCTAGAGACGTAAATGGATCTATATCGTATCTTAAAAATTCATTGGAATTGATGTTGAATAGAGGATATGGCTTATTTCAACAACTGGTTGGGTTTGAAAGAAAAGGTTACATAACTAGAGAAGCTGAAGAAAATGCATTGAAATCTATGGATTTATATAATCTGTACATTATAGAAATACCTACGCTGTTATGTAATATGCATATGATAACATCGGCTCTTAATCTACTAGGCTATCAGTTGAGTGAATTGGAAAGGGAAAATATAATTAAGCTTGTTTTAAAGTTTAAAAACGAAGATGGCGGCTTTGGCTTAAATGCCTCATATATCGATGAGACTTTCCATGCGTTATCCATTTTAATAGACCTAAAAACTCCTCTTGACGATTTAAATTTAAAGGATACTATAGAATGGGTATATAATTGTGAAAATCGCTCAGGGGGTTTTAAAGTTAAACCAGATATTCCATATTCATACTCTCTAGAGTATACGTACTATGGCCTTCAAGCTATGGATCTACTGAATGTCGAACCGCTTTTTCCAAACACACACGTCGGCTTCATCTACAGCTGTTATAACCCCAATGGTGGCTTCAGAAGGTCGATAAACTTGGGGATTTCAACATTGGAGGATACGTTTTACGCGGTTTCTTCGCTCACTAAATTAAATGTTACGCTATGAAAACGATTAACCTTTGTTCGCTCGCTTACGACTTAAGTAAGGTTGTATATGTTATATTGGAGGAGTTAAATATTAAATTCAATAAAATAATATAACATATTGTGTCTTCCGTTTTAGAAACGAATGAAAATAGACTTATTAAAGTCTCAGTTACCGGTGCCATTTCAAGTCCAGTTATACACTACCCATACCAGATATCCGCCTTCGGCGAGCCGATGGTTCTACCGAGCGTAGGAGGGATTAGGTACAATTTACGTGTTGGAGATTATGCAACCGGGTGGATGGCTGATCATGTCGAGCCTGGCGTAAGTATTAAAAATGCGAATAGTGATGCCAATAGAGCTTTAAACACGCTATCCTGTATAGGGAATGAGGCCATAGTAGTTTCAGGTGACGCTAAAGGCTCTAAAGGCACCGTCGTTGGCAAACATGGTGGGATCGAACACGTCATAGTGGATTTCCCAGTGGAAGTTTTAGAGAAACTAAACATAGGCGATAACGTTCTAGTTAAAGCCTATGGTGTTGGTTTAAAAATATTGAACGCTCTGAACGTTAAGGTTATGAATCTCGACCCTAGAGTGTTGAATTTACTAAACTTGAAGTTTGAATATGGCTATCTAGTAGTTCCAGTTACCCATTTAGTACCAGCGTCTATAATGGGATCGGGCTTAGGAGATATACAGGTGTATAGCGGCGATTATGATATTCAACTCTTCGATAGAGATACCGTCGACCAATACCACTTAGATGATCTTAGATTAGGAGATCTTGTAGCCATAATAAACGCGGATCACACATATGGGCGAATCTATCGTAGTGGAGCCATTTCTATAGGTGTCGTCGTTCACACAGACTGCATATTGGCGGGGCATGGACCTGGAGTAACTACGATAATGACTTCAAGTGAAGGTAAAATAAAACCAGTAATAGATCCAAGTGCAAATATAGCAAAAATTTTGAAATTGAGAGATGACTTTTAAATTTGGAGTAGTTTACAGTTTATTTTCCATAAGTTCTTATTTCTGCTTTTTCGATGGCATGAAGCTCCATAAGGATCTACTGCCCGCCATGCTTATGAGGTCTATATCTAGAGCATCGAGAACCTGTTCAAAGGTGCTTTCAAGATATTCGATATACTTGTCTGCATCTATTTCACTCGGGCTCCTTATAAGTTGAACTGGTTTAACGCCTGGATCCGTTACGACTTTAACAAAGGATATTATATCTCCTGCTCTTACGTCAAACCCTTTCTGTTTTAACAATAGTGCGGCTTTAACGTGTTGAGGAGTCGTTTTCACGTATCCCTCGGGAGGTCTACTAAGCATGACTTTAAATGCAAGTTTATCTATGGGCACATTTCCACGCTTAATCCTATTGTAGCTTTCCTTGTAGAGCTCTATTATGCTTTCCTTGGCTTTCTCGAAATCTTCAAAGCTATTAACGGAGCCGAGGATCTTCATCATCTCCATGAATGCTTCTTTAATGAAGTCTGGGATGTGACGTTTTTTGCCAGTTAATCCTTTAACGTCCACGGTGCCGTCTTGGTAAACGCCAAGGTAGTTCTTTTTCCTAGAACTCAGTACAACATATCTGTAGATTCTATCTATGTCAAGCTCCATGCCGAGCTCCTTTTCAGCCCAATTCATAAGCTCTTCGATTTGACTCTTCGTAGGAGACTTTAAGAATAGTGAATCAGTATCACCGTATATAACTTCAACTCCTAGAGATTCTGCTTTTTCAACGGTCTTCGTTATGACGTACCTCCCTATGGATGTTATCGCCTCTGCAACTGTTGGGCAATAGAGTGCGAAGTTTTCAGCTCCAAATACGCCGTAAGATGCGTTTAGGATAACTTTTAGACTGCTTTGAACGACATTATACCATTCTCTAACTTCAGGTGGTAGACTTTTATCCTTCGACCTAGGCTTATACCATTTAACTCTAACGTCTTTTAGAGACCCTATAAGTAGGCTTGTTAACCCTCTCTCCTTCGTGCAAATCCAGTGGGTTGTACCTGGGACAATTTTGGATTTACACTCTTGATGGTTGCAGTTTAACGTCTCATAGCTTATATTGTACCGTCTGACTATGGAGGGATACATGGATTGAAAGTCTAGAACTGCTACGTTAAAGTGAACACCAGGTTTAGGTGTTATGACTTCCCCACCCCTATATTTTTTACCCTCTATGATGGCTTTTGTCGTTATCTTACCTTTTACCGCCAATAGGTCTTCTTTCCTAGGTATCAGCCACCCTCGCATACGATGTTCATAAAGCATCATATTCCTTATCCAGTTCGATATGCCTTGTCTGGTTAGATCTTCAACAGGAGTGGAGGTTATTCTTGCAAGAACCAGTATAAGCTTCATCACCAAATCGTTATTCATTGATGTTAATTCGTAGACTATCTCAGAATCCCTGAGGCAGTATTCGGCAAGCTCCATATATGTAAGCTCGCTAATAGGCGTTTCAATTTCTATCTTTCCTTTTCCAAGTAAAGTTTCACCTATCTCATCAAGCGTATTTTCACGGTATTTCTGACCGAAAGCGTAAACTTGTATAGACCTGTTGAAGAAAAACTTGTAAAGGTCTATATGTACTCCATTTTTTATCAGCGTAGAGTCTCTCCCCCGTTCTATGGGTATTTTATCCGCTTCTATACCGAGTCTCTTTGCTCTATAGTAGAGATACGGTAGGTCAAAATCGTCACCATTAAATGTTAAGATAAAAGGATAAGCTCTAAAATAATCAAAAACCTTCAGTATAAGATCCCTTTCATTATCGAAATATTCGATCTCTGCATTAACATCTGCCACACCCTCTTCCACTCCCTCCCTCTTCAATAACATGACTTTCCGCAATCCATCTGACCCTATTAGGGAAACTGCAACGATTGGGTCTTTCGCCTCTTTAGGGTTTGGAATTCTAGTAGCCACTTCACCTGCAACCTCTATATCTACCGCCAATCTAGCTATTTTCGGTACTCTAAGCTCTAATAGACTAAGCCATCTAATAACGTATTCCATATACTCCTCCGGCTCATCTTTAAAAATGCTTTTAATGGCCTTCACAGTTTCATCCGGAAGCTCGTATCCAACTGGTATAAGTTTGCCTTCTTCAACCTTATAGGGCATGCCGATTTTTAATCCCCTATCGAAAACGTAGTTTTCGTGAAACTTTATATCGGCCTCCCAAGCTTTGGGTAGAATATCTCTTATGGAACTTCCAACTCTACCACCTATGGAAAGTGGGTCTTTAGCCACAATTTTAGTCATCAACCTTTTCCTATAGTTTAATGGATCATATTTTTCGACAACCTCTAGCTGTTGGAATCCTGGATGGTTCACAATCCCCGGAACTTCCTTCACTTTTTCAGGTGGTAGATCGCTTAGACAATAGGGTTTATAACCTGTATTATCATACCATAGGTATATTTTCTGCTCAGCTTCATTGTATAGTTTTAAGCAAACGGCTCCTCTTTCTCCATCATAAGTTACCGATACCAAGTAGCTCGGAGGTATATTCTTTACTTCTTCATCTCCATTAGCTTTAGTTTTAGCTTTTGAAGGCTGTTCTTCCTCAACGCGTGTCTCATCTACAGCCCTCTTTTCCCCCTCCGTTCTCTTAGCTAGAAAATCCATGAGGGTGTGGGTTTTATAAGGCATCCTCTTCTCACTAGAAACTATAGGTATCCTCAAATATTTATGTTATCCTTTGTAAAACTGTTAACATGGCGAATCAACTAAGTATTTAAACCAATGTTTTTAAGCAAGTTTAAAACAATAAACACATGCCTGTTAATGCCTATGATTGTTGAAAGGGCTCTTAGACTTGCATTTGAAATCTTCCAGCTTGAAGAAAAGAATGGTTTGGGTTTAAAATCCGCCACCATTAGAGCTAGAAGTATTCTTTCTGAAGAAGATCCTCAGGTAATAGGTTTATCTCACCGTTTAGTATTTGAAACTATAAAGCATAAATTACTTATAAACTACATAATTAATAAATTTTATGGTGAATCTTTTAAAACACTTTCAAAATCAGCTAAATATGCTTCTCAAGTTTTGACGTACGAATTTAAAATAAATAATACTCCATCTATAAAACCCAATATTTTCTTTGAAGCTTTAAGAAAAATCCTTAAAAAGGAGGAATATGCTTCATGTATCCGCTTCTTCAGTTGGCTTAAAAGAACATCTGTAAACGAACTCCTCCCAATGGGAGACCCTGTGAAACGCTTATCGCTTTCATATTCAAACCCAGATTGGCTTGTAAAATACTCTATTAAAAACTTCGGTCTTATCAACGGTTTAAAACTTTTGAAGAGTTTAATAATCCCACCTCCAACATACTTCAGAGTCAACACACTCAAAGCCTCTGAAGATACTGTTCTAAGTTCACTCTCAAAGGAAGGTTTCGAATTTGAAAAAATCATAGGTCTAAATTATGTTTTCAAAGTTACCAAATCCGAAAAACCTATAGTTGTGTCTGAAGCCTATAAGAAAGGCTGGATATATGTTCAAGACTTATCGAGTTGTTTAGCAGTGGAAGCATCTGAACCTAAACCAGGCTTCACAGTGTTGGATGTATGTGCTGCACCCGGGTCTAAGACAACACATCTCGCTCAACTGATGGAGAATAAAGGCCGTATAATATCGATTGAACTTTCAAAGAGCCGCGTTAAAACGTGGCTTAAAGAGACCTCTAGAATGGGTGTTTCAATCGCTCAAATGGTGTTAGCAGATGCATCTAAACCATACCCGTTAAAACTTGAGGCTGATGTGATTCTTATAGACCCTCCCTGCTCCAACACTGGAGCTTTCCATAGAGACCCATCGTTAAGGTGGAAAATGTCTCCAGAGCGTGTTAGAAGATTTTCTGAGCTTCAATTATCCATACTCCTCTCCTCCATAGAGCATGTTAAGCCGAATGGGCATATTGTTTACGCCACATGTAGCATAATGGTTGAGGAGAATGAAATGATTGTTGAAAAATTTCTAAATCTAAACCCCGATTTCGACGTTGAGCGGATAAATTGTGCAATCGGAGATCCAGGTTTAAGAGGGTTTAAAGAGTGTAAGAGGCTCTATCCACACAAGCATATGTGCAACGGCTTTTTTATAGCTAAGTTTGTAAAAAAGTGGTAATAGTTTAAGCCCTAGATGGGAGCTCGCATATGCAGAATGTTTAAATCTAAAGCTTGTTTCAAGTACTACTGGTCTGTTATGGATAAGATTAGAGTCGGCGTGATAGGATGTGGAGGTATTGCTTCAGGTACGCATGTTCCGAATTATCTCAAACTACAGGATGTCTCTGTGGTAGCTTGTGCTGATATAGATGAGTCTAGGGCGAGAGATTTTGCGAAAAGGTTCAATATTCCGGCGTATTATAAAGACTATCGAGATATGCTTGACAAGGAAAGCCTAGATGCTGTAAGCGTATGTACGCCTAATGTGGCACATAAAGACCCGTCTATAGCGGCTATGAAGGCTGGAGCACATGTACTCGTTGAAAAACCTATGGCCGCTTCGCTGAAGGATGCTATTGAGATGTGGGAGACCTCTAAGAAGACAAACCGCGTACTCATAGTTGGTTTTCAAACGAGGTTCAGCCCATCCATAGTCTTGCTCAGAGACATAGTTGCATCTGGTGAACTCGGCTCAATATATTATGCTAGAGCTCTGCATTTAAGACGCTGGGGTATTCCACCAAGCCCAACGTTTATAGACGTGAAACTATCCGGTGGAGGAGCTCTACTTGATATAGGATGCTACGCAGTGGATACTGCCATGTATGTTCTAGGCTTTCCAGAACCTAAAACAGTCACTGGAATCACGTACGCGAAGTTCGGGAGGAATAGAAAATACGCTGAAATAGGTTGCTGGGGGTCTAAGTGGAAGCCTGAAGAATTTCAAGTTGAAGATATGGCTGTGGGTTTCGTTAAGTTTGAAAATGGGCTTTCCATGGTGGTTGAAACAAGCTGGGCGAGCTATATAAACACCTCAGGAATATTCAACCTGGTGCTATTAGGGGATGAGGGAGGGGCTCAAATGGACCCACTTGAAATATATAAGGGTTTAGAGCTTGAGGAATTAAAGAAACGAGCATACGGTCCGCTCAATTTAGCGGCTAAGCCTATAGATCATCTTCCAAGCATAGACATATACTACATGCGTATAGCAAACTTCATAGAGTCTGTAAAACTCGGAAAACCTCTATTCTCCTCCGCCGATGAAGGTATAAAAGTTCAGGCAATCCTAGACGCAATATACAAGTCCGCCTCTCTTAATAGAGAGGTTGAAGTTGAAAAGCCGTGGAAAAGCTAAAATCACCTTTTATTTTTTGAAAGTAAAGCCACTCTACTGGGTTTAAATAAGTCTTTGACAACGTATCCTATCTCACTAGCTAGCTTTTCAGCAAATTCTAGAACTTCCTCACAACTCGGCATTGCATCTTCTGGAAGCCTTCTTATAGACTCTCCTACTCTCATATAGGCCTTCGGCTCTATGTAGTCTGGTTCAGCCTTCTCTATTAGCTTGGCGTATCCTTCTATGTTATGCATGTTATATCCTTTGACTAGTGTTATTCTTATCACCTTACGGCAGTTAAAGCTCTTCATAAGCTCTAAACTTCTCATCTGCGCCTCCCATCCGTTTCGCTTAATAGGCTTTTCAAGTCTATTGAACGTTTCTTCATCCGGTGCGCATACGCTTATATATAGATTCGTCGGCTCAACCGATAACTTTTCAAGTCCCTCAGGATACGTACCTTTAGTGACGAGGAAGCTCTTCATCCCCCTCTTCTCAGCCAATTCTATAAATTCCGATAGATATGGGTATAGAACGCTCTCGCCTATGAGACTTATGGCAATATTCGTGGGGTTTTGCGCCTCCTCCCACTTACTCCGCTCGACTTTAATATTCCCTTTATAGCCTATCAGAAGCTCTCTCTGTGCCTTTATAAGACCGTCGAGTAGCCATTTAGGATCATCTGGTTCAACGTCCATTTCAGCTCCCAAAAATACTCTAAAGCTCCTCCAACAGTATAAGCATCTATTGAGGCACCAGAATAACGCTAGACTACATTGAAGACATCTATGACTCTCAATCCCATACCACTTCTGCTTGTAGCAGTACCTCCCCTGTGTAAGGCTCTTCCTAGTCCATTCACATATCTTGACGCCACTGTGTTTTCCAACAACCCTATAACCTTGCTTTAAAAGCGTCTGCTTAAACGACTCTAAAGCATTTTTCTGACTTGCCATCAATAATCATGTTCACCATACGAATTCTTAAAATATAAAGTTAGTTTTTGAATGAAAGGTATAAATTCATATTGCTCCGCCATAATGATACTTACATAGTGTGTCTTATGACAGAGTTAATGGAAATCTTCCTAAAACTTGAAAATGTATTATCTGAAAAAGACTCCGTTCGAGACTCCATTCAGGAGAACGTTAGGAATATCATACGGCTATCTAAAACGGTCATAGGGTTAATTCACAGAGGGCTTCTTGAGAAAGCGAAGTCTGAGGCTAATAAATTCTCAAGTCTTCTAGAAGAGCTGGAGAAGCTTAGAAGTCTTCACGAAGAATTTTACTTCTCAAACTTGATAGCAGATGCATATCAAGAGTATTGTGAAGCCAAAGTCCTTCTAACATATATCTGTGAAAATAGGATACCCTGCTGGGAGGAGTTGCGTTCTCCACCAGTACCTTATCTTCTCGGTCTATTAGACATGGTGGGTGAGCTTAGACGTTTAACTTTAGAGCATATTCGACGCGGTGATATAGACACAGCTGAAAAACTCCTGAAGACTATGGATGATATATGTTACGAGTCCATGAAGATAGACTCTCCCTACGCATTATCCGTCGGGTTGAGGCGGAAACTTGACATAGCTAGAAGAATAGCTGAAGCTACGAGGGGAGATCTAGTATTCGAAATTAGAAGAAGTAGTCTAGAAAAAGCGTTGAGGAATTTGGAGAAAATCATTCAGAAGAATAAAGCCTTCTAGCCTCATTAGCCGCTAAATGTGCCAGTCTGAGAGGCTCAGGCATCCTATAACTCTTAAGAGATTTAATGGAAACATCCAAAGTCGTTTCCAGAGAAATAAAACTTCCAGGTGAAACGTATATTGGATTAGCTCGATTTACTGGTCTAATGCTATGGCCTACAACCTCTCCGTTTAACATTATAGGCTTACTTTCTAAAGGTTTCTTAGGAACTTCACACGTACAACCCGCCAATAGCCTACCTGCTACCCCTATGGAAGGCTTACTCGACAATACCCCAACATATGTAGCCAATCCGCATTTAAGGGGGTGTGCTATGCCATGTCCACCAACCATAAGCACCTGATACTCTTCAACAACACTTTTCAACGCCTTAAGTATTAACGGGCCCTCCCTAAAGCAGAGTAGGCTGGGTATGTAAGGCATTGCTACCTTACCTCTGTAAATAGTCTTATCAACGATTTTAAAATCTGAAAGTCTCAAGATAACTACTGCTACGTATGCGTTTAAACCATCGTAGGCGACGTCTACGCCGGCAATTCTGCTAATGGGTTTTTCAAAGCGGTCTTCTATAACAGCTTTAGACGCTAAAATTCTCTGGGTTCTCCTAAGATTTTCAATGAATCTTCCATCAACTTCAACCACTAAATATCCACCTTAACCTCAACTGAAACCTTATCGCCATTCTTAAGATTAAACCGTTTTCTTAAATTTTCAGGAGCTACGAGTTCAACCACATCAAGTCCATAGTGTGTCCTCTCAGGTATAACTATAGCACCGTTTACTTCGCCTCCTATTAAAGCCGGATAGCACTTTACGGCACCGTAGACTCTACCGTTTTTAATAAACTTCTCTATCCTTAGACCGGGCAACCCCCTTATAATGAATAGTTTTTTCAAATCGTTCAAATCGACGATTTTAAGGTTTAAAGTACCAGGATATGGTTTGAACTTCAAAACCTTTTCAAACTTATCCATGTATATTCTCACGTAGTGTTCTCCATCTCCAAATCCACTTAGCACTATTCCTGAAAACCTGAACGTTTTAAGCTCTTTAAATATGGGTGTAAGCTTTTCATAAATGAGTCTTAAACTGTTCAGACACTTCTCCGTTAATCTAACAGTGATTGTTCTACCCACCCTCTTCTTCTCGATAAAATCGTTACTGCTCAGCTCGTTTAAAACTCTTGAGACGGTCTGCTGTGGAATCCCGATATCTGAAGCCAACTCCGTAGTCGTTATGTAGACCCAATCCTTCCAAGCACCAAGCTCTATAAGTTTTAAAATAACTGAAGGATTCCTCCAGAGGACTTTATCCTCCTTCAAACCCCTCTCTCCATAAAATACTCAGCCATATGTTGCTTAATAACGGATGAGCTGTTGGGCGTATATGCTTCAAACTTCTCCATTTTAACGACCTCTATTTTAACCCCAAGCCGTTCAATAGCCTCCTCTAACGTCTTCCTCAGATAATCCTGATCATAACCTAAAACGACAATATCCGGTTTAACAATAGCTAAAACCTTCTCAATGGATGGGGGGTCAAACCCCAGCATAGCTTCATCAACAGGTTTAAGGTTTTCAACTATAAACTTCCTCGCCTCTTGAGGGATTATAGGTGGTTTTCCACGAGTCTTTTCTACCGTCGAGTCTCTAGCTATTATAACGATGAGTCTTCCACCATCACCGGCTAACAATTTAGCTCTTCTAAGGAGCTCTATATGTCCGGGATGGATTACGTCGAAAACCCCTCCAACGAGGACGGTTTTGCCCACTAACGCTCCCCCTCCCATTTAAAGTCTACGAATTTTAGAAGACGTAACCCCTCTAGTATGCCTTCACAGTAAGCTATTGCAATAAGACTACTGACTAGATCGCCTTTAAGCTTAAAGGCTATGGAATCGTCGTAGTAGTTTCTAGCCCATTCTAATGCTAGATTGAGTTCTCTATTAGACATTTCTCTAGATTCTCCTAGAATCTTCATCTCCCTAAAAACGTTTTTAACACCATTTATATACCTGTCCAATACATCAAGTTCTATAAAGCCTCTAAAGCGCGGAATACTCTCAACATGACTTTTCTTAACACCAGCTAACCTCATAAGAGCTTCGATTTCGAGGAAATGTAAAGTCCCTGGGACAATTATGCAATGAGGTGGTTCGCCGAAATCTTCGTAGATGATTTCATCCAGCCTTCCACCTTTAACTTTAGAATCATCATAGCCTAACCTAGCTAATCCAACTACAAGCCTATCTTCCGTAAAAACCCCCATTTGCTTTAAATTCTCAATCCTTCTGAGAATCTCCAATCCTTCGTTAATAGTCATGGCTCTGTTTTCACGGGCCCTATAATCTAATAGAAGGAGGGTGTGTAATCCACGTGCAAGATTGTAGAATGTTGTTTCATAAGGCTTGGTTGAAATCACTTCCTCGTCTGGAAAACACACAGTTGCTGTTTCACCAAACTTATAGGTTTGAAGTCCACAGGCTCCAGCGGCGCTTGTGACTACAGACGATGAATTTATAACGCTGGTCTTTATATTACGTTTTTCAGCTTCAAGTCTTAAAGCTATATGCGTTGTAGCGGTGAATGGGTCTCCTGGAGTTAATAGCACGACTCTAGATTTGACAGCTTTGTCTAAGATGAGTTTCCCTCCAAGATCTTCAAGATCCTCTCTAGAAATTCTCCTAAATGTCCTACCTGAAGTATTTTCAAGTCTTTTCAAGACCCGCTCAGGAGTATAATTGGTATATGTTTCAACAAAAACTTCATCAGCATTTCTAATGACTTCAAGTCCCTTTAGAGTTAATCCATCTTCTCCCAGACCAAAGCCTACAAATATCAATTCACCAGTCTTCATCTGGAGAAATGTTTCTCATACTCTCTTTAATTCCTAACTCTCCATTCTCGTAGAGTTTCTACGATTTTTCGAAATTTTCCCAAAATTCTTATCAGTTGAAGAAGCTATAATTGCTATGGTCTTTATGAGGAAGGTTAAAGTTGGGGTTGTGGGTTTAGGTATAATGGGTAGAGTACATACAAAGGCTTATAAAACTCATCCTAATGCTGAAGTCGTAGCGGTCTGCGACATAGATGAGGATAAGGCTAAATCTTTTGCCAAAGAATTTTCAATAGCAAGAGTTTATACGGATTTTAGAGAAATGGCTGAAGATCCCGAACTCGAGGCAGTTTCAGTAACTACACCGGATTTTCTACATAAAGAGCCTGTAATTGCATTCGCAAAAGCTGGTAAAGACGTTTTATGTGAGAAGCCTTTAGCAACTTCAACATCTGATGCTGAAGAAATGGTTAAAACAGCGAGAAATGCAGGCGTTAAACTTATGGTTGCATTTCACAATAGATGGAGTCCGCCGTATGCTATTCTAAAGTCTAGAGTTGATTCTGGTGAACTAGGTAGTCCTGTGTATGCATATACGCGGCTATGCGATACCATATACGTTCCCACTAGAATGATAAGCTGGTCTTCCAAGACATCCGTCATCTGGTTCTTAGGGAGCCATGTAGTAGACCTCGTAAGGTGGATTTTTGGGAAAGAAGCTGAGAAAGTCTATTGTGTCAAAAGAGATCGTATTCTTAAATGTATGAATGTAGAAACTGAAGACTTCTTCCATTACATAGTTGAGTTTCAAGACGGTGCCGTAGCGTTGTTTGAAAACAGTTGGGTTCTTCCGGAAACACTTCCATCAGTAGTCGATTTCGCAAGTAAGTTCGTCTTCACCAAAGGCTGTGTCTATATAGATACTCACCATAGTCAAGCTATGCGAGTCTACACGTCTGTGAAAGCCGAGAATCCTGATTTATTCGGCGGCCCCCTTGAGATACATGAACATGTAACAGGTTTCAATGTGAGAACGGTTTGGCATTTCGTAGATTGTCTTGTTAGAGATAAAACGCCGCTATCTACGGGTGAAGATGGGTTGGCTGTTACGAAAATTATAGAAGCTACTTTAAGATCGGCTGCTGAAGGTAGACCTGTAAAGATTTAAATGTTTAGAGTCTTTGCATTTTTAACCTTATATACTATGAAAAAGCCTATAGTACCGCTTAATCTCGCCGCCAGCTCCCTCCTAAGCATTTTCACGTAATCTGAACTACAATCTATCACCATGATGAACTCTACGGCGTCTAGATCCGGTCGATTGGGGAAGAGCTTATCGACGTTGTGCTTTATTATCTGACCATTTTCAATGCTATTCAATAAGCCTGAAACTTTATCCCAATCTCTAATAGGTGTGCAAACCCTCAGCAGATAAGTCATTAATAACTCTCCTATTCTAAAAATTAGGGTTTAAACTTTTATAGTTTCCCGCCTTCGCTTTTCGAAAGAATCATATTGTTAATTGTAGTCGTAGAATCTTCATTAAGCCCCCACATCTGGAACGTAGGGAAAACTTAGGAGGTTTTCACGTTTATAGTCGATATACCTATCTTTGCTTTAGATTGGTTCCATAGACCCCCTTGATAGATTACCCCTCCTCAGAAATTCTCAAACTAGTTAAATGGACTATTAGGGAAGCTATAAGTATGTATACTCCATAACCTATAGTTGCATCAAATGGCTTAAAGACGCTACCTTTTGCCACGTTGAAAATCGCTAAGACTATTAGACAGTTTGTGAGAGCGGCTATCCAGCATAACTTAGGTTTTAGAAAAACAGCAGATAATTGGAAAGTTAAAACCATAAATATCGTAAACGTCACCCACGGATTTAACCCAACTATTAAACCATACCTTTCCAAGAGATCCCATATTGTTACTTCAATCCTCCCGACTATTGCGATGTGTGGGCTTAAAAGTCCCAAGAATGTTAAAATCCATCCAATCCCCGCTACGATCCTACCTAAAAGGGCTTTCTTAGATATCCTCTTAACCCACCTTAAATGGATCAGGCTCAGACAGATAATGATCGTGATTGAGGCTGGTAGATATGGTGGATTCAACTCCACCTCGTATACCGGGCTCGTAGACACTTGTACTCCATTATATTCTAAAGCAACATAGAAGAATAGTTTGCAAGGTATTACCGGCTCTATCCTAGCAACCCATCTTCCGTCTACAAGCTTCATGTGTTTTCTAACCCAAAGGCTACCTGGAATACTGGTTCTCCAGACGATAGATAGATCATAGTTTTCAATAGACTTGCCTTCAACTTCTAAAGTCCATAGTTTGACGGCATAATCTACTTTAGGGCTTAAGATGACACTTCCATTTTTAAACACGTAGTTTAACCATAGAGTTGCCGCTACAATCCAACCTAGATATGCCTTTGAATGGCTCCAATTCGGAGCTAAATTCATGACTTTACCTGGATAAGGTATTACTGTGAAAGTATCATTGATTGCGTGTAATGTAAAGAATTCGTCGTTTGTAGATGCCAATATAAGTATAGGCTTATTTATCTTAGATGCGTAGAAGTAAACGTCAAAGTGCTTGACCATAGAATCGGCAAATTCAGACCTCACGTCGAAGGTTTTCGGAATCATATGGTTAGCTAAACTGCCAGACATCACTAGATCTCTATAGTTTCCAGATGCCACTATGGGTATGGCGGCTCCAACTCTAGGATCTATTGCCGCAACGATGTAGGTCTCTAATCCTCCCATAGAAGCACCCGCTACGGCAATACGCCCTCCATCTACATCTCCCATAGATTTCAGAAGCGTTACGGCTCTTATGGCAGACCACACGGCGTGGTAGTAGTAAGCTCCCTCAGGTCCACCAGGTATGTTAACTATATTGCTGGCCGTACATGCGGGTTCTCTAGAAGAGCTGCCACACCCTGGGGCGTCAATACACATGACTATGTAACCCTTCGAGGCGATGTAGACAGCGATGCTTAGAAAATCCCTAGATGAGCCATTAGTTCCATGAAGCATTAGAACTGCTGGTAGAGGTTCGGTTTGATCTACGGGTTTAACTATGAATCCGTTTATTCTGACATTTTGACAGCCATAGTGTTCACTCGTGTATTCCAACCACTGGATATTGAAACTACGATTATATTCGACTATGTATTCGCTTCTTTTGAATTCCACATCCAAAGGTTCTTCGAAGGCTTTTGTTAAGTTCCAGAAATCTATATTTGGGTTTATCGGAGGATTGGAAAACCTTCTAGGGGTTTGAATAGAAAGCCCAATGCTTAGTAAAACTAAGCATATGGAAAATCCTAGTACAAACAATACCTTTACGATGTTATGAATCTTCTTCAACTCCCATACTGCCCCCTCGTTAGAATCAGTCATCTTCCTCATGGAGATGCCTCAGATACCCCAGGTTAAATTCATCCATTTAATCGTGTCATTCTTAGGTGACTTTCGTCATCGGCATTTTTAAATTCACTTTCGTAATAGTTAAAGATTATCTTCACCTATTATTGTAAAGTCGCTTATCATCAGCGTCGGGACTATATAGCTTCCCTTAACCTCAAGGCTACGGCTTATCCCTATGGGTTTTCGTAGAATCTCATATATGTTCCCCGATATCATGCAGTTCTCAACAGGGTAACGTTTTTCACCATTCTCTATTAGGAATGCCTGCTTAACGGCTCCAGATAGTAAACCGTCTTCAAACCTAACGTATCCTGAAAACCTTCCAACGTATAACCCCATTTTTGTTTCGGCTATCATCTCCTCGACTTCGAAATCTCCCGGTTTAACCACTGTGTTTGAAGGCGCTACATCTAGTAAGCCAGCTGCGTTGCCAGTCTCCTCCATATTTAAAAGTCTTGCGGTAAATGTATTATTGATGAAATTTCTAAGAACGCCTTTCTCAATTACCACAGTCGTCCTCCTAGGCGACCCTTCACCATCGAATATAGAAGATGCTAGTCCACCAGGTTTAACACCGTCGTCTATAACTGTTAATCTGTCAATTGCGACTTCATCGTTCATCTTATTCCAGAATGGGCTTATTCTCCTCCAAATATACATGCCATTGTATGCTTGAGATAGCGCTGCAAAGATCATACTCGATACATCTGGAGCCAGTATCACGTTTCCCTTAAAACTTTTAACGGTTTTAGGCCTTAAACTTTTTAAGGCTTTCTTAGCGGCTTTAAAAGCTAAACGTTCAATGTCAATGTCCATCTTTCTTGAAGAATGTTCTTCATATGCAAGACTTCCCACTTCACTCCCCTCCTTGGCTACTGTGAGAAGTCCGCAAGATATTATGGTAGATTCTTGACTACAGTAAATCCCCCTGCTGTTGGCGACTTCCGTATTACCGAAGGCTACCGATAAAGCTCCACTAACCACTGAAACTCTACCATCGACGTTCTTCACGGTCGTTAAAGCGTTCTTCATAAGCTCAATCGTCTCCTCAATGGTGAGCTCTGAAACCCTCCTATCATATAATCCCTCCACTTGAGGGTATGGCTTAGGGTCGGGTAAACCCTTCCAATAGATGTTTGGAGTTAAGGCTTTAGCCAACTTATACGATTTTTCAGCTAACAGTTTTACAGATTCCTCTGTAGGGTTCTTTAGAGAAGAAAATCCAATACGTCCATCTATTATTGTAGCTAAACTTAGAGAAGAGCTTCTACCATGGGAAACATTCGATATTAAATCTCTTTCAACTTCAACCGTTAATACTTCTCCTTCTGAGAAAACGGCATGTGCCTCCGTAGCTCCCAGCTTTATCGCATTCTTCACAGCATATTCTGCCAAGCTCATCAAATCCCACCTACTGCAAGTTTACATCTCACGTGAGGTCCTCCGCCATCAACTGGAACTATTTGACCTTTGCCGCATATACCCGGCGTTGAGATCTTCAAATCATTACCTACGGCATCTATACTCTTCAAAACTTCCAACGCACTTCCTGAAACCGTCACTCCTCTATAGGGTTCTACGAGTTCACCGTTCTCTATACGCCATACCTCCTGAACGGTAAACGTAAAAACTCCATTTGAATCAGCCTCTCCACCCATAGCACCTTTAAGGTAAAGCCCACTTCTAGTATCTTCCAATATCTCCTCCGGCGTCCAATCGCCAGCTTCCATATATGTATTCCTCATTCGTATTAGAGGGACAAACCCGTAGCTTTGAGCTCTAGCATTTCCAGTAGGCTCAGCGTTCATTAAAGCTGCAGTCTCCCTATTGTGTAAATAGCTTTTAAGAACACCATGATCTACGATAATGGTCCTCTTAGCTTTAACGCCTTCATCGTCGTATGGTGTCCAACCGTTTGCTTTAACGGGTTCTGGGTCATCTACGATCGTCACAGCTTCCGAAGCCACTGTTTCTCCAATCTTACCTGATAGAATAGAGCCTGAGATCACCATATCAGCTTCAGCTGTATGTCCAAATGCTTCATGAACTATTAACCCTAAGAGCTTATTATCAAGCACCACCCGGTACAGTCCTCCTTTAGGAGCTTTAGCCTTAGACAGCTTTGAAATACGATCTACAACTGTTTCAGCTAGCTTAAACGGCAACTCTCCCCTGACCAGTTCAAATCCACCAACCCCGCCGATCAACTCGTATGCTGACGGTGGTGCTGTACCAACTCCTACGGCATATATGCCCAACTGCGTCCTACATCCCTCTATGATTATTTCAGCCCCTTCACTACTAATGAATATCTTCTCAAATAAGTCATCCCCATACTGTATGCTTGTCTCTCCAACCTCGCTACACTCTCTCAAATGTCTATCTACCTCTAGAGTTAAGTTGACCTTTACGTCGACTGGTACATCCATGGGGTTTTCAACAACGATTGCACTACATCGATCTCTAACTGGTTTAACTTCGGCTAGTCTAACAGGTTGCTTTCTCGCTGATGCTGAGGCTTTAGCCATTTTAAACGCCTTGTTTACAGCGTTGTGTAGACTATCCTCATCTATTTTCTCTGTAAAACTAAAACCCCATGAGCCCTCCGTTAATACCCGAACGCCAACCCCCCTTACTATAGATACCGAAGTAGCATCTAAAACGCCTTTACGTACTCTAATATTAAATCCCTCATGTCGCTCCGCCCTTATATCCGCGTATTCTGCTCTCAAATCCTCTGCTACTTTTAATGTTTTCCTAAGTAGATCTAACATCCACCTAGCCTCTTATATAGGAGAGGTTAATAACGATTTTTCCATAAATTATATGAAAATCCTTAAAAACCCCCAGTCTCTAAAGTTAGAGGCGCATCTATATGGGGAGTTGAAGTTTTGGAGGATACTGGAGAATTTAAGATATACTGCCAAGGAAGAAGGGCTAAGGAGGTTTAAAGAATCACTCATAGCCTACTCGACAGACCTAGGTGGGCTTATAGCTGGTCTGATAGTTTTCCTTCAATTGAAGGTTTTCCTAAGTGAACCCTGGATCGTAATGTTATATCCCATTATGATGACGCTTAGAGGGAATGTGGGCGAGATTTTCTCAGCTAGATTATCTACGAGTTTAAACCTAGGTTATATTAGGCCTTCTTTCAGAAGAAACACCCCGCTTTTCATGATACTCTTGTCCGCTATAAACTCCGTCTCACTTCTTCTAAGCTTCATCTCAGGCTTAGTAGTATTTTTCGTTCAAACAGTTATTGTAGGATTTAAACCATGGCTTTTGGGAATAATACTATTAACTAGTATAAGTACCCAGACATTTTCAATGTCTACAGCCATCCCTATCACGTGTATTCTGGGCTTCATGGGCTTCAAACGTAAGATAGACCCAGACGTCATACTATATCCGATAATGTCTACTGTTACGGACATATTGGAATCTTTAACATATATCATTGTAATCACTGCGGTAAAAACTCCAATTGGACTTATTACGATATCTTCGATATGTATAGTATTCTCCTCAGTCATCCTTATCTTAATAAGAGAGTATGGAAAGGATGTAGAATTCGTAACATCTATAAAACAAGTCTTAGTCTCTCTCCTTCTCAGTTTATTAATTGGTTGGCTTTCAGGTTTAGCCTTATCAAACGTTAAATCTAAATTAGAAGAGTATCCAGGCATTATGATCATTTACCCGGCGATTATAGATACAATTGGCGACTTCGGCGTCTCCATAGGCTCCATACTTACAACAAGACTCGCAGAAGGATCCATTAGTCCTAAGCTTTCTCCAAGCCTCTTGGAACTTTATGAGATTATTCAAATGTGGTTTTCTGCTTTGCTATATTTCATAATTTATGCTTACATAGCTTTCTTAAATGGCTTCCAAAATGTCGGCATGATAATAGTGTGTTTCATACTGTCTTCTCCAGCGATTTTACTTATCTGTAAGCTATCTGCTATAGGAGTTTTCAAAAGGAATTTAGACCCAGATAACTTCGTAATACCGCTTGAAACAACGTTTAGCGATTTTCTAGGCACTCTACTTCTAAGCATATTCCTAGGAATCGTTTAAAATACGCTATCCTACATTCTCAGCCTCTTCCTCAGACTCCTCTAACATTTCTATTCCTTCCTTATAACCTGATAAAAGCAGTAGATCTCCCTTTTCCAATTGAACGTTTTCATCGGGGTCGTAAAGCCAGAGATCCTTATGCCTAACGGCTATAACTCTAACACCTATCCTATCATCAAGCGCCAAATCGCTTATACGTTTCCCTAGGAAAATAGAATCTTCATCTACTTCGACCACCAAGACTTGCTCGTTCGCTTCCTCTTCAGCTAGCTCTAGGACTGGATGTGTTTCCTCTTCCCGTAAAACTGTAAGCGCTAGGTCTTTAGCGTAGTCGCTTATCCTTTCCATAGATTCCACGAGGAGCATAACAGCCATAGCAGTTTCCGTTCCGAGTTTCTCTCCTTCTTCAATTATGAACCTTTGAAGTTCGGCCCTAAGCTTATTAATCTCTTCCTCAAACTTTAAAACACCTTTAGCTATCGACTTCGACTCATATAGGATACTTGAGTACGCTAAGTATAGGGCAATTTCACTTTTATCCTTAATCTCTCTGAGTTTTTCACTTATTTCTTGATGTATTGACAACGGCGCCCCCTCCTGCATAAGATTTTAAGCAAGTCAAGGCGTCCATCGTCCCCCTAACAACTAACATGTCATCCGCCTTTAGTTCAAAATCATCGTTTGGATTTATCAACCATCTTCCGTCTCTTTTAACTCCTATAATGTCAAAGCCTACACCGCTTGTTATCAAGGCGTTTTCGATAGTTGATCCTTCAAGACGACTCCCCTTCATAACTTGAATTATGCTAACGCTCTCATCCGTCTTCATGAGCCCCTCCTTAATCTTCGGATGAATCTTTATCTTCTTTAAGACTATTTTGGCGATTTCGATAGCTTCGTAAGCTACCATGCTCGTTGCATCTGCAATCTTAAAAACAGATACCGCTTTCTCAGCATCGTTGAGACTCCTAACGGCAAGGCTCATGTGAATGATGACAGACTTTTTCAAATCGTTTACACTTTGCTCTAAATCTAAAACCTGTTTCGCTAATTCCTCGTTATCATGAATTATCGAAGCGTAAGCTAAATCCCACATTAAACTTGAAAGATTTATAAGGTCTTTCAAAGAATCCTTAACGCTCTTCGGCTGGGCGGCTCCCTCTGATCGCCTCAATTTACGCTCCAACTACATATTAAATGGTGATCTACTTATTAAAAATTTCTAAGGCTGGTGTGAAATAGAGTTGCATCTAACGATAGGTCCTCGTCTATAATCTTACTTCAGCCCAAGGATTAGGTTTAAATAACACGTATACATACGGTGGTTTAGACGTCTTCAAGGGTTGTTCCAGTAAGGCTTGACCAAGAGACCTTAGAATCTATAGACCTATTAGTGGAGCTAGGTGTTTTCAAGTCTAGGAGTGAGGCTGTTAGGGCTCTTGTGAAGATCGGAATTGAAGAGCTTAGTGATCTAGCCGTTATTGTTGACGCCTGTGAGAAGCTGTTTGAGCTGGAGAGGCGGCTGGGCGATATACCGATTAGGCTTAGAGGCGGGTTTAAGGAGCTTATTGAGATGAGGGAGAGGTCGTATTGAGCTATATCGACACAAGCGTTATGGTTCTAGCACTAGATCCATCAGATCCTCGTAGTAGTAGAGCCAAGGAGAGGCTTGAAAGAGAAGGTTATAAAGTCATATCAGAGCTCGTGCTCGTTGAATTGTCGAATATGCTCAGTAAGAGAAGAGAGCTACTTCGAGAATTGAGCGACGAGATTCGGGTGGATGAAGGAAAACTCATACCAGCGATCCTGCTATATATGGTCAAGAGATTCAACCTTACATATAGGTCTACGGGCGCATCTAAACCAGCGCTTCCGGGGCTAGGTAGGATATATAAACCCATGTTAACAGCCATAGAGTTATCTGGCATATTAAGACTTAAAACACTAGACTTATTACACGTAGCTTATATAGTGATTCTGAAAAATAGGGGTGAGCGAATAAGTTTGATAGTGACGGGAGATGGAGACTTTAAAAAAGCTGAAGCAGAGCTCGCAAGAATCCTCAAAATCAATATCGAATTGATAGACTGATTATTGAAGCGTAAGCTTAAACTCCAACCCTATACGTATACATTTGTATTTGCAATAGCTACCTTCAAGGTGAAGGTAGCATTAACAAGGTGGTAGCACACCTCTGCTTCTAAGGTGGAATGGGGTGAATTAGTAGCCCAAAAGGGTAATGAACACCCTAGAAGCAAGGCTCTCTCGGCTTTAGCCGCAGAAAGCGTCACCAGTAATCTCTCGTTTCAAGGTATTCTTCCATAGCCTCTTGAAGGCTTTGAATGAAGCTTTTGTAGTCTTTATGAGGTTTAGCCAATATTTGGTGGGCTGTTAAAGGTCCAACCCCCTTAACGGCTAATGCTACGGCCGCTCTCCTCCCATATATAGATAGTAGGTTTGAACTCATTTCAACGCGAGTAATTAAATCCTCTTCATCTTCTGTTAGGCTCAACCCCTGCTTTAGCTTTCTAATGGCCTCTATAGTTTCATTTATACGCCATTTCGCTACGGCTATTCTACTTGAGTTGCACTTGTTGCAGATTACTTGCTCCGGCAATTCTCTAATAATAGCTCTATGCAGGTTTAAACAATCGAGGCATAGAAGAGTTACTGCTTTATTCATGATTTTATATTCAAAGTGGTTCGGGTTTTCCGCGATCGGTATTTCCCCCACCTCTACTATAGGCATAGCCATTGGTGTAGGTTTTTCACCCATGTAAGTCGATATTCTAATAGCCCCGTTTTTAACCATTCTTAAGAGTTTGGAGAAATGTTTCACGTCGTAGTGGGTGGTTAATTGAAATCGAAAGGCCTCTTCGTAAACTGGGGTGTCTTTAAACCGTTCTGATAGGGTCATTAAGAAGCTTGCAGACTTGTAGTAAAGGTTTTTAGGGAGTGCGTCAAATTTAACGGCTACATGTCTAATTATGTAGGGATCCGTATGCTCTTTAAGGATCTTTAAGGACTCCTTAAGACTGAGCCGTTTAATCATATCGGCGATCGATGATGGGTCTACCCGATTAGAGAGAATAAACAAGACCCTATATGCGTCACATCTAGCTATACATTCTTCTTTAATCTCCTGCTTAATCTTTTCCGTCAAAACTTTTGCCAAAATCCTGTTAACTCCATGGCCGAAACAAGAGTGAACCACTACATAGCGATCGAAGCTTTCTACTAAAAGGTCTTTATCTGATGGTACGATAGTGATCTTAAGTTGTTCTTCAAAAACCTTTAAAATATCCAATATTGAGTTCTTCTCTACGTTAAATTTTCCAGCGAGTTTAACAGCCAACTCTTCAACGTTGCCCCTACTAAGCTGTTCAACTATACGCCGCCTAAACATGCCTACTGTCAATGCGACTTGATAACTTGTAGGTAGAACTTCACCCTCCCATCCAGGTATAGCTGCCGTAAAATCATCTGTAGGTTCAACATAAACTCTAACTCCTTCTACGGCCTTAATCATCCATGGCCTTCCTCTAAGTATAACCTTAACACCTGGCTTCCCGTATTCTGAGAAGAAGTCCTCCCCTAGGTAGGCAATTTCTTCTCCACTTTCCAAGTTGTAAACTGGAAACTTAAGCTCCTCAGGTATTGTAGATAAGTGTCTATAGTAGTAGGCTCTAGTCCTTCTACTAGAAGTTATATGACCATTTTGAAGCTTCAGCAACCCAAGTTTATCCATGTATGTTAAAAGTCTTTCAAATACTTGCCGACTTAAACCTTTATATGGGTAGCTTCGTCTGACGATCATCAACACTTCTTCTTGCTTAATCTTACCCCCATTCTCTAACACTATACCAGCCACCTGATGTACTAATACGTCTAGCGCACCACTATGGATTTTAATCTCTTCAAGCTTCTGTTTAATGGCGAGTGTTTGGATCGCTAGGCTTTCAAGTAGATCGTCTAAACCAGCTGACACTATGATACCCTTAGAAGTCTTATCTAAACTATGACCACTTCTACCAGTTCTCTGTATGAAGGCGGTTACTTGTCTAGGGGAGAGGTATTGAATGGATAAGTTCACATATCCTACGTCTATTCCCAATTCTAAACTGCTGGTGCATATAACGGCTGGTATAGACCCCTGTTTAAGCATCGCCTCAGCATATTCTCTAACCGCTTTAGAGAGTGAACTGTGATGTGTCAAGGTTTCAAGCCCCATAAGCTTAAACCTGCTACTCAAATACTCAGCATACTCTCGACAGTTTGTAAATACCAGAGCCGGCCTATTGTCTTCTATAAGCTTAGCAATAAACCTGATCCTAGCCGCGGTTTCAGGTTTCGTTTGAAGCTTTAAAGCCAGCTCCATATCCTCAGATGTAGGCTTAGGTGTTTCGACTTTAAACTCGTAGGACTTCTGCATATCATCTACTATAACTCTCAACGGTTTACTTGAACCTGAAAGAAACTCTGCTGCGAGTTTGGGGTCTTGTACGGTTGCGGAAAGCCCTATGATCTGCGGGTTTCTTGCAATGTTTTTCAACCTTTCAAGACCAACTACAAGTTGAACGCCGCGTTTACTCTCCAGAAGGTCGTGTACTTCATCTACTATTATCCAGCGAACTCTACTCAACCACCTCCTCATACAGGGGGCTACTAGAATTGCCTGTAGCGTTTCAGGTGTTGTTATAAGTACTTCAGGCGGTTCTTTGCTTTGAATTCGCCTAACACTTCTCGGAGTATCTCCATGTCTAACATCGACTGAAACTCCGACTTTACGGCAGAGTGATGTAAGCCTCTTATACATGTCTCTGTTTAACGCTCTAAGCGGTGTGATGTAAAGTATATAGATTCCTTTGGAAATCCCCTCTTCCCTAAGCGCTAAATACATGCTTAAGACGGGTAGAAAAGCGGCCTCTGTTTTACCTGAACCCGTGGGTGCTACTATGAGGAGGTTTTCACCTTGTAAGATCAACGGTATGCTCTTCTTTTGAACAGTTGTATAGCTTTCAAAAAGCTTTGGTATGGAGGGGTGTAGTTGAATGTTCAAAATTGCTCTTCTCCCTATCCATTGAAAACTCCCTAGGAGATAAAAATGTTGTTTAAACTTTTTCTTTAATCTTGCTAACCCTATCCAACTTCGCCTTAGCTACTTTAATCAGGCTTTTTAAACCTTGTTCGCTGATTTCTTCAGCCCGTATAGCATTTAATTCTAAAGCCCTTTTGAAAATCTTCTCGCCAATATCCGTTCTGACTATAACTGTTGAAAATCCTGGTTTAGACCCTATACCTCCAACTGATATATCTGCTAATCTAGCCGTTAAGTCTGAACACACCATACATCCTCTCCTACTATACTTCTCCAACTCTTTAACACTAACTGATATGAGATTCTTACCACCTTCACCATATACGTTAAACTTCCCACTAGATATGTCGAATTTAAACACAGCCTCGGGTTTAACACCCATGTTGGGCAGAAACTCAGATATGAGATTGTAATTGAAATTCTCCATACAGAATAGACCCATTATGAGTTTAGCTGCTTCTCCAAGCTTACGGTGCCCCATATCTGTCAACTGCATCTTCCTCACGCTTAAAACTTGACATGGCGTCCCTACGAACGCCACTCTGCTACGCATGTATTCGTAAAAAGCTGAGGCTAAAGCTGTAATCATGGGGCAGTACGTGTACTTAGATCCAGCAGCTTCTAACACCTCTTGAAAGGTAAAGGCCACTTCAGCTTTGGGAATCCAGCCCTTCAATCTATCTGCCACGGCTACAGTAGCGCAGTCTACCAGCCCATCTTCTAAGGCTATCTTGAGTAGGCTGGTAACAACTCCTCCGTTTGCAGCTTTAGATTTGATATTTCCATCTGTAGATTCGACCGTATATATGGCTTTGTAAAAGCCTAAAGGATTTTCTTTACTCTCCAAGTCTTTAAAGAGCTTTTTCTCCAGTTCTTCCAAAGTCGGCTCAGTCTTAGGGCATTGATAGTAGCATAGCTGGCATAGTACACATCTGCCGGTGAGAGTAGGCCATCCATCTTTTACAGTTATAGCTCCAACCGGGCAAACGGATATACAGGCACCGCAGAATGTGCAATTCTCCGACTTAATAACCTCCCTTATGAGTTGACTAAACACTTTAAGCCCTCGGGTTTCGGTTGAAGCGACCATACCCTTTAATTTTAAACTGAGAAGAGATTTAAAGGTTTAAGAGCTTCTTCCTTATCACGAAGAAAAAATTTTAAATTGATAAACTGCTTTTCTAGATTTGTCATGACCATTAGTGAACTGGCGGGGGGGCTTATAACAGTATTCATACTTTCGCTCATAGTGGCCGGGGTTTTGTACGCTATAGGCGGCTTGATTGGTGTTAAACCTAAGCGTAGTCCAAGCAAATCTAAACCGTATGCGTGTGGTCAAGATGTTCCTGCCGAGAGAACCCCCGTCGTTATATGGCTTTATAAATTCGCAACAGCCTTTCTAGTAATCGACGTAGTAGCGTATCTGTTCGTTCTGAGTATGGGTGCTCCCTTCGTAAGTCCAGTAAGAGAGCTGATCATAGTGTATAGTGTTGTAACGTTGATAGCTTTAATCACCATAGTGAAAAGGTGATCGAGTTGAGAAGAACTATAATTACGCATTCAATTAATAGGTTTGCCTTAAAGTTAAAAGTTATCATTATGCGGGGGATTGTCCATGTGGTTTGAATACCTAGTAAACATTTTTACGTTTCCAGGTTTCCTATTCATAATCCTCATCGCCTTCGTATATGAGTGGATAGACCGTAAACTCTACGCCGCTTTTCAAAATAGGGTGGGTCCGTGGGTTACGGGATTTTCGGGCTCCCTTCAACCAATTGCAGACTTTATAAAGCTCTTAACTAAAGAAGATATAACTCCTGAGGGGGCGGATACGCTCATCTTCCGTAGCATACCCATATTTTCGCTAGCTGTAACGTTGACGTGTACTTTCTTCCTACCCATATCGGGTACTAGGGGTCTTATATCGTTTGAAGGCGATTTAATAGTTGCTATAGCGTTAATGACCTTATTATCCATAATGTTCTTTTACGCAGGGCTCTCCTCGCCCAGCCGTTTCTCCATAGTTGGTGCCGAAAGGACTATGCTACAGCTTTTAAGCTACGAGATACCGCTCATGCTTTCAATGGCTAGTGTAGCCGTTTCTACGAGTTCGCTAAGTATAGTGGGGGTTGTGGGAGCTCAAAGGGATAGGTGGCTAATAATAGGGCCAAATATATTGAGTTTTATCGTATTCCTCTTAGCAGCTCAAGCTGAGCTTGAACGTATACCTTTCGATATACCTGAGGCTGAAACTGAAATAGTAGCTGGATGGTTGACGGAATTTTCAGGACGTAAATTAGCACTACTTCGCCTTACGAAAGATGTCGAGCTTTTCTACCTATCCGGCCTTTCTACAGCACTATTTCTAGGAGGGCCTCTAGGTCCTATGATACCTGGTTTAGAATGGTTACTTCACCCCATTTACTTCATTGTTAAATCACTAACGATATTATTTCTACTGTCACTGATGAGGTCGGTCTTTGCGAGGCTTAGGATCGATGAGGCGGTCAACTTTCTATGGAAGTACATAATTCCATTATCCGTTTTACAATTCCTGCTTGTGAGGGTGGTTGTTTAGATGGTTATTGGTATTATTCAATATGATAGGTGGTTAAAGGGAGGCGATTACAGCTTATGGAGTTGATTTTAGTACATATATTGGTGGTGTTGGTTTCAATCGTAGCCGCTTTAATAGCTGTTGAGGTTGAAGATATTCTGAGAGCACTTATAGGATTCGTAATACTGAGCATTTCCCTAAGCATAGCCTTCTATCTACTGGGTGCTCCATATGTTTCAGTATTCCAACTTGCCATATACGCGGGAGCTGTAGTCGTATTATTCCTAACAGCTTTGCACACAATGAGAAGGGTGAGACTGTGAATTCAGAAGAGACTAGGCGGTTTGAAGCCTTTACAGCAATCATGGTCGTACTGTGGGTAGTCGTAATGGTTATGTTTCTATCAAACTTAATAGGTTTTCTCACATCCATAGAGTATGTGACTCCAATAACGTTTGAGAAGCACCCCTTCTTCATATGGACGTATAGAGGCTTAGATACGTTAACTCAAGTCTTCCTACTTCTAGCAACAGCCCTCGGAGTTACAGCGCTTTTAAGAGAAGACGAGGGGCCTGGTGTAGAAGAAGAGCCAGTACTTGAAGGTGAGGGGGGTTAGATATGCAAGAATTAGCTCAAATTCAGACAATCTATATCGTTGCTTCAGTCATATTAGTTGCCATAGGGCTATACTGCATAATCGCCAAAAAAGAACTCCTTAAAATAGTCATTGGAATGGAGATATTGACTTCCGCCGTAAATCTAAACATCATGGTTATGGGTTTGACAGATTCAGGCATTGATGCTTTAGCTCAATCCATGACCGTGATATCTATGACAATAGGTGCTTGCGTAGCAGCCGTTGCATTGGCTCTCGTTGTCAACGTGTTTCGCCACTATCAAACGACAGATGTTAGAAAGCTTAGACGATTGAGGTGGTAGGATGATGGCTCAAGTGGTCATGTATCCAATAATCATTTTACTTTCATCAGCAGCTATAATGTCCCCCCTAAGTATTTTGGAGGGGCGGCTTAAGTTTAAACAGTTAAAACTCATACTAACCATATTTTCCCTAACGTCATGCCTAATCTTACTACTGACATTGTATCAACAGGTTTCATCTGAGGGGCATGTTGAAGCCTTCCTATATGGTTTTAGCCTTCCGTTTGGGGTTCAGATTTACGTCGATGAGTTTAGCGTGTATATGGCCGTGATTTTCTGCCTCCTCGGATTGTTGGTAGCTATTTTCTCCTATCGCTATATGGAGGTTGACACTGGGCTTGACAAATACTATGGTTTACTCCTAACGCTCATAACCGGTATGATTGGTGTAACCTTTGCCGGAGATCTTTTCAACTTATACGTATTCTGGGAGCTTATGTGCATAAGTTCCTACTCCCTCGTATCGTTTAGAAAATACCGCTGGGAAGCTGTGGAAGCAGGTTTCAAATACCTAGTTATGAGCACAATAGGCTCACTTATAGCATTGTATGGTATATCCATAATATATGGATGCTTTAAGACGGTTAATATGCGTGAAATCGCTATGCAACTTACGCTCGTTCGAGCAGAATTAAATTCTTCTGCCATATTATCGCTCTACTTTGCGGCTGGTCTTATAATCTGCGGGTTTGCTGTTACGGCTGCCTTAGTGCCCTTTCACACGTGGCTTCCAGATGCACATCCCGCCGCTCCAGCCTCAATAAGTGCCATGCTGTCCGGTGTTGTTATAAAAACTGGCATATACGCTATGGCTCGTGTTCTATTCACGGTTTTCAACATAGTACCTTTAAACGCTATTGTAAAGCTTGAGATGCATCCCGTACCTATTGTGAACTATGGTTTTATCCTGCTGGTTCTCGGCGTTCTGACGATAACAATTGCAAATGTCATGGTTTTAAGACAAAGAGATCTTAAACGTTTTCTAGCATACTCAAGTATCGTCAATATGGGTTATATAGCCTCTGGCCTAGGCATAGCTGCCCACCTCCTATACCATTATTCTGATCAAGCGTACGAATCAGCCATTATAGCGGCATCAGGAGCTATATTGCACATATTGAATCACGCAATTGGTAAGGGTCTTCTCTTCCTCTCATCAGGTTGTATAGTTCATGAGGCTAAAACTAGGGATTTGACTAAGATTGAAGGCATAGGTCGTAAAATGCCTTGGACAGGGATATCGTCAACAATAGGCTTATTCCACCTCGCAGGGGTTCCACCCATGGCTGGCTTCTGGAGTAAACTGCTGATAATATGGGGAGGCTTAAGCCATCCTCAAGATATCTTCCTCCTAATATCGACAGCCATAATAATCGTCAATAGTACCTACGCCGCTGGATATTATCTTTGGCTTGTACAAAGGCTCATGTTCAGTAAGACGGGATCTGCAGCCGAAAAAGCTCACGATGCTCCACTATCCATGCTGGCTCCCATAGTGGTATTAGCCTCATCCTGCATACTTCTAACGATTCTTCTCCCATGGCTAATTCCAGTCGTCGAATCGTCTGTTTTAGCACTCATAGGGAGTTAGATAACAAATTCTAAGTTAAGCAGAGATTTACAAGCTTCATCCCTACTCAGCCCTTACAATCCTAAAGCATTTCACCGAGATGTTAGTTATCCTAGCTACTTCCGTTAGCCCGTCTTAAGCCCAATACCAAGAGCTTTTTTAATGTATTCCTGAGCTGATATTGCCTCCTTCTCTATAGGCTCACCTTTACCCGGTATAACTAGTATGATAGGGTATTTTCTATCTTTTGCGAGCTTCGCTATAGTCCGCTGAATCGACTGTGCCAAGCTCTTAGTTAACACGATTACGCCAAAGTCTTCATCAAGGAGGCTTTTTAAAACTTTCTCAGCTTCATCAGGCGAATCTGCTATAAAACTGGAACCCACACCTGCAAGCTTAAACAGAGTTGCAGTATCCCTATCTGCTATAACAGCTATACCTTTCAACTCAGTTAGATGGAAATCTTAAGCCTATTATAAAGTTTTCCTTTATAACAGGAGACATTCAAAGTATTTGAATGTCTCTTAGTATTCTTCGGTATGTGGAGGTTTAAGGCTAAGTATTAAATAAACGGTGCTTTATGTAAGAACTTAAGTACGACTGCCATACACAGTTGAGAATAATACCCTCATAATATCTTTCAAAGGCAATACCTGTTGTCAAGTTTAGATTTTTCCCATTGGTTAATGCTAACTCTCTCGATTATTCCAAGGTTTTCTGATGATTAATATGAAGAATTTTTCCTATTGGTTGTTAGAGCCTTCGTAAGTTTCTATTTTCCATTTCTTAACTTCATCTAGATTTATTGGAGGAACAAATATTGCAATAAAAATCCAATAATCGTCTCTATAGTTACATGGTTGATGCATGGTGTTTGGTGGAATATAAAGTACGCTCATAGATTTAACTTCATATTCCACTTCATCAAATTTAACTGTTCCCACACCTTTAAGCGTAAAGTAGATTTCAGCCGGCTCCTCATGCTTATGCCATGGCCCTTTCTGATGTTGTTCATACCTAAATGTTAATAGGTTGAGCGGTATTTCTCTTTCGAATGCGTCAAGAATTATTTTTGACAGTTCTCCCAGATAGAGGGGGTGGAGGCCTCCGCTCCATAATTCTACTTACATCCACTAGAAATGGCTTCAATTCATTCTCCCCCACTTACGTCTCATATTCTAATGAACATGAACGCCGTTTATAAAAGTTATTAATATTTCTGAAAGCTTCAATTTCCCAATTAAGGAATACTTACCGCAATTAAACTATATCTATCTTTCAAATCATTTTGAGATAAAGTTTTAAATAGTTACATAATCTAACTACTTGACGAGACATTTATCATCCTGCATCTGAACATCTTTCCGTAGAGTTCTTGAAATTGAGGAAAGTAGCCTTAGCTTTATAATTCATGAGTATAGTAATTGTCCTCCAATTGCTCTTAGAAAATATTTCTGTCATGCTTTTTGGACTGTTAAACATCCTGTTATTCCTTAAGTCTTCAAACCCGTGAACATGGTCTTTGACTCTCTCGCTATTAAGGTTGTAAGTCTACGGAATGAAGTCATTCATCCCATTCTTCTTCCGCTTGGAATATTTTTGCTAGAACCTTTCTAGGGGATCTTCTCTGATGCTTTTTGTTTCAGCCCCTTCCTTTTTACTTTGTAAACTCTGTGCATGTAGAATAGCTTTTTTCGTTAAGTCTATTCTAATACGTCCCGTCTCTTTATTTAATCGTCAAGTCTCTTCTCGTTGCAGTCTCATGCTATTTTACCTTTAACTTCCTCATTCCTCTTGTCTTAAAACTGTAAGAATGTTATAGAGTTAAACCTATATACCGTGACATGCTAATAACACCTGCTGATTAGGGTGGTAGAGAATGTCGATGAAGGGCGTCATATCTAGGGTAGTTGGTCCCTTCGTAGTAGCTAAGAATGTCAAAGGATTGCACATGTATGAGCTCGTAAGAGTCGGAGAAGAGGGAATTATAGGTGAAATCATAGGGCTAACTGGTGATAGTGCATTTATACAAGTTTACGAGGAGACTGTAGGTCTGAGACCTGGCGAAAAGATTGAAGGAACTGGAAAACCGCTTTCAGTTGAGCTTGGGCCGGGTTTGATAAGGCATATATTTGACGGTATTCAGAGACCCCTCCATATTCTTCAGGAGATGGCTGGTTTCCTCATAAGAAGGGGTTTAACTCCCAACGCCTTGGATAGGAGTAGGAAGTGGTTCTTCCGTCCAATAGTTGAAATAGGTTCTAGGGTCTCAGGCGGTAGCGTATTAGGTTTTGTAGATGAAACACCTGTGATTAAGCATAAAATACTCGTACCGCCAGAGGTAGAAGGTGTCTTGAGTTATGTAGCTCCAGAAGGCGAATACACAGTCGTAGATACTATAGCTGAGGTGCTACGAGAGGGTGAAAAAATCAGTTTAAGACTTATGCACGAGTGGCCTGTTAGGAAGCCTAGACCTTATAAGTATAAGGTTCCTCCGGATACGCCTCTTATAACTGGTCAGAGAGTTATAGATACATTTTTCCCATTAGCCAAGGGTGGAATCGCCGCGGTTCCAGGTGGATTTGGAACTGGAAAGACCGTCCTACAACACACTTTAGCCAAATACGCTGGTGCTGATGTTGCAATATTTGTGGGTTGTGGTGAAAGGGGGAATGAGATGGCTGGGCTTATCGACGAGATTCTCAAGCTTAAGATTCCTGGGACTGAATACCCGCTTTTGGACAGAACCGTTTTGATAGTTAATACGTCTAATATGCCTATTGCTGCTAGAGAGGCAAGTGTATATACCGGAATTACGATAGCCGAGTACTATAGGGATATGGGTTATAACGTAATTCTGATGGCTGATTCTACGTCTAGGTGGGCTGAGGCTTTGAGGGAAATATGTGGTAGACTTGAGGAGATGCCTGGTGAAGAGGGCTATCCTGCTTACCTAACCACAAGGCTTGCAGAGTTCTACGCTAGAGCAGGTAGGGTTATTACCCTCAGCGGGGAAGAGGGGTCTATAGCCATAGTTGGAGCCGTTTCACCCCCTGGGGCTGACTTCTCGGAACCCGTAACTCAGAGCACTTTAAGACTTGTGAAAGTATTCTGGGCTCTGGACTTCGCCTTAGCCCATAAGAGACATTTTCCTGCTATAAACTGGCTTATGAGCTACTCAATGTACCTCGACTCTATGAGAGATTGGTATGAGAAGCATGTCGCCCCGGATTGGACTAAGGTTCGTGAAGAGGCCATGAACCTTCTTAGAGAAGAGGAAGAGCTCAGGGAGCTTGTGGCCCTCTTAGGTCCTGAAATTTTGACAGAGTCTCAGCGTTTAACGCTTGAAGTCGCTAGGATGATTAGAGAATACTTCCTTAGGCAGAGCGCATTTCACCCAGTTGATGCATATTGCCCCTTAGATAAGGCCTACCATATGCTTAAGCTCATACTTAAGTTACGTGAGAAGATGAACGACGCCATTAAAAGGGGGGTTCCCTTAGCCAAGCTTTTAGCTCTACCAGTTGTGGAAGAGGTTGCTAGGATGAAGATTCTCGACTACGATGAGTTTAAGAAGTCTGTTGATAGGATAGGACGTGAAGTAGATGAACAGATAGAAATGCTTATCGAGAAGGTAATAAGGGGTGAAGAAGTTCGATGATGCGTCACAAACCAGCCTATAGTGGTTTAAGCTTCTCAACAGTTAAGGAGATCAAGGGGCCACTCCTATTCGTAGAGGCTAAGGGTGTAAGCTTTGGAGAGCTTGTAGAAGTCACTACGCATACTGGTGAGGAGAGGCTTGGACAAGTCATCGAAGTCTCTGAGAATATAGCCGTCATCCAGGTCTTTGAAGGTACATCCGATCTCGATGTTGAGAGAACAAGAGTGAGGTTTACAGGTGAGCCCATCAAGTTAAGAGTCTCCATGGACCTTCTGGGTAGAATCTTCGACGGCAGGGGTAGGGTGATAGACGGCGGTCCAGAACCAATTCACGTAGACGAGTGGGATGTATACGGTGCACCCATAAACCCATATTCTAGAGCCCACCCCTCAGAATTCATACAAACTGGTATATCAGTCATAGATGGAATGAACCCTCTCGTCAGAGGTCAGAAGCTTCCAATATTCTCTGGCTCAGGTCTTCCCCACATGCTCCTAGTTTCGCAGATAGTTAGGCAGGCTAAGGTGAGAGGTGAAGGTGAAGCCTTTATCGTAGTGTTCGGAGCTATGGGTATAACGGCTGACGAGGCTAGGTGGTTTAGAGAAGACTTTGAGAAAATGGGGGTCATGGATAGAACGATAATGTTCGTAAATCTGGCTGAAGACCCTGCCATTGAAAGGCTTTTAACGCCTAGGTTGGCCTTAACAGCCGCGGAATACTTCGCCTTTGAGCATCACATGCACGCCCTCGTCATACTCAGCGATATGACTTATTATGCTGAAGCCTTAAGAGAAGTGTCGGCTGCTAGGGAGGAGGTTCCGGGCAGACGAGGATATCCGGGTTACATGTACACAGACTTAGCTTCGATCTACGAAAGGGCTGGTAGGATTCGGGGAGGTAAAGGCTCCGTTACCCAGATACCAGTCTTAACCATGCCTGAGGATGATATAACTCATCCAATACCAGACCTCACTGGATATATCACGGAAGGGCAGCTTATCATGGATAGAGACCTACATAGAAGAGGCATATATCCGCCCATAAATCCCCTCCCCTCACTTTCGAGACTCATGGACGCTGGAATAGGTCCGGGTAAGACTAGGAAAGATCATAAGCAACTTTCAGATCAGCTCTACTACTGTTACGCCGAAGGTGTAGCTATCAGGGAGGCTGCAATGATATCTGGTGAGGCTGGTTTAACAGAGAGGGATAAACTATATTACGAGTTTGCGGAGAATTTTGAGAGAAAGTTCATAAATCAGGGCGTTTATGAGGATAGGGAGATAGAGGAGACATTGAACATAGGATGGGAGCTTCTGGCATCATTCCCAGAAGTTGAACTGGCCAGAATCGATCCTTCTCTGATAAGGGAATTTCACCCCAAGTATGCACGCAGGAAGGGTTAATGGTTGGCAACCGTCGAGCTTGCAACGGTTCCCATAACTAGAGAGGGTTTACTGAAGCTCCGTAAAAGGAGAACCTTAGCCTTAACCATAGTAGACCTACTTCAGAGAGACTTAGACGTTTTGGTAAAGAAATTTTTTAGCCTAGTGAATGAAGTTGAGAAGACTAGGAATGAGCTTTACGACTATCTATCTGAATCTTACAGAGCTCTATCGAAGGCTAAGATTACCCTCGGTTCTATAAAGTTTAGAGAACTTGGTCTCAGCAAGGCTCCAACATTATTCAACTTTAAGGTTAGGGAAGAAAGGCTACTCGGCGTGAGGCTTATAAACGTTGCCATACCGGTCTTTAAACTCGTCGAATCCGGTAGCTTGAATTCGTACAATGTGCTCGACACATCTGTTGCACTAGACGATACCGTTCTTAAAGTTAGAAATATAGTAAGGCTTATAGTTAAGCTTGCAGAAATTGAAGCGTCAATTAATAACGTGGCTAGAGCTATGCAAATAACTAGGAAGAGAATCAACATGATTCAATATCGATTCATACCGCAGATAGACAAAATGATTAAACATATAGAGTTTATACTGGAGGAGAGAGCTAGAGAAGATGCTGTGAGAATGAGGATTCTCCAAAAGAAGAGGAAGGCTAAAGCTGAGGCTAGGGCTTTATGACGTCGTGAGAATGAGCTTAAGTGTACACGGCTTTAGCTTTTGCCGTCCCCCTCAGGCTAAGCCTAAGCTTGTAAGTATTTCTCGCTTTCTCAACCTCTATGGCTCATCTTCTCAGGTTCTAGGTTTTGTCAAACCAGCCCCTAATATGGATGTGTAGCCTATAGCCCATTTCAACATGCTCATGACTTCATTATAGTCCACGTTACAAGTGTTAATGACTTCTTTAACCCCTTAAAAGGCGTAAATTTTTAAAGTCCATATATCTACTTGTTCTGAAAAAGCTTTTAAATTACATCTCACCTTGCTTTATAAGGTGACCTGATGGAAGATTATGCCGCTACTGGAAATGACTGTGGAGATATTGAGCATTTAATAGAGGAGGTTTATGAAAAAGCTGGTGCGGGGAACCCCATAGCGGCTATTAGAGAGGCTGAGGAGATGGCAAAAAGGCTTATAGAGGAGGCTAAGAGTAAGGCTCATGAAATTGAAGTGAACGCTTCTTTGGAGGCTGAGAAAGAGAGAAGAAGTCTTGTAGAAAAACTTGTCGCAGAAGCCGAGGAAGAATCGCGACGAATCTTGGAGTCTGCTCGTAAGGAGACGGCTTGGGAGATTGAGAAGGAAGTTAAAGAATTAAGGGCGAGTGTTGAGCCTAAGCTTAAGAGGGCTGTAGAAGTCGTTTTAACGTACATATTACCTGAATGAGGTGTGAGGCTTATGAAAGCTGTAGTAGGCGAAGCTATTATTAGAAAAATAATAGAGCATGGTAAGGCTGAAGCTGAGAAGATAATTAGAGATGCTGAGGCAAAGGCAAAGCAGATTTTAGAGAACGCTAGGGCTGAGGCTTACAGGGAGGCAGCTGAGAAGGTTAAGTCCATAAAGAGCGATGCTGAAATAAGAGCCGCCATGATAAGACATACCGCTGCTACGAGAGCTAAGATTATGCATAGGCTTAAATTGTTAGAGGAAAAGAATAAGATAATTGAAGACGTATTTAAGGTTGCTTGGGAGGAACTTGCCAAGTTTACTAAAACTGACAAGTATCTCGAAGTTTTAAAAAACCTGATACTTGAGGCCGCTTTATCTATAGGTGGGGGACGGTTAAGGATAATAATACCTCAACATCACGAGGATGTGATAGAGAAGATTAACCTTCAAGACCTCGCAAAAATCGTAGAGGAGAGGACTGGAAATAAGACGGATTTCGAAGTAACTATTAAGCCTCTGAACGTTTCAGGCGGCGTCATCGTTGAGACTTTAGATGGGAGAATAATGTTCGATAATACGTTTGAAGGTAGGATGAAAAGGATGAGGAAAGACATAGTAAGAGAAGTAGGGTTCATTCTATTCTCAAAACATTGATACCGTCATAATACCTGTGCAAATCTTCGAATTAGATGAACTTGGAAGAGACCGATATGAGATTAAGCATAATCCTCTCTGTGGAAGGACTTCGATTAAACAATTTAATATATGGACGTCTTCTTTCTACGAAGACTTTTCTTAGCTCTTTCTCTTACCCATGCTGTAATTCCTTTAGATGTAAAACTGCGTCTGCCTAGGTATAAGAAAGAAGGGGGAAGGACAGCTTTAACGACAGCTTTACACCCTTTAACGACAGCTTTACACCCATATTTACATCCATCAGTAAAATCGGCTACAACGTCTCTGAAACCCCATCCCCTCTCCTGAGCTACATAGTCGCCCCTAGCTTTATCGCGCAATTTCTCGCGGAGAATCAGCATTTTAACTTTAGCCATCTCCCTCTTAATACGGTATTTCTCTAAGGGCATCTTAGCCTCACGTAGGCGTAATTGAAGTATTCTAAGTTTAGCTTTGAGTCTAATTTCCTCGGCAAGGTGGGGGGAAGAACTCAGCAGTTCGTTAAACTCCGTGAAAGAAACTATCTCGTCTTCATTAGATACCATCTTAAGGCTTTTCTTTAGTTTCCTATAAGCCCTATAGCTCATAGCTCTCCACGATCTTTTTAGATCTGACTGATCAACATGAATGCTATCAATAAGCCATAGATACCTACAGCTTCAGATAAGACAACCGATATTACGTTGCCTGAGAAGGTTTCAGGTCTTTCAGCCATAGCTCCGATCATTGCTGAACCACAGTAAGCTATACCAAAACCAGCTGCTACTGTTGAAATGGCTATGGTAAGCGCGGCTCCCAGCGCCTTATATGCCGCATCTTCAGTCGTTAATTTCGGTAGGGCTCCTACAAGCATAAAGCCAACCAACAACCCGTATATGGCTAAAGCCTCCGCTAGAACCACTCCGATCATAGCTCTTGTCAGTATTTCGGGCTTCTCCGTCCCAGCACCAGCCATGGTTGTTCCGATAGATATTATAGCCCATATAGCTCCTATAGCTGGTATACTAGTTGATATGGACACGCTTAATAGCGCTACTAAACTCGGGCTTAACATCATGACCACCTCCTGTACCAAGCGAAACACTTACTATATTTTAAACGGGATATATTTAACTCCTCCGCCTGAGTAGAACTTCGAAAACCATTCAACCCAATGCAACCTCAAGGTATGAACGAATATTATCGTCCCCTCAAGTATGAGAGATATCAGTGTTCCTAGAGTTATTCCTAGAATTCCACTTTGCATTTGAAGGAACATCTTACCTACGCTTACGTGAACTAAGTTGAGTGCTAAAAGCCTACCGTAAGAGACTGTGTGGCTTAAAGACTCTACGAAAACCATTAGACCATGTGATAACCCCTCCATACCTCTACTCACAACTTCTAGGACTATTAAAGCTGCTAAGGGGGCGAATAGAAGATGTGGATTTGAGAGCCAAAAGGAGAAGTTGAATGCTGTAGTGGAACCGTACGCAAAGATTACGTAAGCTACGCCATCGTAGAACCACATCCAACATATAATGGACGCTGCTTCCTTAAACTCCCTATTCATTACCTTATTCACTAAACTCAATATAAGCCCAAGGTTTATCTGACACGCACCTATGAAGATCGCTAAGTGGAACATAGCCATCACATCCTCATATGGTACAAAGCCTCCCAAACGAACTTCCCTACCGATCCTAAGCAATTCTAATGGGTGTAGGTGTACTCCGAAGAATTCATGTTGGCTGAATATTTCACCGAAGAGTATTCCCCAGAAAATCCCCGACAAACCGCATAAAAGCAGTAATTCGCCAGCTGATAAAACCATTCCCGTAATACCAGTTAGCTCAGCTCCGGTTTTCTCCATCCTCCTCCTTAGAAAGATGAATAGTAGACCACAAATAGCCATCACGCCAGCATGTCCGACGTCTGCAAACATTATCCCAAATATCAACGGGAAGGTTATGAAGGTTATTACCGTAGGGTTAATCTCATTAAACAGCGGAATACCATAAGCGTTAACGAGTTTTTCAAACGGTTTTAGAAAAGTCGGAATCCTGTATGCTACAGGTACTTTCGTAGCGTGGGCTTCCACAGGTGGTGGAGAAAACTCTACTATACATAAACCTTTAGATGCATCGACTATAACCTTACGGACATCTTCAATCTTATCCAGCGGAACCCAAGCCTCCATAATATACGTTCTATAGGTTCTTCCAAGAAAACGCTTAGCTTCGTCGACTTTCCTTAAAGCTTCTAGACGGCTTCTTATAACTAGTAGGGATTTTTTAAATAGTTGCAGATGTTGTTCGAATTCAATTTTCTTAGTTGCGATCATGGACTCTAGGAGAGGCTTCTCCTCATCCGATACCTTCTTCTCCATAAGACTTTCAATTTCAGCCTTCAATTTCCTATAATTATTTTCAAGTACATCAAGCTCTTTCTCGCTGTCATCGAGAATCTTGTTGAAATCTCCCTTCAAGAGTTCTGCAGGATAGTTTTTCTCCGATACTTTAAGCTCATCCATAAGCTTTTCGACTCTGGATAGCAAGTCCCTACACTTAAAAAGTCTATCCCCAGGCTCCACAAGTTCGATCAATCCCTTCCAAGAGTCAAGGTCTTCCCTTATATCTATCAGATGAGCGATTCCAAGCCTCCCAAGAGCATATATAACTTCATCCACATAATCCTCGTAGATTGTTGCTACGAGTTTTCTCATGTGCATAGGTTTTAGCATCATTGCCCTCCACCAATATAGCCAGAATCTAATAGACGGTAACTTAAATAAATTTTACTATAGATAGTTCAATTTAAGAGTAACTGGGGTTGACAATTGAATAGAAAAACCCACTTACCCTGGAACATGATCGCTAAGTTTCTCATCATAGGTCTAGATGTAGTCGTATTCGCCGCAATAGGATACATAATCGGTCGGCACTATAGCATGGAGGTTTACGGAACAATTTTCGGGGCGGTCTTAGGGATAGTATGTATGCACATCCACCTATTCTTGGCCTTGAAAAGAGTTGAGAGGCGTAAAAGCAGACCTGGTTAAATGTAGATCAATATTCCACGGTTGAAACAAGGATTCTGGTTTTCAGCCTTAGTCTTCATCATACCAGGTTATGATTACGCTCTATTAGAAAACACCTATAAAGTTTAAGTAATTCAAGCCTTTGATAACAATTGGAGGTTTTCTTAAAGTGAAGCTGAGAGTTCACTATGGTCCAATAGTGGCTTTAGTGGGCGCCCTACGGTCTTCCATGTTAACATTTAACCACTACGAGGAGTTGTTAAGAGCAAGAAGTGTTGATGGGTTTATGACTAGGCTTAGGGAAACTTCCTATGGTTCTCTCTTATCAAAGTTACCTCCTAAAATTAAAACCGAAGATGTGGAGAAGATCCTCTTAACGCACTATTACCAGATACTCGAGAAGGTGATAGTTACTACGCCACAGTTTTCCAAGAAGTTTTTAAAAGCCTTTCTCAGAAAACATGAGTTGAATTGTTTGAAAGCGATTATTAAGTTTATTGCATGCAACGTAGATGTAGAAGAGGCGTTAAGTGTCATAGTTCCCGTGGGTAGGTATGACCTGAACACTTGCAGGGTAATTCTTGAGACTAGAGATATAAGCCGAGTTTTCGAGTTTCTTGAGCCCGATTTAGCGGAGAGTATAGCGATTACCGTGAAGTTTCTCGAGAAAAATCCCTCAACTGTACCATTGGAAGCGGCCATAGACAAGTACGCCATGACTCAATTATGGAATAGTTTAAGAGAAGCCTCAGGTTATGATAGAGAAGTGGCAGAGCATCTTGTAGGCGTTGAAGTAGACTCTGTTAACGTGATGACGGTTCTAAGGATGAGGGAACTTAGGATGAAAACCGAGGATGTTGAAAAATTCATTACACCTTGTTATCACTACGTATCTCGTAATTCTCTAACTTCTATGTCTTTAGCTTCTTCTACGCTTGAAGCCATAGAATTCCTAAAAGATAGCCCTTACCGTTCGCTCGCCATCAAAGCCTCCAAGGAGCCCGACCGCGCTCTTTCCATACTCGAAATGGGTTTTAAACGTTATTTAGCTGAAGACTGTGAAAAAGTTCTTCTAGGAGATCGGTTCCACCTAGGAACTTTAATCAGTTTCCTCTATCTTAAGTTCTACGAGGTCTCCGACTTAATAACCATGCTTAATGGTAAAGTTGAAGGTCTTGAAATTAGGGAGATAAGGGAGGCGCTTATACTACACCAATGAAATCATAAACAGTATTAAAAGGACTGCTGACAGGGCTAAGACCATAGCTAAAATGTTGTAGGGTAATACTCCAGTCTGCAACTTTCTCACCCGTTCAGAGATGTAGAGTGCATAAGCTGAAAGTAGATTATTAAAACCATCTATCGTTCTATCTATAGACCTGTATATGTGACTGGCGAAGTTTATCGTAGAATTGGCTATGAAGTAGTTAAAACCGTCTAAGGCTTTATCTAAGTTGAGTTTTATCCAATCTGCAAGCTTAAGTAATCCTTTTCGGAAAATTCCAAGGTAAATCCACTCTAATGATAATATATTCAAGAGTGTAACTGAATTATGGATTAGCCAAGTTGGTAAAGTCCAGCTTCTGTAAATCGTTACGTAGACGATTAGAAATCCCGCGATTAAAGCTATTACTGTCATTGTAAGCGGAATTATCTCAACCATCACATGCTCAACTTCTAAGAGGCTTGTTAGAACATCCATGTAGACTGGAGGTGTAAGAGCAAATGCTACGATTACGAATATGGGTATACTCATAACTAGGGAGGTTTTCCCCATAACGTTCTGAGGTGAGCCTCTCGCGAAGGTATGCATAATCCATCTTAAATTATAAGCTGTTGAAAGTAGAGCTATTATTGCCATGAGAAATGTAGCTGGGGGTCCCAATTCTAATGAGAAACCTAAGAGCATATCTTTACTCCAAAAACCTATCGTCGGTGGAAGACCTATTAGACCTAAAGCTCCTAAAATGGCTAGTGTGAATGGTAATGGGGCTCTTCTATACTCACCCTTTAACTGCTTAATGTCTGCGGTTCCGAACATCTTAAGGATTAAACCTACGCAGAAGAATAAAACGCTCTTGCTGAGTACGTGGTTTACCATGTGTAGAAGAGCTCCTGAGAAGCCGTGTCCGTGTATTGTAAGCGTGGAGAATCCGAGAAGTATGTAACCCATATGACTCATACTTGAGTAGGCGAATATTTTTCTTAAGTCATTGCTCATAAAAGCCATGACTCCACCATATAATGCTGTTATGTAGGCTAAACCAAGTAGCATCATTTGTGCCTCCCAACATATCATTTCATGGAAAATCTGCAAAACCCTGATAACTCCGTAAACACCGAGTTTACTCATAACCCCGCTTAACAATACAGCTACTGGTATTGGGGCATCAGCATAGGCTGATGGAAGCCAACCATGGAAGGGCCAGATAGCCATCTTCACTGAGAAGCCCAATATCATCAATAAAACTATGACTAAGGAGATTTCAGGCTTCAGTTGATGACTATGGGACAATATATCCATGTCTAATGAACCGAAAGATACGTATGTTAAAGCCAGCCCGGCTAAAAGTAGGCTTCCGCCAAACCTAGAGAACAGGAAAAACCTTATGGCAGTAGACCATCTATCACCATACCCCCACTCAGCTATTAGGAAAAGTGGTATGGCGACTGAAAATTCCCAGAAGAAGAATAGTGTAGCCAAGTCTTTCGCTAAGACAACTCCTGTCATGGCAAAAGCCATCAACGATAAGAGGCAGAAGTATAAACCGTGTTTATTCTGGTTTCTCAGATACTCTACCGAGTAAATGGATGCGAGAGCTGAGATGAAGCTTATGATAAATGCTAGCGTGAAGCTTAACCCGTCAACTCTAAGTCCAAGTTTCATAGGTAGAACCAACGTCCATGAATACTCTTCATATACTTCACTCTCAAACACCTCCGGTGCTATTGAAAGGAGGAGTAACATAGCCAATGCAAGCCCAAATGCTGTCAAGAAGCCCGTATATCTCTTTAGAAATCGGCCAGCTATATATGATGCAACAGACGTTGCGATGAGAGTAAACATCACATACACAAGAACTTGAAACATTATCAGCCCTCCGTTTATAATAGGTTGAAATTAAACGCCTAGAGCGGGAGATGCTAGGCTCATGAGGACTGCCGGGTAGGCTCCTAAGACTATGGCAGCTGCTGTTAGGATTATTAGGGGGACTAGCATGAGCATAGTCGGCTCGTGGGAACCTTCAGCGGCTTTACTGGGTCTTCCGAAGAAGACTCTCTTTATAGTCCAAAGCCCATATCCAGCCGTCAAGATGGCTGATGCAATGGCTAAGATCGTGATCGCAAGTCTAACTAAATCTAAGCCCTCAGTAGCTCTCATGGCCGTGTAAATAGAGCCTAGGAATATGTAGAGTTCACCCCAAAATCCTAGTAGAGGAGGAACCCCCGCGATCCCTAAGAATCCCATCACTGCTGCGAGTGTAGTGAGGGGCATTTTCGAAGCTAAACCACTAAGGTCGCTTATCCTCCTAGTTCCAGTTTCATGACTGAGCACCCCTGAAACCATGAAGAGAGTGGCTTTACATAAGCCGTGGCTCACGTAAATCAGCACGGCTCCCAAAAGCCCTATGGCTGATAAACTCGCCACCCCGAAGAACATGTAACCCATCTGACTTATACTCGAATACGCTAGAAGTCTCTTGATATCGTCTTGAGTATAAGCCATAAGCCCACCGTAGACCATCGTTACGAGGGCTAAAATGCTTAAAACAGTTGTGAAGCCCCAAAACTCTAAGAGTGTGGGGAAACACGTATAGAGAACTCTTATCGACGCATAACCGCCTATACCTATCATAGCGGGCGATAACAGGGCGCTTATAGGCGTAGGTGCTTCTGCATGTGCATCTGGAAGCCACGTGTGTAGTGGAAATAAAGCCATCTTAACAAAGAAACCTATCAAGATGGCTACGGCCACAGCTATAAGGATGGGTGGTTGGATCCCATATATCCGACTAGCCACTTCAAACATGTCAAAAGTCCCCGTCAATGCTCTAGTCGTAGCTATGCCTGCTAGTAGGGAGAGGGCTCCAGCCTCTGTAAATATGAAGTATTTAAGTGCGATTCTCTCTTTATCTCCTGTTCCCCAAACCGCTATCAGAGCCCAAGACGGTATAAGCATGAGCTCGTAGAATAAGAAGAACAGGGCTAGATTCGCCGCATAAACCGTACCAATCATTCCAGCTTCATAGAGGAGGTATAGAGTGAAGTATACCCCTAAACCACTCTCATGCCTCATATAGCTCATAGAGTATAGCGATATAACTGTACATAGGAATGCAACTGTGAGGGCTATAGGCGTACTTAAACCGTCGGCTACGAGCTTGAATTCTCCCACGAGTGGGATCCACGGATATGCTTCTACGACGGCTTCTCCGAGGTAAACCTTCTGAGCAACATTCAACATTAGAGCGATGGATAAAACCGATGCTAGGAAAGCCAACCACCCAACTCTCTCCTTAAGCCTCTCACCCAATGTTAAGGTTAGTATAGAAGCTACCATAGGGGTTAAAATCGACTGGAAGATTAAACCCAACATGTGTCAAACCTCCTAGCGTAAAACTTAAGACATTACCTATCTAGTGAAGTAAGAGTTTAAAAGTGTTATCTGACACTTCACCTAGTTTTAAGCTGAAAGCGGCTTCTAAATATGTACACTTATATATTAGATTTTTAGTAAAGAATAATTTCTTGGATTAGGAGTTGGAACATATACTCTTGTTTCTCATATGGATAATTGCCGCGTTCCTCCTACCAGAGTTATTAGGCAGACTTCGCATACCCTGGTTGACTTCTGTCATACTAGTTGGTATTATATTTGGACCTTACGGCTTTGAACTCATACAGCCAACTGAAACGATAGACTTCCTAGCCAGATTAGGCCTCATTTTCCTCATGTTCTTAGGAGGGTTAGAAGTTAAAACCTCCGAGATCAAACATAGATGGAGAGAGGTCGCCTACTTCACAAGCGCAAACTTTCTACTCCCCTTGGCTATAGGGTTTGTAGTCGGACTACTTCTAAATCTACCCTTCTTTGGGATCATGATGTTGGGTATATGCGCCAGCTCCTCCTTCGTGGGCGTCATAATTCCCATTCTGATGGATCTTAAAGTTGAGACTAGAGTTTTATCTACGGTAGCAACAGCTACCTTTATTGAAGATTTGATAAGTCTAATCCTTGCGACTGTTATTATCAAGACTGTCGAACAGAGTGGAAGTATTTCTTTACTCTTCTTCCCTTTCATTCTCATAGCGCTTATAGTATTCATCTTACATATTACTCCTAGACTTTACAAACTTTTGTTGGATTGGTTCTCTAGGGGAAACGTATTTGAAAGCGACACTGGCGCTACCATGCTCATAATAGCGCTTACGGCTTTTATAACCGGGCTTATAGGCGTACATGAGATAACTGGGGCCTTCCTAGTAGGGGTAGCTTTATCTGATATGCTTGAGAAAAGAGTGGAGATTAAGTCTAAGATATTTAGCATAAGCTATGGTTTCCTAGTCCCAATGTTTCTTCTATCTCTAGGCTTCACGATAAATATACGTCTGTTACTATTCCCTGAAAATATCATAACCGCCCTTATCATAGTAACATCTTTTATAGCTGGGAAGATTATTGGAGGATTTATAGGAGCTAAAATTCAAAGCTTCAATGTTAGAGAGAGCATAGGGATGGGTATAGCCACCGTACCCAGACTTTCGGTAGCTTTAGCGGTAGCGAGTATAGCTCGCAGTCACGGCCTCTTCAATGAAGATATCATGGCTTCTCTTCTCATAATGGCTATTATAACAATTTTAGTCGGCCCCACTTTAACCAAGACTTTCCTTAGCTCAAAAGCTAAAGTAGAAGAAAGGTTTTAATTTTCTCCATGTTCTCAGCCAGTTTAACCATAGTCTTCTCCCTTATAAATAAGCTTAAACATCAACCATAATTCACTTTTCAAGAATACAATCATTTGAATCATCTAAACGATAAATCGTTATTATAGATAAGTGTTTTCGAAGTTGTTATAAGTAAGCTTTACTAAGGAGAACTCTAGTGGTTCCGCTTGAAGGTTGCTCTGATAGAGAAACCATATGATTTTAAAGTCCTAGATAAGGATATTCCATCCATTAAATCCAACGAAGCGCTCGTAAAAGTCCACGTATGTGGAGTATGTGGTACGGATGTACACATATATGAGGGGGTCATGCCGTGGGCTAAGCTTCCGCTAATCCCAGGCCACGAGTTCTCAGGAATAGTTGTAGACGTTGGTAAAAACGTAAACGATATATCCGTTGGAGATGCTGTCGCTGTGGATCCGAATATAACCTGCGGCTTATGTCGCTATTGTAGAAGCGCTAGACGAAACTTATGTCCTAAAGTTGAATCTATAGGTGTCACTAGGGATGGAGGTTTTGCCGAGTACGTAGTGGCTCCAGCATCGCAATTGTATATAGTTCCGAAGGGTTTAAGTCTTGATGAAGCTGCTTTTACAGAGCCTGTAGCCTGCTGTTTACACGGTATTACGAGGCTGTCAATTAGGCCTGGTGAAGACGTTTTAATCGTTGGGGCGGGTCCAATAGGTCTCATACATCTTCAACTAGTTAAGAGAGCTGGAGCTGGAAGAGTAATAGTGGTTGAGGTGAACGATAGGAGGCTTAAACTCGCTGAAAAGCTGGGGGCGGATTTAACGGTAAATCCATCTAGGGATGACGTTGTAAAAGCCGTTAACAGTTTTCTAGGAGGTAAAGGTGTTGAAGCGGCTATAGATGCTGCTGGCGGCTCTAACCCGCTTACGCTGGCTTTGAATTGCTTGGAACCCGGCGGTCGTCTACTCGTCTTCGGTGTGGCCTCTGAGAGTGATGTATGGTCCATTAAACCTTACGATATATACAAGCGTGAGCTTACGATAGTAGGGAGTTTCATAAATCCATATGAAATGGACGGTGCTCTAAACCTACTAGCATCCGGTGCCTTAGACGTCAAACCTCTAATAAGTCACGTAATAAAGCTGGAGGATCTCGAAAAAGTCCTTAAACGTGAAATACCAAATACGATAAAAGTTTTAGTTAAGCCTTAACATCAATCTCCTACGTTATAGTCTTTCTCACTTTCCACATCCACCTTTATTTTTCTAGTAACTCTTACGTCTGTTATCTTTGTGAGCGGATACTGGCCTTTTTCATCTTTCTCAAACTGTTTACACATGTCGAAGACTGTGAGCAATGCCGCCATAACACCTACTAAAGCTTCAAGTTCAACTCCAGTTTTAGCTATTGATTTAACTGTTACAGTCGCTTCAACACCTCTTTCAGCAACTTTAAGCTTAACGTCTATAGACGTTATTGAAGCTATTGGATGAGCTAGCACTACTAAATCAGATGTCTTCTTAACAGCATTTATGGCTGCAAGCTGAGCAGCTGTTATCACATCCCCCTTTGGAACTCTTCCCTCTTTAATAGCCGATACCGTTTCAGGTTTAAGTACGATAAACCCTTGAGCTTCAGCTTCTCTATAAACTTCCCCCTTGCCAGTTATATCCACCATTTTAATGCCCATGTCGTTAACTCTAAACGTGAAACCGTCTAATTTATATTTGCTCGCTTGAGAAGTATTCATGATGACTATGGGAGATTTTACAGATAAACTCTCAAAGTTTAAAGGCTTCATAACAGGTCCTCAGGTCGATGAGTTTTTCAAAGAATTTAACGTTAAATTCGGCGCCGGAATCTGGGCTGCTGGAGACTTCTCAGATAGGTTTAACAGAATCGGCTATTTTCCAGAAATGCCATCAGACTTAAAATCTAAGCTCAAACGTATCCATGAGGCTGGTATAAAGGGAGTAGCATTGATAAACGCTCAATTCATAAAATCCGATTATACGGTCGACTGGGACCTCGTAAGTGAGGTAGAAGGGTACATGGATGAATTCGAATTGGAGCCTGCAGGTTTGGCGTTAGACTTATCGGGTTTTCCGAAGTGGAAACTTGGGACATTAACAAACCCAGACGCACGTCTTAGAGAAGAGGCTTTAAACACAATCCTTGAAAGTTTAGAAATAGCTAAGCAATTGAAAACAGATGTTGCTTCTTTATGGCCTGGTCAAGATGGCTGGGATTATAGTCTTGAAGTTAACTATGGAAAAAGGCTAGATTGGCTTTATGATGGGTGTTTGGCGATCGCTAAACAAGCTAGAAAGCTTGGTTTAACGTTTTCAATAGAGGCTAAGATTAAAGAGCCTAAGGAGGGGAATATGATAATTCCTACTTCTCAATTTGCACTGCTCCTAGCGAAGTCTATAAACGAAGAGTTGGGTTTTAAATCAATGGGTATAACCATAGATTATGGTCATGAGCTGATGTACGCGGTAGAACCAGCGTTTACAGTATATGCAGCGAAGAAGTTTGAAGTACCCTTAGCAGCCTTCCATATAAATACCGCTAAAACGCACAGCAATGATGAAGACCGTATAGTAGGTACGGGAGACCTCTGGGCGTTCATAGACTTCCTATATGCTGCCATAGATGTTGGATATAAAGGCTGGATGGTTCTCGACCAGTTTTCATATAGAATGAACCCCGTTGAGGCGTTGAGACTTTCCAAGGAATTCTTCGCAAACCTCTACAAGAAAGCCTTAGCCTTATACAATTTAAAAGATGAGTTTGAAAAGGTCAGAGATACTGGCGATCAAGCTAGAATACTGCATTACATTAAAGTTCTTATAAGTTAGCCCTCTATTTTTATTTTCCATACCGCCACGTTTATGGATGTCTATTTTTCTAAAATCGGCGGTCGATTTTTAAGAAGATTTAAGGAGTCAGTAAACTTAGGCAACGTCTAGGCTATTACCGTAATACTGCATAATTTATATATGATGTATTATAATTTCTCAAGTTGAAGACGGTGAGGTAGTTATACGAGGTTGATCTGCTACATGAAAGAAACGATAATAGCCGCTTCAACCCACAATATCAAGAAGCCCTTTGCTGGTTGGTTTCGAGACATATACTCTCTAGGTTTTCGACATCTTGATGTTGAATTTTTCAAGATTGTAGATGAACCACACGCTATTGTGAATAACATCGGTAAGCTTAAGTCAATAGATAGTGATGTGGTACGGGAGCTTAAACATTGGGTTGAAAATGACATGATAAAAGTGATATCCTTCGAAGCTGGGGCGCTTTTCATAGAAGATGATAGAAAGCTTAGAAAATCCATAGCTAGAATCCGCGAGGTTATTTCCATGGCTGTATCTTTTAAATGTCCAACAGTTAGTATTACTCCATCATCGTTCAATGAAAACGTTTCAAAGGAAAAAATCGTTGAAGGTTGTAGAGCTCTAGTAGATGAATGTGAGAGTTATGGTGTTAAGCTCTCACTTGAAAATGGTGAAATTGGTTCAATTAAAGTCCTTAGGAAGCCTGAGGACATAAGCTATGTGATCGAGAAAGTAGATTCACCGATTCTAGGCGTTTGCCTAGATGTCGCAGCTGCTGCTACCATAAACTTCAACATAATGTCTTACGCATCAAAGTTTATAGATTACATCGATATAATCCATGTAAACGACGTGACAAGAGACCTTAAATTTAAGAACCTCATAGTAGGGTTGGGCGACCTAGAGTTCAACTCTTTTATGAGCCTCGTTAAGAAGCGTAAAATTCCAATGATCATAGAAGTATATTCCGGCTACGGTCCAGTAGACTTGTACCTATGTAAAAGACAGATAGAAAAGATTCTCCGGCGGGTAGATTGCTGAATTAAAACTCTTCCTCCGACCGTCTATTCTTTTTAAGTTTGTTGATGAAATTCCAACAGCTAACACTCACAAGTTTTCAACGATCCAATTAAATGTAAAGCAAGTATTTATAGCGTAACCTTTTAAATAGTAGTGCGGCTGGCGGGATTTGAACCCGCGATCTGGGGCTTGGGGGGCCCCAATCCTAACCAGACTAGACCACAGCCGCAACTTCTACTAAGTTTAGAGTAGAAAGAGAGGTTTATTAATTTTTAATGTATATTCTCATGGTGCTTTCATCAGCTGGAATCTAGCTTAGTCTGTTTTACATCTTTAACACTTTGTGTATAGTTGCTGTTTATAAGACGGTATATTGCTTCAGCTCTACTTTGATTCAGTCCTTTAACTTTCATAAGCTCTGTTATAGATGCATTAAAAACTCTTCTGAGGCTTCCAAACATCTCCAGCGTCCTCTCAGCTAATGTTGGCCCCATGCCTGGTAGTGAGGTTAGAACTCTAATTCTTTCATCGATTTTCTTACCAACTTTCGGAACAGTTATCGGTTGTTTAGATTCACCTCTTCTGTGGAGTCTCAGAGCTACGATGTATATGTGTTCAGCGCTTTGTTCCTTATCGCATGAATATAAAATCGGTACTTCAAATCCTAAGGATACAGCTGACATAGCTCCTAATACGGCTTTAGTCTTCGTCGTAAACTCCTCTATTCTCGTAATATCTCCTTCTAATAGTAAGACTGGTTTTTCATAGTGTTCTTTAAGCGACTTGATCTGTTTAAAAAGCCTCCCGTCAAATATGGAGGTTATAAAATCCGGTAGTGTTTTACGTTCAAAGGCGACTTTGCTTGAAAGTACGTAGTCGCCAACTTCTAAAAGCTCATATACTACTCTAACGCCTTTGCTCTTTAATATCGAAGGGATTCCCGAATCTCTCTCCCTCTCATCGACGATTACTCTCATCAATACTATATTATTGTAGCTTGATTTTATAGGTTTATATCACTCCCATTCTTAAGGTGTTTTAACTTTCAAGCCGAGGTAAAGTCTGCCTAGATCTTCATTCTTGAGTATTTCCTCCGTTGATCCGAATGCTATGCATCTTCCGGAAGCAAGTATGTAGGCCTTATCGGATATTTCCAAAGTCTTTAGAACATTCTGCTCAGCTATTAAAACTGATATGCCCATACTTTTTATCTCACGTATTTTCGATAAAACCAATGTAGCATTTTTAGGAGAGAGACTGGCTGTGGGCTCATCCAGCAGTAGAAGTTTGGGATTACTTATTAAAGCTCTGGCGATTGCTAAAAGTTGCCTCTCCCCTCCACTTAAACTATCTGCCCTATCATTTAAAGAGGTTTTTAATTCCGGGAAGATTTCCAATATTACATCGATGTCTTTATTTAGATCATTTTTTCTTACGTAGGCACCAATCTCAAGATTCTCCTTAACGGTTAAACTTCTAAAAATGTTGTTGATCTGAGGAACGTAACTTATACCCATTCTCGCCAGTTTGGTGGCGGAAGCTCCTGTTACATCAACCCCATTATAAACAATACTTCCTCTAAAGATCTTCGTAAACCCCATTATGCTTTTAAGAACTGTAGATTTTCCACTTCCATTTGGCCCGAGTAGTGCGACAACCGATCCATTATCTACGTCAATGCAAACGTCTTCTATAATTGGTATTTTCCAGTACCCCGCCGTTAAATTTGAGATTCTTAGAATTTTCATATAGATCCCAAGTAAACCTTAATCACATCATCATTGTTTATTATGTCAGAAGGCTCCCCCTCAGCTATAATTTTCCCCTGATGCATTACGTGGACTCTGTCGACGTGTTCCATGAGAAGTTCTATTCTATGCTCTACTATGAAGAGTGTTACGCCCATATTTTTTCTGATCTCTCTAAGCTTCATGAAAATATCATTAGCGAGTACTGGATTAACGCCCGCAGTGGGTTCATCGAGAAGAATCATACTAGGCTCTGATATAAGCGCCCTCGCTATTTCAAGGAGCTTCATCTGCCCTCCAGAAAGCTCACCTGCAGGTACGTAACAGTATTTTTCTAATTCGAGGAGCTCTAATATTTCCAAAGCTTTATCCTTAACATCTTTCTCAAACTTTGACCACTGTTTACGTTTAAATAATGCTGGTAAAAATCCTTCCCCTGGGTTTTTAACGCTTATCATTAGATTATCTAATACAGTCATCTTCTGAAGTATCCTAGGTATTTGAAAAGTCCTTACAAGTCCCTTATGATATATCTGATGAGGTTGCAGTCCATCAATGCGTTCACCATTAAAGAATATTCTACCTGAATCTGGTTTATAAACGCCAGTTAAAATGTTGAAGAGCGTTGTCTTTCCACTTCCATTTGGCCCTATGAGGCCTACTATGCCTCCTTTTTTAATACTTAGGGTAACTCCATTAACTGCAATAAGTCCTCCAAACCGCTTAACTAGGTTATCTGTGCTTAAGATCGCTGTATCCACGATTTCACTCCCATAAACCTAGAGGCTATAATTTTACGTATTCTCCCCTCGTAAGGTTTAATTTTTTCCTTTAGTAAACCCTGCGGTCTGTAGAATACAACGATTATTACTAAAATAGCTGTAAGCATGACCTGCAGGTTCACCGGGTCTAATGGAAGATTAAAATAGTCTTTGATTAACCTAGAAGATCTTTGAAATCCCTCTACCATGAAAGCGCCTAGGACGGAACCCAGGTTATTAGCCGGTCCTCCTAAGATCACCATCATCCATATTGTAAACGTCACAGTAGGCTCAAACATATATGGACTTACCGTGCCAATGTACTGAGCAAATAGGCTTCCCGCAAGCCCAGACATGGCTGAACCCAGTGCGAAGACTTGCACCTTATACTTGAAAACGTTTTTCCCATATGCTGATGCTAGAAGCTCATCTTCTCTTATGGTTTTCAGTATCCTTCCATATGGCGATTTAACCATAAATTCGCATAGAAAGAAGCATATTATGAGGACGCTATATATTAAAGCTATCTGAACGATAAGTCTATCTCTAAATGTTAAGCCTGGAGTTACTATGGCTGGAGGTATTCCAGAAATACCCCAAACCCCTCCGGCGAGCCATGTCTCATTCTTGATAATGAGCTTCATAACTTCACCTAATGATATCATCGTTATAGCTAGGAAGTCTTCTTTAAGTCTTAAAGTGGGTAAAGATGTTAAGATACCAATTACACTAGCGATTAATATGGCCAATAGGCTGCTCACTATAAATGGATATTTCAAACAGCTCATAATGGCCGTTACATAAGCACCTATCATGAAAAATGCTACTTTTCCAAAGTTGGCTAAATTCGTATAACCATATTCGAGGTTTAAGCTTATAGACAGTATTCCAAATATACCTGCGTATGCAATCGCATCTAATAAATACATGAGCGGATCTGCCATGCTATGCCTTCCTCCTTGCAATGGCGGTAATCCCTTCAGGCTTTATGATGAGTGTAACAACGAGTATTATGAAGGCTATAGCCGACCTATAATCTGCTGAAAGTCCAAGCCAAGTTAAAACTACAACTCCAATGTTTTCTGATAATCCTAGAATAAACGATGCTATTAGGACGCCGTAGAAGCTTCCTATTCCACCTAAAAGCGTTATGGCAAACGTTTGGAGAAGAACCTTCCAGCCTAATAGTGGGACGAGGCTACTTCTCATCGCTAGAAATATCCCCGAAAAACCTGCCAGGGCTGCACCTAGAGACCAGGTAAATAGGCTGATTCTATTCAGGTCTATTCCAGATGCCGCCGCAAGTTCAGGGTTATCGGCTGCAGCTCTAATGGCTTTACCTAGTTTTGTCTTCGTAAGCATTACGTGGAGTGAAATAGCTGTGATTAACGCGGTAGCTAAAATAGCTAAGAGCAATGGTGTAGTTATAATAGGGCCTATGCTTATGGTGGGCCATACAATTTTGAAAGATTGTATTCCTCCTCCGAAAACTTGCATGAGAAAATGTCTTATTAAAAAACTTAACCCTATGGATGATACCATGAGGTGAATTAGAGAAGCCCCTCTGGATTTTAAAGGTTTAAACAATAAGAGAAAACTCAAACCACCTATAAGGGCTGATAAAACCACAGCTAAACATATGGATAAGTAGATATTTAAGCTGAACACGGTTAAAAACATAAAGGCTATATATGCTCCGAAAGTAATGTACTCTGCATGTGCAAAGTTTGGAAAACGGGATAAACCATATGATAGAGACAACCCTAAAGTAGCCAGCATATACATACAACCCCACGTGATGGAGTTCATAAAAACCTGAGGCCAGTTTATCATAATACCCACCAAAAATAAAGGGGGTGTTTAAGGCCAGTAGCCTATGGCTTCAAACTCATATTTTCCGTCTATCTTAACTACATCCCATATCTCGTATACTTGGTAAAGCTGATCACCATTTTCATCGAAGATCTTATAGCCAGTTGCCCCCATGAATGTTTGGCTTATATCCTTAAGGGCTTCACGTATCTTAACACCATCGTAGTCTCCAGCTTTTGCTATGGCTAATATAGCCATCATGGTGGCGTCATACGCCGTATCAGCATACATGGATGGATCTTCTCTGAACTTTGCTCTGAATTTGCTCTTAAAAATCTCATAGCTCTCGAGTCCTACTGGAGCTGATGGTCTAGTGCCTATGCACGCCCTCGCCATGAATTCTGCCGCCGCTGGATCATCAAACATTGGGTCGCCATAAACTCCTTCAGCGCAAACCCAGAGTATATTGTCTAAGCCCATTTCCAACGCTTGTCTAAACATGATCTTTCCATCTTCATAGTAGCCGACGTAAAGAACACCATCTGGTTTTAAATCTTTAACCATCTGTAGTTCTGTTGTAAAATCTAATTTGCTCGGATCATATGTTATTGTCTTAATTACTGTCGTTCCCAGTACCTTCTTTGCCTCCTCCATTATACCAATACCGTATGGATTATTCATAACTAGTATTATTACTCTAGAGGCTCCTCTCTTGACTAGAAGTTCTCCCAATGCCTTACCCTGAAGCGTATCGCTTCCAACTGTTCTGAATACATAATCGTCTGGAAATTCTGTGGTTATGTAGGGTGCTGTGGCAGTTGGGGATATTAGTACAACCTTATGCTCATTGGTATAATTACCCATAGCTCTCAATACGCCACTAGCCATAGGTCCTATAACGATTTGACATCCATCTACTTCAACAAGTTTTTTCAAAGCTTCTAAACCCTTAGATGGATCGGTGCCATCGTCTTCAACTATTAAAACAATACGTCTGCCAGCTATTCCACCTTTTGAATTAACCTCATCCACGGCTAGTTGAACACCTTTAACTATGTTGGTACCCATGGGGCCGAGGAGCCCCGTTAAAGACATTATACATCCTATCTTGATTTCTCTAGGCAATACTGGAGAGACCTCTTGAAGGGCCTGCTGTCTTCCCTCAGTTAGTCCAACTTGTCGTCCTTCATTATAGCCTCTTTGATAAGCTTCTGAGGTAGCCGCTTGTCCAGCATAGTAGCCTACTGCACCAGCTATTATAGCAACGACTACTATAGCAATTAGGGTGATTGATGTAGATACGGCTTTACTTTTTCCACTCATATATATCACCTCTAAAATACGATAATAAAAATTACAAAGAAACTTATTTAAATTCTTTACTGTACTTTTTAGTACTTTATGGCTTATTAAAATAGTTTTTGTAATCGCTCTCGGTAATATTTTAGAAGCTTTTAACAAATATAACTATCAACATGAATAATATTGAAAATGTGATTAAAGCGTAGTCTTTCCTAGACATCTTCAACTCGCATAAGCTAGTCCTCTTTCTTATCGCTCCATAGGCTCTAGACTCCATGGCTTCAGCGAGCTCCATACTCCTTTGGAAACTTCTTATGAATAGTGGCACCAATATCGGCAACATATTGCGAATTCTATCCATAAACTTCCCCTTTTCAAGCTCCAACCCCCTAGACTTCTGAGCATCCATTATCGATTGCGCTTCTAAAGCTATATCCGGTACAAATCTCATAGCGGCTGTGAAAGCGAAGCATATGTCATATGGTATTTTAAGCTTTTCCAAGGCTAGGCTCAAGTCATCTGGCGTCGTTGTGAGGAAGAATAGAGAGAACGCCCCTATGAGTGTTATAAATCTAACGGTCATGGATAGTGACATGATTAAACCGTCCACTGTGAAACCTCCCATGTAAAAATAGCTCGTTAAAAAGTTCACAATAAATATGAATATCATTAAGAATGCAGACCCTCTGAGAGAGTTTAACCAGAACTTAATAACCCTCGCCATGTAGACTAGAGGTACCTGTATGATTAGTAAAATCGTGAGTGTTAAAGGGTCTGAGTATAAGATCGATAAGCTGCTTAAAACAACTAGAAATACCGCTTTAGATCTAGGGTCTAAATTGTGTATTGGGCTTTCAACTCTTCTAAACCTTAACCCCTCAAATATACGCATCATTATGCCTTCACCTTCTTTTAAGTAATGGTTTAACAATCTCCATTAGGTCATGTTCATCTAGAATCCCCTCCAAACTTGGAGAGTTTAAAATTCTATAAGCCAGTTCAGTTATCTGCGGAGGAAGCAGTGAAGCGTCATCTAGAATCTTCAAGTTTGTCAATGCTTTATCGGCGTAGTCGTCTAGTATTATCTTTCCCTGTTTCATCAATACGACTCTCGGCTTTAAATCTACGACAAACTCTAAATCATGCGTCACAATTACAACTGCTTTACCCTCTTTGAGGAAAGACCTTATAATGTTGATTATTTCACACTTCTGCAGATAATCTTGACCTATGGTCGGTTCGTCAAGAATCAGATAATCCGGGTTAAACACGATCACTGAAGCTATTGCAAGCCTCTTCTTCTCCCCTCCGCTTAAGTTAAATGGTGAAGATTGTCTATATTGTTTAAGCCCCATTCTTTCAAGGACCTGATCAACCCTTCGTTTAATCTCATCTTCTTGGAATCCGAAGTTTTTTAATGCAAAGGCAACTTCATCCTCGACGGTTTCACTGAAAAACTGGTGGTCGGGGTTTTGAAACACCAATCCAACTTTCCTAGAAAGCTGAGCTACGGATAAATCCCTAGTATTATTTCCATCTACTAACACCACTCCCTTGGTGGGTTTAAGAAGCCCATTGAAGTGTTTAATCAATGTGGTTTTTCCAGCGCCATTTTCACCCATTATAGCTACGCACTCACCTCTATCTATTGTTAAACTTACCCCTTTAAGTGCCGTAAATCCATTTGGATAGGTGTAGTATACGTCTACGACTTCTATCAAGAGATGATCCTCCTAAGAAGGGTGGATGCTTCTTCCGTGCTCAGTGGAAGTCTATCGAAACTATACCCTTCCTTCTCAAGTTGTCTGAAAAATCGTATGAGTCTAGGTGTACTTACACCGTATTCTTCGAGTTTATGATGAAATAGTGTAGCGGGGTCACCGTCAAGTACTATACGTCCTTGACTCATAACTATGAGTCTAGATGCGTATCTCGAAGCTAAATCCAATCTATGTTCAACCAGAATAACAGTTAAACCAAGCTTTCGATTAAGATCATCTAACAGTTGAAAAATCTTTAGAGAGGTTTTGGGATCTAAGTATGCAGTCGGCTCATCTAAGACTATAATTTCAGGGTTCATAGCTAATACTGAGGCTATTGCAATCCTCTGCTTCTGCCCTCCTGAAAGTTCATATGGAGCAGAGTGCCTATAATCTTTCATCCCCACAATTTCTAAAGCCCAATCTACCCTACGCTTAATTTCCTCTTTATCTACGCCCAAGTTCTCCAAACCAAATGCTACATCCCGTTCAACTGTGAGCGAGAAAAGTTGACTATCTGGATTTTGAAATATAAATCCGACTTTAAGTGCCATTTTATGAATAGGGGTTTTCTTGACATCAAATCCAGCTACTCGTATCTCTCCCCTTAAATCTCCACCATAGAAGTGTGGTATTAAACCGTTGAAGCATCTGCATAAGGTCGTTTTACCACATCCGCTAGCTCCAGTCAGTAAAACGACCTCCCCTCTCTTAACTTCCAAGTTGATATCTAGCAGAACGTCTTCATCCATTCCATCATACCTGTAGTAAAGTCCTTTAACTTCAATGGCTTTAGACATCCTTCATCCGTTATAGTAAGCCTCCTATTAAACCTAGCCTCTAATATTATTAAGGTCAGGTTTTGCCTGCGTTTTCATCAACAGTATTGTTCCATTAAATGTGATCACGAGTTTGAATATGCCTTTATGATATTTGAAGCGTTGAATTTGCAGTAGCATCTACACATATATGAGTCTACGCTTTACCATTAATTGATAGTTTTCTAAAAACGCTACACATTCTTTTCCTTTAGCAAAAAGTAACTTTAAAACATAGGCTCTTCTTTTCCAAATCATAATTGAAAAATGAGTATTTCCAATATAGTGTTATACTTAAACCTCTGCCGATGTAGGCCTTATAGAAATTATACCGATTCCATTGAAACATAGATTTGACGATTGCGAAGACTAGATAGCTTTAAATTAGCAAAACTTAACGTTATTAAGTAAGGGTATGAATACAATCACCATCACGTTACCAGATATAGTATTAAAGATAATTAAGGACATATCGGAATCTGAGGGGGAACTGTAGAGGAATTTATATGTAAGGCTATTTTGATGCAACTTAATATCTCCGATCCGGAAGCTAAAGCTGAACTTCATCTTAGACTTAGCGAGAAGTATCTGAGCGAAGCTGAAGACTTCTTAGTGAAAAAGGATTACGTTCAGGCATCTGAAAAGGCTTGGGGTGTAGCTTCACAAATTATTAAGGCTATAGCTGCAATAGAAGGCAAGGAGCTAAGATCTCATGGAGATCTCCATAAATTCGTAGCACAAGTTTCGGAGAAAGTTGGGGATAAGGATCTTGGGAGGCTTTGGAGAAACGCTACATCGTTGCATCAAAACTTTTATGAGAACTGGTTTACTGAAAGCCAAGTAGCTGATGGAGTAGAGGATGTGAAAACCTTAATAGCTAAACTGAAAAAGCTGGTCACTAAATGATAAAGGTTGACTTTAACCTATTAGTGGAATTATTTCCATATTCACCATGTTTATAAAATCGGTCTTCTCCATATTGCCAAACGCGACTACAACACCTTCTCTTGTGAGTCCAACTGTTACTCCATAGTTGTTGGAAACGGTGACTAAGTACCATATGCTTCCCATTTTAAGATAGTTGCTGTACAAGTCTGTTTGTGTTAAATCTGGACCGTATAGGGATAGTTTATCTATATTCGGTATCGGTAGGCTATCAAAGAATATGACTTTTGTATTTTCAGGGTTTTTCTCATGATATTCCCTCATCTTCTCAGGGGGTATTGAAACGTTTAGAATGTAGCCTTTCGATATGAATAGTAGTTGGCTGAATAGGTTTGCAGCCTTATTAGCCATATTCTTTTTCTCAATAACCAGTAGAAATGTTGCACCTGGTCTTTTAAAGAATCCGAATGTTAAGTATAGCGTTTTCGGTACGGGTATTCTTTTCCCACGGTGGTATGTGAACCGTAGAATGTCCCATGCTAAAACACCTCTTAGAATGTTAAAGCCCATAGCCAAATCCATGACCTCTGTAATTAACTTGAACTTGTAATCTTCTTCTTCAAAATCCTCCTCAACCCTATAACCCTTAAGCTTTTCAGCTATCTTCTCTAAAGCTGTATCTTCAACCAACCGGAATATCTTACCAGCTAAAACCAATTAGAACACCCAAACTGAAGGTCATTAACAATTATAGTATTCGATAGAGTTGCCGTTAAAAGTTTCCGTTCTGGTCTAGCGTTAACCTTCATCCCTTCCCTCCTCTTTTCATGGGAGGGCTTTCGGGGTGAACGGATGAGGCCCCTCATCCTGAGCATGTTTAGGCATGCTACTACATCTCTGTCGTTTTCGTATCCGCATATACATTTCATCAGCCTATACCCATTCAATGCTATTAATTTTCCACCACATATCGGGCATAGGCTTGAAGTCCTCCTAGGATTGACGTATTCAACGGGTAAGCCTTCAAGCTTAGCTTTATACTCTATGTAGAACTGTAGCTTTCTGAAATTCCAAGTGTGCAATCTTCTGTTCAGCACTCTTCCATATTTTATGCGTTTTCTTATCTCTTTCAAGTCCTCCATCAATATTCCGAAGTTATGTTGTTTTGCGAAGTCTACGATTTCCCTTGAAATCTTATGGCATATGTCCTTAGCTTTCGCTCTCTCTCTACCAGAATACTTCTTCAAAAGCCTCTGAGCGGTCTTAGGCTTATGCTTGGCGAGTTTCTGAACCCTCCTCCTGACGCTGAAGTATGTTGTATGGATTGTTCTAAGCTCATGCTCTATCTTCAATATATGAGGGTTTGAGCTGACGACTGTAACGTTAGACTCGTTCACGTCTATCGCTATCCAGTCC
>Ga0185307_1000098_pt1 | contig 61209 bp, 52 predicted proteins | sample LHCtaG_FD_128010 | JGI IMG/M metagenome (GOLD analysis project Ga0185307, IMG submission 128010) | Hot spring microbial communities from Little Hot Creek, USA to study Microbial Dark Matter (Phase II) - LHC4sed_matched (SPADES... | ecosystem: Environmental > Aquatic > Thermal springs > Hot... | reverse complement strand
AGGATGCAGGGATTCAACGCTATTCAGATAGATATCCTACCGCAGTGGGATAGGAGCGAATCTGAGAATTACATGGATCCATTCCAGCCTTTACCCGATGGCGGATGGGATTTCGATAGGAGGAATGAAGCTTATTTCGATAGAGCTGAGAGGATGATCGAGGTAGCTGTAGATAGAGGGTTCATACCTGCTCTAGTAGTTTTATGGTGCAACTATGTTAGGGGGACTTGGGGTTCTAAGATAAATCCCAGTAGGATTATACCTATGGAGAAGCTTGAGGATTATGTATGCTATGTAGCTGAAAGATTCGGGAAGTATAATCCTATATTCGTGATCAGCGGCGATACGAATTTCGAATCAGAAGAATCCGTGGAGTACTATTTAAAAGCTATGGATATAGTTAAGAGAATAGCTCCTAACTCTCTGACGACCATGCATCTATCGGGAGGATTGTACGATATCCCGAATAGAATCCTATATTCGCCGAACTACGATTTTTACATGTATCAATCAGGTCATAGGAGGGATAGGCAACATCTAGCATATGAGCTTGCACAAAGATTCTACTCTATGCCTATCAAGAAGCCTATAGTTAACGGCGAGCCATGCTACGAAGGTATAGCTTCCATAAGAGCATGCGAGAAGTATGGTAGATTCAATCGTATGGATGTAAGGAGAGCAGTATGGCAGAGCTTACTATCCGGAGCTAAAGCGGGCATAGCCTATGGAGCGCATGGTATATGGTCTTGGCATAGGGGAGGAGAGTATAGGTATTCCGCATCCTACGGTCAGCCCTACCATTGGATGACGGCTCTAAAATTCCCTGGAGCCTTCGATGCAGCCTTCGCTAAATGGATATTCGAGAGATACGATCTATTCGATATAAAGCCTGCTAACGATAAGCTACTAAACGAGACTAGCGAGATAAGAGTTTCAGAAGGTAAGGATAAGATCGTAGTATATACACCCTACGATTGTAGCGTAAGGTTAAGGGTTGATGGATCAGCTTATAGTTGGGAGGGGATAGAGCTGGAAGGTAGGAGAATACTTAAGCCTAGGGTTATAGTCCAGGGAGATGAAACGATAGTAGAAGCAGTCGAATTCAACAGCGATATCCTCTTGATAGGATGTTAGCGTGTAAGCTTAAGGCTCCTTCACGCAGATAAATTGAGCTTTCGAGAAAAGTATTTACATATATCCCTGTAGGGAAGCTATCGAGATACCGGAGGATTCGGGTCCATATTTTTACTCGGATATGAGCTTAATTAAGCTATACCCTAGGTTTATATCATGGTTGGGTGGTAAGCATGTCTTCGAGCGTAGAGTTCGGGGTTAATTTCGCTACGTACGGTTTCCCATCGTTCCCATTCCTACTGGAATCCTCTATAAGGGCTGAGCGTATAGGTTTCGATGTCGTATGGGTGTTGGATCACCTATTCCTCCCAGATAGGGTTTATAAGGCTATCGGGGAGGAATCTGGAAGAAGGGATGCTCTCGATGCATGGATTGTTATGGCTGCTATAGCTACGGTAACTAGGAGCGTAAGGATAGGATCATGCGTAACACCGATCCCCTTGAGGAGTCCATCGCTACTAGCTAAGACCGTAGCAACCCTAGATAACCTCTCGAACGGACGCATAATCCTAGGCGTAGGCGCCGGATGGTTCTCTCAAGAGTTTCAAAGCTATGGTATCGGATGGGATAGCTTCCAGGTTAGGGTAGCTAAGACTATAGAGGGTGTTATCGTGATTAGGAAGCTTTGGATCGAAGATTCACCCTCATACGATGGGAGATTCTATAAGATACATAACGCCCCCTTATGGCCTAAACCGGTGCAGAAACCTCATCCACCTATATACTTCGGTGGAAGGAGTGAAGCTATCCTGAGAGCTACCGGCGAGATTGGGGATGGATGGATAAGCTGGGCCGTATCATCTAGCGAGTTTAAAGAGAAGATATTGATGATAAGGGATATAGCTAGGAGGAATGGACGTAAACCTGAATCCGTAAAGCCCGCCTGCAATCTAATCGTAAGCGTATCGGAGGATTATGATGAAGCTCGGATGATCGCGGAACGCTATGTAGCACACTTCTTCGGTAGATCCCTAGATGATATCGGAGATTTCATCGTCTACGGCGAACCTGATGATTGTATAGATGGAGTCGAGAAATTCATCGAGGCAGGTGCTCTACATATAGCATTCCGCCCGATGCTCAATAGGGATATACCAAGATTCCTCGATATATTCGAGAAGAAGATAATTCCATACTTCAAAGGCGGAAGATAGTACAATGAGACCCTCGATGTAGAATGAGAAAGCACTCCCACTACACTACGGTATGGTGGAGTATCTTACAAGAATCGAGGAAATATGAAGTTACCCCATCTAGTATGTATGGTACTTGTGTTGTGAAGGGGGAAAAATAGGAGGAAACTTCGGTGTGGCTAGTATCTTCCGTACCTTTCCACTGCTTCTATCAACGCCTTCAAGTTTTCTGACGGTGTTTCCTTCGGTATATCGGCTACACCCGGTGCTAGTATGAATCCTCCTCCAGGCTTCACTCCTTCTAGGAGGCTTTTCACATACTCCATTATCCCATCTGGGGTTTCTTGTAGTAGTAATGATGGTGGTATACCTCCCATCACGCATGTATGCCCTCCTAGAATCTTCTTAGCTTTCCTTACATCCGTCTTCTCGAAGTATGCTATACCCCAACCTCTAGGTAGATCTAGTATCGTCTCTAAGTGGGCGTCATGCCATCCTTCGAAGAATACTAGCGATCTTATACCCTGATCGTATAGAGTCTCTATAACCTTCCTTAGGGTTGGCCAGTAGAATTCCCTGTATAGCTTAGGTGATAGATATTCGTTTAGATGTAGAGGTATGAATGCGTATTTAGCTCCAGCCGGTTTAAGCGATAAAGCTACTTTAACTATAGGTTCTACTAGAACTTCGCACGCTTGCTTAACCTTATCAGGGTATCTACGGATATCTAGTAGAGCCCCAGTGGGATATCTAAGGAAATCTCCTATAAAATCTAAGGGTGCATAAGCGAATGTAAGCGGTAGCGATGGGGTACCGATCCTAGCTAGATCCACCGCTGTATCGCTTAGGAATTTAAGGAATCTGGAAGCTTCCACCCCAAGTCTTATCAGCGAGGCGTTAGCTTTAGCAGATCCAGGTTTCTCAAGATTTAGACAAGATCTTGGAAGTATGGCTTCGTTTACGAAGGATACAGGATCGTCTGATAGCTTACCATACTCATCTACATCCATAAACTGCCCTCCTATAAACTGTAGGATGCTATCTTCTGGAAGCTCCCTACCAGGCCATCTAGTATACTTATCGAGTAGAGTATCATGCATAGGGCCGGACCAGAATCTAACAGATGGAGCTATATCTGGATAATCTGAGAATGCTAAAGCGAATACGAATCCCTCGGCGGCTAGGACGGCGCCTAACGAATCTACAGGGAATTCTGATGCGAATCTTACCGATGCCTCACGCGCCTTATCGTAATCAAAGTATAGCTGGTACCCTGTAGCATACCTGCGTAGTAGATCCCCGCATGTGAATATGAATAGTGGAATCCTATCAGGCTCCTTCAAATCTACGGCTTTCTCTATCCTTTCCATCCTCTCCCTAGCTAGCTCCTCAGGAGATCTAGACCCGGACATATCTTCAACCCTCCAAACCCAGCATCTGCTTACACTTCCTCACACCCAGCATAGCGTTATCAGCCCATTCATCTGCACCGGTATATCTCCTAGCATACTCATCAACCCTACCGCCACCTATGATAACCTTAACTCTATCCCTAAGCCCAGCCTGCTTCAAAGCTTCGATAACCCTCCTCATAGATTCTATAGCTATGGTTAGGAGGCCGCTCATACCTACGATCTCAGGATTGTAGCTTCTAACAGCCTCGACGAACCTCTCCGGGGATGTATCTACACCTAGATCTATAACCTTGAAGCCGGCTGCTTCTGCGAAAGCTTTGAAAATATTCTTACCTATATCGTGTATATCACCCTCGACCGTTCCGAGGATGATCGTAGCTACAGGTTTAACCTCCTCTCTAAGCTTAGGTAATACTATATCCATGATACGCCTAAATATCTCGCCAGCATATACGAGTTCAGATAGGAAGTATTCACCCTTCTCGAATCTCTCACCTATAACAACCGTAGCCTTCCTACAAGCCTCCAGTATATCCGCCGGCGGGACCTCTACGACGAGCTTCTCGACGAGACTTAGAACCCTAACCTCATCAAGCTCTATGAAAGCTTCGATAAGCTCATCTAGAGAAGGCAAGGCAACCCCCGATAGAAAGTTTTACATGAAGATGTTAATAAAACTATACGTATCATAGCTCAATGGAGATGCCCAAAGTATTCTAAGCCTACACCTCTACGGCTAATCGATGTATCCAAACCGAACGTATAGGAGGCCTAATCTGTGAATCTAGCATCTGAAATCTAGTAGTACTGCTAGAACTTGGGTTCTATCCTCTAGGAGCATCTTGTATGCTTCAGGAGCATTCCGCCACGGATATATATGCGTTACGAAGTGGCTTACATCGATTAAACCTGCCTCTATTAGGTTGAAGAATAACTCTGTATTCCTTTTACGCGTCCATGGGTTGTATGGCGTCTCATAGACTGGTTGACTACCGAAATGCGTACCTATTATGATTCTGCTCGGAGAGTTTACTTCATCGTGAAAATCTATAGTCGTAGATCCTCTAGGTGAGCTTAAAACTATAAAGCGTCCTAGAGGCTTTCTAGTAAGCTTTATAGCCCAAGCTATAACGTTCGGGCTACCGGTTACCTCGAATACTATATCAGCCATACGATCCTTTGTTATCCGTCTAACTTCGCTCTCTAGATTCTCGTATCCTGTGAATTTTACGGTGTGGGTAGCTCCCGAGCGCTTCGCTAGTTCGAGCCTTCTATCCGATAGATCTACTGCTATCACCGGGAAGGCTCCGCAAAGCCTACTGAATAGTACGGTCATCTGCCCTAGTAGGCCTAACCCTACGACTACTACAGAGTCACCGAGGGATACATGAGCTAACCTCACAGAGTTCATAACACCTGCAGCTATAGTATGGAGGCATGCATACTCGGATCTAAGGCTACCTGGTACTTTAACTAGATCCTCGGCTCTAGCTATAGAATGCTTAGCATGAGGGGTTACGGCTGCAACCCTATCACCTATAGCGAAGTCTACAACGCTGGATCCTATATCCACGATTCTACCGATACATGTATAGCCCGGTACGAACGGGTACCTTACATAGCTAGACCAAGCAGAGGGCTTAGGGAAATCACTTGTTAAGGCTGTTAACTCAGTCCCTGTGCTTATAAGCGTAAATTCACTTTCTATCAAAACCTCACCTAAACCTGGTTTACGAATATCGAACTCCTCTATCTCCACTCTGAAGGGTTCGGGAAATACTAGCCTATAGCTCTTCATATGACCACCATCTAAGCGGTATAATGCTAGCTTAACAGGTATACAATAAATATCTACACTTAAACAGTATTTATCTTATTATATGTGTAGGGTTCTCGATGTTTTAACATCATCTACAGTCTTCTTCAATATATCTATGGATCTAAATGGATCGGATATTGAGTGTATCTCTATAGGCTTAACACCTATAGCTTGAACTATAATAGTGCCTGTACCGTAGATTCTATCCCATATACCCCTATCTATGTTAACCTGCTGTACATATTCTAGGTTCAGTATATCGTAGTCGATACCTATAACGCCTTTACGAACTATAATCCTCCTATCGGTTAGAACGTAGTATAGATTCCTCCATAGTAGTATAGGGTATAGAGTGAAGCTGAGCATGATAGCACCTAGGATACCATACCAGAGTGATAGGAATATTATCGGAAAGAAAAGCATAGATGATGGTATAGGGCTATAGAACATCTGCTGTATGAAGGGTATAGGTATTATCGAGAAGATAATGGGTACGATCAATCCGGGGATATTCTTGAGTATGAAAGGTTTAAAAACAGGTCTACCAACCCAGATTATACGTTCATCTTTAACTATAAGCTTAGCGAAATCATCTGGGATGGAAAATCCTGCGTTCATCGAGGTATAGGTGGGAGGTTAACTGAATATAAGTATTCATAGGAAGTCTATCGACGGTATCTACCTCTCTCCTCCCAAGCCCTCCTCATAGCCTCTATATTCTCGCTCCTATACTTCAAGGAGTGACCTGGAGCCATAACCACACCACCCATCTCACCTAGCTTAATACACTCGTCAACTTCACGAATAACCTGATCCGGGGTGCCTCTATCTAGAGTTCTAGCGCTAACACCACCCCATAGGGTAAGCTTACCATGGAAGTCTTGGAGTATCCTAACCCAATCGTTACATTCACGTTGAATATTCAATATATCGACACCTATCTCTAATAGCTCGGGTACCAGCATCTCTATGCATCCATCGCTATGGAGATAACAGTATGCTCCAGTCTCCTTAACAGCTCTGTAGAGTTTTTCATGTCTAGGCTTAAGGAAGCGTCTCCACCAATTCGGCGAGAATAGAAGTCTATCCTCCATACCCCAATCATCTCCATACATAACCATATCGAAGTCGATCTCGTTGAGAACGATATCTAGAATCTCGAGTTTAACATCGACTATCATATCCATCAGCTCATCCACGGCGTCTGAATACGATCTAGACCATAGGAATAGCTTAGGCATACCGCCTACTAGGAGCCATGCTCTCTCGAATATACCCCAGCCGTGATCGAGAGCTAAGAGACTATATCTACGATCAAACATACGGATATCTTTGAGGATCGGCTCGAGAATCCTAACTCTAGATATCGAAGGAGGATTATACCTATCCAAATCTTCTAGAGTCTTTATAGGATGCTCAACCGGAAAGCCGTCTGAGAACGGATCTTTAAGAGTCCATACGACACCCCAATCATCCGTACCCTCGCTCATATGCTCAATCAAACCATGCCTAACAACCTTAACCGATCCATCAAAGAGGGGGCATGGAAGCCACCAAGGCTTCCTCCACTTTATAGCTGAGAGAATATTATCCTTAGGAGAAACTTCAGATAGCATATGGATCCTAGATTAGATACCGATCCTAAGATATTTAAAAGGATACCTATTATCATCGCAACATCACCCATATACATTTCGATATTTCCGATCTATAATTTTACACTTTAAATCATTACAATCATTTGTATATAAGCACATATCTATAAGTGTAAACATTAGATTGGATGAGAAGTTGAAAGGAGAGCTGAGATAGATGTATGCAAGCTTATCGAAAGAGCTCTAAAAGGTGGAGCGGAGAAGAAGGGGGGTTGAAGCATCGATAGATGCTTCAACTATCTATCGATGAGCCGCCTTACCTGTATGAATGCTTAAGCCTAAACAGTAGCATGGCTTACTCTAGCTTCTTCGATTAGGATTATGGCTAGTGAGGATAGGGTTAAACACATGACTAAGGCTTCTGTTAAGCTGATCTCCTGTCCTAATGCTAGGTAGGCTAGGATGGAGGCACCTATAGGTTCTCCTAAGGCTACTGAAGTTGCGATGCTTGTCTTTACGTATTTAAGCGTATAGTTGAGTAGTGTATGCCCTCCGATCATCGGTATTAGGGCTAATAGGGTAAAATATAGGTAGCTATGGATCGAGTAATCTACGATGTTAGCTCCGGCGGCTAGACCATAGGCTAGGAGGATGATGGATGCTGAACTATAGGCTAGGCTACCGTAATCTACCAGGTTTACACTCCTCCTTATGAGTCTACCTAGGGAGAAGTAGCATGTAGCGGCTAAAGCCCCCATGAAGGATAGGATTACGCCTCTAGCATCGTATCCCCCTAGAACCCATGGCTGGGTGAATAAGATAACACCTGTGAGCCCTAGGATTAATCCTAAGGTTTGGAGGAGTGTAGGCTTCTCCCTGAATACGGTTATATCGGGTATGATTGATAGAAGCGGGTATGTTACGACTACCGTGGTGCTGACGGCGACAGGAACTAGGAATAGGGATTCCATCCATAGGAGGAAATGTATCGCTAGAGCTAGCCCTGAGAGGCATGAGTAGAGTATGATCCTATGACTCGGTATGGATGATCTTCTAGATGAGGCTATGAATCTAGCAGCCCATAGAGTAGCGGCTGCTATCGTAACCCTCCAGAAAGCACATGGCAGAGCTCCGGCTCCAGAAAGGAGGACTAGGATAGAAGCTGAGGAGAAGCTTAAGAGGATCGTAACCCATACTAGGGATAGCTTCAGGTAGATACTAAGCCTACCCCTCTCAGTCAATCCCTCCGGCCACCTACAGAGAGAATACGATGAGAGTGTAATTAACGTATAAAAAGTAGTTGTTTCTGAAGCGTGCAAACCAGTATATCTAGCATGAAATGCTCATACTCCATCTGAACGATAGCTTAGATTTCTAATAGCCTAACGGAAGGTGTAATGTTTAAGTTTGTATCCTAGGGGTTGGTAGAAGTGGGGGGTAGATGTAGGATGAAGGTTTTTAGATACCAGGATGTATCTGCCGAGAGTATAGAGGGGGGAGCATTCTGTCAGAAAGCTTCGATTCGACGCTTTATAACGACTGATATATCTAAGGATTTCAGAGTTTTCATAGTTCACTTCCCAGCTGGTCATAGGACTAGGTGGCATATACATAGTAGCGATCAGGTACTCTACATCCTAGACGGCGTAGGGATAGCGGCGGATGAGCATACGCAGTATGAGGTGGCGCCTGGAACCTTCGTCTTGATACCTGCAGGTGAGAGACATTGGCATGGAGCGAGGGAGGATAGTCATCTAACACATATAATGGTGCTTAGAGCAGATTCAGAGGAGGTGATAATGGAATGCCCGTAAGCTATACCCGATATGCTTGGGATTAATCCTTCTCCTCGGATTTACCATAGCTCCTATTCGCCAATACCTTCCATTATCGCTACTATGCCTAGTAGGGCTGGAATCCTAGTAGAATAAGATTGCAAGCCCTCTACCCATTCGGCCTAGACCCGAATTCCTAAGATATATACCACTAGGCATAATCAGTGCGGTTCTCATACTCTCAGCTTGCTTGGTAGCTATGAAAGAAGGTTCGAAGGCTGTCGGAGCGATAGCGATTACCTATGGAGTGCTAGCTTAGCTGGTGTAGCTTTACATATGCTACTATTACTGCTATAAGCGAAGAATCTTGAGTTGCGATAGGCGGGATAATATTGATAGAGAGTGTTATCGCCCTTACCATAGGCATTACCGCTATTATAATCGGTTATCGGATAGCGGTATTAGATCGCGGTAGTAGAAGCCGTCTCTTAGTACGACTTCACCTATCTCGAAATCTATCCTCCTCTTGAATATGGGTCCATCGAATACGAATGTATGGAATTCCCCCCTCTCCCCGCATGGATCGATACCCTCGGGTAGATCCTCTAGGAAGCTTTGATCGAACAGCCTACCCGTGAAGCTTTCATCTAGAATCCTAGAATCCACGCATACAACCACGGCTCTAAATCCTAGCTCTATAAACCTTCTAGCTGTTAGGTATGGGCTCCAACCCCATAGAGGGAAGATAGCTTTTACGCCAATCTTAGCTAGATTCTCCTCCCTATACCTCCTAACATCCTCCAAGTATACATCTCCGAAGACAACGCCCTCTATACCTATCTGCTTGAGATCCGCCATAGCTCTAGACATCCTCTCCCCGTAAACCTCGATAGAGCAATCTTTAGGTATGAAAACCTCGTATAGAGGTAGATCTAAAGCTTCAGATTGATCTAGAACTAAGCTACGTCTAACACCATGCATAGTAACCCTGTTATAATCCTCCGTGAACGTCGTGAGAAGCCCTAAGACGTTATAGCGACACCCGGTTAACACGGTATACAAAGCTAACGCGGAATCCTTACCCCCACTCCAAGCAACGATAGCGTTCACAGCAGGATAACCTCTAGTTAACCCTAACTTAAACCCTAAGATAAAATATAGAAGTGGGAAGCTAACGGAGAGAATATGCGTATGGGTAAATGGATCGGAGCTTTATAGAATATTTTCAAGGTTGGGTGGTTTAGGATCGATTTCACCTACTTCTAGCGATAACTTTAGCTTCGATCGTGAAGTATACCATAGCTATAGCTACTAGTAGGCCGAAGAACGTATAGAATGTTATAGGTAGAGCTGGCGGTGCTATCCTAATCCTAGCATAGCTTGCACCTCTCCATAGCTCTACCGGTCGTAGAACAGGTCCGAGGATCCCTATTAGGGTTAAGACTATGATCGGGGATAGAGCTGAGAACGTTAACCCTATACCTAGATGTTTCAACGCTCCCCATTTATCCAGCTTCCTATTAAGATACCATGATAGAAGGCTTCCAGCCGCTCCTCCGACTGCCGTTAGGAGTAGTAGATCGGATTCTAAACCCGATACTTTCAAGCTTAACCCTACCAGGAGTAGTAGGAGCGCTGTGGATGGAGCTGCAAGATACCAGGATAATGTTATAGGCTTAACCCTTACCCCGCAGCATAGATTCACCCTAATATCTACTACCTTACCGCAATACTGGCATATAGCCGTCTCCTCCATCCTATCAAGTATAGCTCCATATAATCTGAGGGCACCGGTCAACCCGTATAGGATCGTAGATAGCTGGAGTAGGGGGATGTAGACGGAAGCTCTATACGTGTAAGCCCCCACAGTCGCTGTAAACGAGGCGATCGTCGGAATCGATGTATAGATACTCATCAAGATATAGCGTTTACGAGGGGGGAGCTTCCCCATCCTCTTAAGATCCACCGTAGAAGCGAAACCTAGGGTGATAGGTATGGATAGGAGTAAAGGTATAATCCAGAACCAGCTTTGACCTAGTATAGATCCTTCCACACTACAAGTTACCGAAACTATACCTTCACCCTCCTCTGATCTTACGAGAAGGTAGTATGTACCCTCTAGATCTGCTTCGAAGCTTAACACTTCGCCTTTAGAAAACTTGTATAGGACTAGCATATAGCTTAAACTATCCTTAGCTAGCTCGTAGTAGAGCGTATATACTTCAAGGCTTACGTTCGATATACCCTTAATAGAAGCGTGTACCTCGACTCTATCACCTTTCCTAAGGTTTAGACTGAACAATGCTACTCCGCCTTCTAAAGGTATGGATTTAAACGATCGTAGGCCATCGAGTAGAGGTGTAGTTACATCTACGTAGAATCTATAGGTTAGAGTCGAGTTTAAACCTAGATTCCTAACCTCTATCACTCCTACACCTCCATCTAAGACGTAATATAAGTATGGTGCTCTATAGTATACTATATTCGTAGAGACTTCGCTAATAGGCCCAGATACGTTAAGCTTAAACGATGATTCTGAAGCTTCTATACAGACTGCTAGGAGGGAGCCAGCCTCCGGTAACCTAACCCTATAGGATGCAGACCCCTCTGGGGGGAGGCTACTGGAATATACCCGCCCCGATTCTACGAACCCATCATCTACAACCTCCAAGCATACCAATCCATGAAGGATCGCTAGGAGGAATGTAACAACTGAGAGTATAGCTAGGGATCTACGGAGCCTACCAGCCAATCCAACCACCTAGAAGCTAAGATAAAGCTATAAACCTTAAACGTTTCACTAAGAGGAGCCTACAACTACTTTCATCTATGTATTAACCAATATCCAAGGTAAGGAGGTGGCTAGGGAGATCTTATGAAACTTGTTTTCTCACGGTAGTAGGATGGATGATCTGGGTGTAGCATCCTGCTTTGATCCCCTCCACCATCGTAATTAGGTTAGATTAAAGTTTCTGCATACGATCTTACAGCATCCTTGCTAATCTCAGCTATACATTCAAAAGCCTCCAGCATTCTTAGAAGTGGAGCTACGCTAGCTTTTAAGTTTAAAAAGTAGCCATCCATCCCTAAACTTTACTAGCATATACCTTCCTCTAAGCTTACCTCCATAGAATTCTATCGTCATCGATCTATCTGTCTTCTCGGTAAGCCTATAGAAGCCTCTATCCCATATACTCATGATACCAGCTCCATATCCATTCTCTATTTCACCTTCGAAATCCAGCCATGAAAGATCGTGATCCGGCTGAGCTATACCAAACCTCTTAACACCAGTATCCTCCGGTGGAGGCTTCCTGAAAACCCAATCCTTCAAAACACCATCCACCTCCAATCTTAGATCGTAGTGTAAGCCAGCCCTCCTAGCTCTATGCTCATGAACGACGAATCTAAACATAGCCGGTTATACATTTAACCCATCTACCTAGGATAAGATTTTCGAAATATCCCCTAATCCACTTACAGATGTAAAAGATAATCTAATTTAATATAGATTAAAGTTTGATTGATAGAATGAGGATACAATTTATACTAGGTAAAGCCTGAAAAACAATAAACTTCTCCAAGTACCCGTCGACTATTACTCTCGATCACTATCACCTTCTATTCCTACCCTATCCTACACCTTGTTTCGATATGCTAGACCTCGATTCTATTCTCTTGCCGATGGAAAGCGTTATATGATTTAATCCAGTAAAACTTCCTATTAGTAGGAGCTTCTCAGTATATGTGCTCGAAAAATGATATAGTTAAAATAGTCTAAATCTCGCTGGAAGCTGGTCTATTAATATTTCGGGAAGCTTTACCTATCGACTCTAAAATAACTTTTATATCCTCTCCCCCGAGGAGTGGGAAAGCTTCTACTCTCATTTTCATAGAACCCTCCTTTCTAAGCACGCCTATCCCATAGTTCTTCTCGAGGAAGTCGTTGAGTGCATCAGCCTTCACCTCTACATTATCTACCTTCCCACGATACTTCTCCTCTGGGAAAGCTGGATGAACGGCTTCAGCGATATCTCTAATGAGTGTTCTAGGGCTGAGTATGGAGAGTATTCGTCGTCCGCCAAAATTTATATCAAAGCATCTGTAGGCTGGAAATATCATCTCTAGATAATCGTCGACAAAGACGTATACACTACTGCTCCAGGTTGGAATAAGCCCTCTCGGCATTCCTGAAACCTTCTTTTCCGGAATGTACTTTATGCCCTCGATGCAAACCATCCTTAGCTCCTCGGCTTCGATAGCGATCCACTCATGTTCTATCCGTGTTCTTCTCAGAGTATTCAGCTCCCACTCATACATGTTTCCCTCCCCGATTCCGATCTCCAGATGATTACCGTAAACAGTAAGCCTAACGATCGTACTCCTATGAAAACTGCCCCAAGCTGAGTTTAAAAATCCACTTAGGATTACTTCCATTACAGGGTTTGGTATAAGCCTATCTTTAAACATTTAGAGCCACCCTAATCCAAGCGGTGAAAGCAGTATCTTAATCGATGAAAGCGCCTGATACGTCGACTCAAAATCCGAGATCCCGAGAAATATCGATCTACGAAATCCGCCGTTAGGATTCTGAAGCTTCGCTATGAACGTAAGAGTCTCCATCGGATAGGATATCCGTTCATTTAATATTTCAAGTGACTTAAGACCGAAATACGTATTTTCAAGGTATATCGGCTCAGCTTCCGACGAGCTTGTAAAACCTCCCTTAGGATGCTCGTATCTTCTAACCCACCTTAGGGTATCGGTTAGTTCACCGACATCATAGTTTAAGATCTTTAATACCTCTAGAGCGTAGAATGTAGAAGCCAGCCTAGATCGTCTACTACTTCCAAAGCTTCCATCACTATTCTTGATCCCTAGAATGGCATCGATAATCTCCATCGAATCTACAGTGATGTTGAGTGTTACGCATAAATCGATGAGCATATACAGGCTCTCAACTTCCGATACTACTTCAACATCTATAAAGGGACTCTTAAGATTCCTCACCAAGTTAGGCAAGTATTCGACGAGTTTAGGCTTCCTCAGCGTTTTCTCCCCGAACATGAGTAGCGATTTAATCACGTAGTATGCGATTTTAATCGAATCAAAATCTCCATCCTCATGCTGTAAGCTCCTCAGGAAATCAATAGTCTTATCTAGATTCCTCGGCTGAAGACCTAGCATATCCAGTATGCTCAACGCATAAAAGGTATCCTGAGCGTTCGACTCCGTCCATCTACAAAATGTATAGCCGCCATCAGGATTCTGCCGCTCGAATATATAGTCTATAACAGCGTCTAAGTCTATTAAGCTGCTAATCGAAGACTGTAAAGCAAGTAAGGGCTTCAACCCATCCCACCAGCATCCGGCTTATTAAACCGCTTATCGATAAAGCAGGAGCTATCAGCCCGCGCAGCCAGAGCGGGCGGTTAAGGGTGGGCCCCATCACCCGTTGACAAAGAAGGGGAGAAAACTACGATTATTTAAATCTTCCTTCTAAAAATCGATTATGATACGGGTATGGTAATGCCCCTGAATCAAATTCCAAACCTTTCTGATAGTCTTTTATGATTTTACTTTTGAAGCTTTGCTATACTATCCTCGATTCTAGACCTATGCTTAGGCAGGGGAGGATTAGTAAGCTGTAGGAGAGATTTCCAGAAAGGCTGAGAGGCGATAAGTTTTGATGAGGATTCCGAGGAAAGGTTGAGGATTAGAAAGAGTGGACTCTACCCTATACTCGTATCTTTTAGTTTAGCTGAGGTTTTATCGAATAGATCCTCGTATATCCTTAGGGCTTCGCTAAGAGCTTCATCCATACCTATCTTTCCAAGTTCTACATCTATCATCAACTGTTCTATGTATCTCCTCGTATCCGGTGTTACGAGCCTCTCATCCACGCTTCTCAATAGGTTTATCAGCGATTCTCCTAAACTACTTAGATGGAATGTCCTCCTCTTCTTCTCCGCGTATCCTCTCTCTACTATTATCTGCGGGTAATCCGCCCTAGTAGCATCCGTTCCTATCGAATACCTCTCTAGTAGCCTTAATAGTTCTGACTCTGTTAATCTCGGCGGAGGCTTAGTTTTCTTCTCTTTCAACTCAGTTTTCATTATAGGATATTTTCCGCCTATACTTAGCTTGGGTATCCATAGCAGATCCCTAGGTTTGAAGTATGGGAATACCTTGTAGAATCCTTCATCGACTATGTACCGTCCTGTAGCGTTTAACGCTACGTTATCGATAGCTACGTTTATCCTCCACCTCTTAAGGTATGCATCCCCGTATACGACGTTAGCCAGGTATCTCCTAGCTATATACTCCCATACGATGCTTTTAACATCTCTCCATGGGTAGTATGCCGTCGGATGTATAGGTGGATGAGCTCCATCGTTTCTACTTCCATCTCTAGGATCGTAGCGGCCTGTATCTATATAGTGAGCGAGGGGTGTTGACAATAGCATGGATAGTATCGATCTATGATCCACCGTCAACCACATATTAGTCTCCGTCCTAGGGTAGCTTATGTATCCATCTCCGTATAGCGATTCAGCTATAGCCATGATCTTAGAAGCCGAGAGATCCGTAATCTTAGATAGATCCTGTAACATGGTATCCGTATCTGTCGGTAGGGGTTTACGTTCGACTTCATCTTTAAGCTGGAAATCCTTTATGTAAGCGTATCTAGAGCTTTTTATCGAGGCGTAGAGTTTGTAGGCTCTACTAGAATCCCTTATAGGATCTGATGAAACCTCTAATCTAACTCCTTCGATATCTAGTATAGCCGATATTATATAATATTTTTCAGGCTTGAAGTTTCTAATCTCCATCTCCCTCTGGTATACGAACCATAGGGTTGGTATCTGGCATGAACCCCATGATATCAGTCTACCACCGCTACTATCGAATCTACCCGATAGGGTTAGAAGCCTGGTGTAGGCAGCTCCTGTCACAAGATCGAATCTATGTCTAAGTAGAGCTTTCCAAACCCAGCTCCATCTGAGATCAGGCTCCAGGTTCATCCATGCACGTCTAAGCTCGCTTATCGTAGTAGCGTTGAACCTCATACGGCTATACCTAGGCATATATCCTAGGGTATCCTTAGCGATTAAGAGAGCTTCGTAAGCTATCAGCTCACCTTCAGGATCGTTATCGGTAGCTAACACTAGCGTATTCGCATCCCTAAGGGATTCGGTAAGCCTCTCATAAGATTCACGATCTCTAACGACCCATTCTACAGGAGCTTTGAAAAGCTCGCGCGGATCTATACTCCTCCACCTAGAATAGGCTTCGGGGAAATCAAGCTCAAGTATATGGCCTTTTAAAGCTAGGACTGGAGGGGAGGGTTTTATAGCCGATCTAATATTCCTAGCAACCGAAGGCTTCTCAGCTATTATGAGCATAGAAGCATACATCGAAAAGACTATACAAAATCCATTTATAAACATTACCATCAGATAAACTATAAACGCAAAAATCGGAACAATACACTATAACATGATAATCTCGATAAAGTGGAGATATATAGAGGGTAGATGTGTTGGAACAATCCTGTAAAAATCATAGCTTCAAAGGATACCACTAGTAAACCTGAAGAACCTAGAACGAACCCTCTAGAATACACCATATAGAGGTGTTAGCTAGCGATCCTAGAAAAGTTTGAATAATATGATTAGCGGGATTAGCGATACAGGTGGATTCACAGCCAGCCTTCGAGAAGTTTGCTAGGAAGCTAAGATGATAACCGATAGATAGACGTGGAGTTTATGGTTGGAGGAGACGGCGGCTAGTATTGCCCTAGCGATCCATCCCTCCTCGCTGAATCGTATCCTATCTTGAATACGTATAGCGCTATAGGTGTCGCTACCAGTATAAATATAGTTAGGTATATTATATTCAATACTATCTCTGGCGATGCTAAATCTTTAGCCGATTGTAGGCATAATCTTATACCGTCTAGGGAGTATGTTAGTGGGAATGCTTTACCAAGCCATTCAAGATACCATGGTAGAAGCTTTAACGGGTAGAATACACCTGATACCAGCTGGCTTAGCCATGAGAAAGCCCATGTAACTGGGCTTCCCTGCTTAACCTTCATTATAACACCTGCACTTAGTATACCTATGTCCATATGACTCGCTATGAGTAGCATCGTTAGTATAGCGGCGGTTAATATCGATGATAATGTGGTATGGAACTGTGCACCGAGCAATACACCTATCAGTATAGACATCAATAGTAGGATCGATGATGCTATGAAAGAGAAGCATACTTCTCCTAGTAGGAATACTTTGAAATCTGTAGCCGATGATAGTATCGTCTCAAGCGTTCCATTCCACTGTTCATCCCTTATACTCTCGTTTATCGCTTGAACCGCGAAGTGTACATAATGTTGGAACGATATACCTATCAAAGCGAAGGTGAAGTATCCTCCCACGCTATATCCTGCTTCCTGAACCTGCTGCGATGTAGTTATGAATGAGAATAGATAGTATGTCAGGATGAATATTACGATACCGGCGATATCTAGTAGGAGCCAGAACTTGTAAGTCCACCATATCTTGAAATCCCTGATTATGAACGATGCTATGATACGATAGATCGGAGTTTGCTTCCTAGGAATATCCTCGGAGATCGTTTGGATAAGCTTATCTACATCCATACATGGATCCCTCTTAGTATGATGCCACGGTACCTTCATACCTTATACGATCTAAACCCCATCTGAAAACCTTCAATCCTATCGGCATGAATATAACCGTGTATAGGATTAGGATTGTGATATCCATAAGTACATGCGGCGACGCTATAGTAGCACCTGTTAAAAGTATCTTACGAGAGGCATCTAGAGCGTATGTATAGGGCATAAGCCATGCTAATGTATGCAGTATAGGGATTCCTTCAAGATACTTCAAAGGGAATAGTACTCCTCCTAGGAATTCTGTCACGGTAGCGAATAGGAATGTTAATGGGTCACCCTTCTTGTACACGAGTATAAGCCCTGCAGCCATTATACCTATACCCATATAACTTGCTATCATCAATAGTATCACCATTATGAACGATAGGATCGTCTCCAAGCTTATCGCTAGGGGGATTCTTAACACATATATACCGACTAGTAGTACACCCGTCATGAAATATCCGCTGACAAGAAACCCTCTAAGGGATTGACCTATTATATACGACCTCATATTTATGAGTGAGGATACTATAGGCTCCAGAGTTCCTTCACGTATCTCATGTTGTAGCGAATGGCTAAGCCTACTTATACACATCCATAGATAGTTAGCTGTAGCCACACCTACCAGTGCGAAGGAAAGCCAGTTTACACCCTTATACCCTGCTAGAGCCATCCTCCTAGCATCGACTTGTAGACCCATGAAGGAGTACATGGCTATCGATGCCACCGTGCTTATAGTCTCCATAACAACCCATGTCCTGTATGAAAGGAATATCTTGAAGTTAGCCCAGAATACAGCCCATACATGGGTAAGCTCCGATGATACTCTAGGTTTATCCTCCTTTAAGAGTTCTATTATATCTTCGATCTTCAAGCTGGCTCCCCCTTAGCTAGCTTAACGAATATATCTTCGAGCGTAGGTTCAGATCGGCGGATCGAAGATACTTTAACCCCAAGCCTATACAATCTATCGGCTATCAGGGGTATAGCTTCATACTCATCGTCCACCTGTAACCTTAAAGTTATAGCTACCGGGTCGTTCTTAACATCCACAATCCTTCTCACTATGGATAGATTGGATACACTCTTGATAAGCTCCTGTAGGTTATCCACACCTCTAACCTCGACCTCCACCGAATGTATATCCCTAAGCATATCCCTCAGAACCGATGGGGATGCATCGACTATTATACTCCCACCCTTCATTATAGCTATCCTCTCGCATAACTGTTCGACTTCGAACATATTATGGCTTGTAAATAGTATCGTCTTACCAAGCTCCCTATTCAAAGCTTTCAGTAGATTCCTAGTTTCGACCGCACTTACAGTATCTAAGCCTATCGTAGGTTCATCCATAAGCAGTATTGGAGGGTTGTGGAGTAAAGCTCTAGCAAGCATAACCCTAACTTTCATACCAGTCGAATAATCCTTAACAAGCTTCTTCCTCTCCTTACTTAAACCGAAGAATTCTAGAAGAGCATCTATCCTCTTCTCAGCTATATCCTTAGGGATGTTCTGAAGATATGCGTAGAATCTAAGATTATCCTCGGCGTTAAGCCTCCAGTATAGCGAACGGCCACCAGTCTCGCCGTGGAACCATCCTATAGAGCTTCTAACCTTAACAGGCTCACGGATTATATCGTAGCCGTTAACCTTAGCCGTACCCTCAGTCGGAAGTATGATCGTACACAGCATCTTAATCAGCGTAGTCTTACCTGCACCGTTAGGACCTAGTAGGCCGAAGAATTCTCCACGTTTAACCCTGATATTTACATGATCGACTGCTCTAATCGTACGTTTAACACCATCCTCCTTACTCTCGAATATCTTTGTCAGGTCGAAGGTTTCGATAGCGTAATCGGTCATATATCGATACCGCTCCATGGAGATCTGGGTAGATGCCACCTAGATTATTCTAGGAGAATCTAGGCTCATAGATAACGATTTCGTGTAGTAGAACTACGAGGATGCATAGGTTAAACCGCTTGAATAAGACCCGGTAAGTTATGAAAGCTTATGATAGACTATAACGCTATGATATCGTATAGAGGATTGAACCGTATAGGGGAGGATAGAATCTGGGATGGTATCCTAGCAGCTTACGGTGAAATAGCTCTTAAATCTGATAGGGTTAGGAGTAGGTTCGTATCTAAGCTTAAAAACAACATATCTGAAGCCTTCAAAACCAGGGGGTTCGACGTTAGGGTTAGACATAGATGGTCTCGTATACTCGTAGATAATATAGACGATATAGATGCAGGCTGTAGAATCGCGTCTAGAATATTCGGTCTGAAATATATCGCTCCATATAAGTATATAGACTTAGACGATCTGGAATCATTCATCAGATCCAATGTATCCATACTCCTAGATGGAGCTAAGAGCTTCGCCGTTAGAGTTAGGAGGACCGGTATCCATAGCTTCACTAGTAGAGATCTCGAATCGAGGATAGGCGGTATAGTTAAAGCATCGTCGAACCTCAAAGTGAATCTCGATAACCCGGATAGAACCATACACATAGAGATCCACGATGATGAATGCTACGTATACACGGATAGGATCGATGCCCCCGGAGGCCTGCCTCTAGGTACATCCAGCCGTATAGTATCCCTAGTATCCGGCGGTATAGATTCACCAGTAGCTACATGGCTTATGATGAAGCGTGGATGCCCTGCGACGATATTATTCGCATACTTCCCTCTTGGAGGAGATGAATCAGATCTTAGAAGATTCCTAGCTGTAGCAAGGATACTTAGAGATTGGCATATAGGCGAGGAGATGAAAATCTACTCCTATAGACACGACTACGTTTTGAAGGAGATACGTAGGGTAGCTGATAGCTATACTTGCGTTCTATGCCGTAGGATGATGTATAGGGTTGCATGCAGGGTTGCCGAGATGGAGGGAGCTAAGGCTATAGTTACAGGTGAGAATCTAGCTCAAGTTGCATCCCAAACCCTAGATAACTTATACGCTATAGATGAGGCGTCGACGCTACCTGTTCTCAGACCTTTGATAGGATTGGAGAAAGAGGATTCGATGAGGATAGCTCGTATGATAGGAACCTACGAAGCATCAATTACACCAGTATCCTCAGGTTGCAGACCTATTAAGGGATGCTGGGCTAGACCAGGGAGGCCTACGACTAAAGCCGTACTCGATAGGGTTAGAGAGCTGGAGTCTATGATAAATGTAGGGAGGCTAGTCGATGAAGCTTTATCAAGCTTGAAGGATATATCAAGCCTACTATAGGAAGCTACCTCGGCGTCGTTAGATCGGCTATATCCACATAGCTTCCGACTATCTCCTCCACTATCGCTGCAACCTCTAGACATACACCCCTAACCCTAGGATCGGGGTGGAGGGATGAAGATTTTCTAAACTCTTCTATAAGCTCGCTATTCTCATGGACTAGCTGCTCGAATCTATCCATATGATCGAGTACACCTTCGATAAACATCCTTAGAGCGGTATCCCTTATCGATGAAAGCTTATTTAGTATAGGTTTAAGCTTCGATGATAGATCTCTAGGTAGATCCACTGCCTCGGATAATACATACGCTAGCTTCGTAAACCTATCGGCTATATTCTCGAGTAGTAATCCTGCCACACGTAGATCCAACCGCCTACTAAAAGGTATAGCTACACCGGTTGTATCGGTGGGGCTTCTGAGAAGCCTAACTAGTAGAAAGTATAGTCTATCTATCTCATCATCCCTATCAGTTAACATATGTATCCTAGATAGATCCTCCGATACCGTGCGAGCTACATCCTCTTGAAGAGTGTAGACTAAGAATCTAAGCCTATCGAATGTCTTCTCCACATCGAGCTTCTCAGGATCCACTATACACTGAAAGGTTATACTAGAACTATCCTCACCTACGACTTCTAATCCTACAAGCCTTCTACAAACATCCTTAACAATCTTCCTACCATCAGGATCGAAACCATCATCGCATACAACCCTTATAATATCGTATCCTAGAAGATAGCTTGCTAAAACTTCCTTAACAGATAGACGCTCATATCCTCGTTTAACCCTAACCACCTTCTCGTAGACGGATATAGGCTTGGGGGGTTTGAGCAGGAGGGATGAACCCCCATCGACTATGAGGAGACGTGAACCCCTACTCAAACCTATACGTTCAACCCATTCCCTAGGAAGACTGACTATGAATGTACCCCTACCAACCTCCTGAATTCTTCTAACCCACATCGCTAGATAGTAGGTAGAAGAACCGGTATATACATGTATACGCTGAGAGCTAGTTCATACGGGATAGAAGGTTATAGGGTATCGCTAATCGCACTCTACTAAAGCTTCATTCTTAAACTCTTAATCTCGAAGGGGTTCATAGGTATCCTTAGGACTCCCCCCTCTACGTGATACCTCGTAGGCTGCACGTATCTATCCCATTCTATCATATCAGTCTCGTATACATCTCTAGGTGTGAACCATAGCCTCAATACTGCTTCACACATCCTACCCGTAGATTCGAATAGCCTTACGATTATATCCCCTCCATCCTCAGACCTCTTAACAGTCGTTACGACTATATTCCCAGGCGAAGCTTCCATGAACCCGTATACCGGCGGTAGATCGCCTTTATGCAGATCCGCCGGTACAGGTATGAGTGGATTATTAAACTCCATACCCAATCTAGCCGGGTTTAAAACTCTCCACCCACCCCTATGCGGGTATAGCGCATACCTGAATCTATGTTCCCCAACCCACGGCTTAGAGGATCTATCAGTCCAATCTAAGGGTAGGAGCGGTCTAGCTCTATTAGCCGCCCTCAGAAAGCTTATCCATAGGGTTTCACCATCGAATGAGAATCCATACCTTCCATCGTTAACTATAGTGAAGCCGAAGCTTCCATCAGGCTTTGATAGATCAACCCACGTATGTGCTGAGACCTCGAATTTAAGCATATCAGACTCCTCCCAACCCCTGGATGGTATCTCAAGCTCCACCTCTGGATGCTCTCTGAAAGTGTGGGCATATCTCTGTATAGCTCCGTAGGCTATCTCGTATGTAGCATACGGCGTTCTAAAACTCGGTGAGAAGCCTATCTTAGCGAACCTATACTCCTCATCCCAGTATGCTCTAGCTTCGAAATCAACCCTCCTAGTATAAGCGTAGAGCGATACATATAAGGTGAAGTTTGACTTACCGAAACTCTTAACTATCCTGATCCTAGCTCTCACAGGACCCTTCTCGACTACCTCCACCGATACCGTTCTAGGCTCATCGCTCGGACCCAGATATATATTCCATGCAGGCTCACCTAGAGGAGCGTTAGGAGGTTTATCTACGAATATCTCTAGGAAGTTTCCTCCCCTAGAACCATCTAGAAGCTCCAAACTATCGATCTTATCGTATATGCTTAGAATCTTACCGGTCGATCCGTCTACGACTACCTTCAGAAAGCTATTCTCTAAAGTGAAGCCTTCAACCTTAAGATCAGATTCGACGGATCCATCCACACGATCGCGTACAAGATATGCTCTATATCCTAATCCAGGTACATCCTTAGCTAAGAATATCAAGCAGCCCTTCTCGCTATCGCGTTGCACGGGTACCGGTCTACCATCGATATCGACTATAGATACGCCATCTAACCCTTCGACTTCAACCGCATCGCTTCTAACCCATGGTAGAGGATTGAATACCAGTAGAGCTTTCCCGATACTAGATGTATCGATCCTAGAAGCTATAGCTTTCAAAGCTTCATCTAGGAGGGTGGAGCCTTCACGTCTTATACGCATATAATCTAGGATTCCATCCTGGTAGGCTTGCTCTATAGATGTACCGTCAAGGTTATCGTGAACCTGATTCAATAGGAGTAGGATCCATAGACGCTTGATATCCTCGTATGGATACTTGTATCCGAGGGTATATGCTACCGATGAGAATCTCTCGAGGTTGAGTAGGAGATTCTCGCATCTCCTATTCGATACTTTAACGATAGCTTCCGTCGTGTACGTCCCCCTATGAGTCTTAACATACAGCTCATCATCCACGATAGGTATACCTCTATCCTCGATTATCCTCTCAGCTTCTAGGAAGAAATCCTCCGCTCTAGCGAACTTCAAATCGAAGATTCCACGTCTAGCTATATCTAGAGCTTTAAGCACCATATCCTCTGTAGGTCCTCCCCCATGATCCCCACGCCCATATACGTACATAAGTATATCTAATCCATGCTTAGCCTTCATAACCTCAAGCTGACTGGATATCTTAGCTTCGCTTACATCCTCGTTATAGCTTCCTACGGTATGGTATGCGAGGATCATGCTTCCATCCGGGGATCTCCACCAGAATATATGGTATGGGAACGGTATCGGGGGATTATTCCTCTCAACCTGCCATTTAAGCTTATGAGTCATGAAGAATCTTAAACCGGATTTCCTTAGAATCTGAGGTAGGGTCCATGGGAAGCCGAAGCTATCCGGAAGCCACGCTACGGAGATATCTACACCAAATCTATCCATGAAATACCTCTTACCATAGAGATACTGCCTAACTAGGGATTCACCCGATATTAGGAGTGGGCTATACTCATCCCATGAACCCCCTACAACCTCCCATAAACCACGCTTAACTAAATCCTTTATCCTATCGAATAACTCTGGATAATACTCTTCAACCCAACTATATAGTTGAGCCGTACTCTGACTGAACACCATCCCATACTTCTCGGCTAGATAAACAGCATTCCAGAACGTCCTAGGTATCATATCGAGGATCGTCTCAGATCTAGTCCAAAGCCATGATAGATCTATATGAGCGTGACCAACCATGAATACCTTACCCTTCAAACCCGATCATACCCCCTAGATCAAGCGATGTTAGATACCTAGAAGCATAGATAACACTACCCTACATACTATCTATAGACCCGGCTAAACCCGATCAAATCTATAGCGAGATAATCCAACTCCTAACCGCTACGAAAAGGGAAAAATAGGTGAGGGGTTTACGTAAACCTACATACCTACTAACGTGGAACTGAAGTGGTAGAGTCCAGCTAGGATTACAGCAACCCCTACGGCTGCAGTCATACCTATAGCGAACGGCATCACTAGATCATCGTAGAGCTTCGCACCACCTATCCTCAAGACTATCAGCTTAACTACGTACGCTATTATAGCTGGGAATACGACGTTAACTATTATCCAGCCGAAACCCATCGTCACACCTCCAGGGTTTAACGGGAACCACGGATACTTAGCGTGTAGAGCGTAGATCACCGATATCAGTATGAATCCTACGGCGAATTGTATCCACTGCGCTCCTACCGGTGGAGCGAAACGCCAGTATACACCGACCTCTGTACGGCACGTATACGTGGGGGCTCTCTGCTGGTAGTTGTTAGGTGCACCCGTATAGTTGAACGAAGCTAGATTCAAAGCTCCGAAACTACACCACATAGGTAGCAGCGTGAATATGGATGTTACGACGCCTACTATGACGGCTATGATAGCTCCTATAAATACGTAGCGTGAATGCACACCCTCCATCGAAGCGAGTTTGTAGGATTGAAGTAGAGATGCCGTCGGGGCTGCTCTTATAAAGGTGCTGTACCATGGATAATCGCCTCTCAAAACTATGAATCTCTCCCGGACATCTCTTATGAAGAATGGCGATGCTGTATCACCTACCCACCATAGCCTCATAGAGTTATCCCATATATGAGCCCACATATTATCGTTGAAGGTATCCAATACTAAGCCGAATTCCCCTGCAACCTTAGATCTAGCTACACCGTAGTAGAGACCGTTCAGTATATACCATATGAAGCCGAATAATACTGGTAGATAACCCATGCTCGCATACCACCATGAAGCTACGTATATCAAAGCGCATACTATGAAACCTAGAAACATATATGGATACCTCATAGGCTCCTTAACCTCCACCTCTCTAGGAGCCCTACCAATTATAGCTTTCAAAGTATTGACAAGCTCAGATCTGAAAGCTACGAATACGGGATAGAATATGAAGCCGAATCCTACACCGAACGAGAGCCATGTTATAGACCCCCATGTAAGGACCCATTTCTGCATATTAGGTCCAGTCCATTCGTAGTATACATCCTCCAGTATAGAGCCTTCTGTTATACCGCTAGCACCTGCACCTTGAGGCTCCCAGTATCCTAGCCAAGACATCATAGGCCACCAAACCCAGTGGACTATTATCGTCGTCACGATGTAGCTGAATAGAGTTTTTAAAGGTACGAGGAGGCATGCACCTATCCAGAATGCTTCGAAATTGAAGGATAAAGGAGCTAAGGGCAATATTACGTAGGGTGTTAGATCTAGAGCGATACCGCCATACTCCCTTAACTGTGTTAACCCCAATCCAGGTATAACCCAACCCCAATACGGCATTATCGCTAGGAAACCTATCAACAGCCCTAGCCATAGCCATACGTTATCGAACAGCTTACTCCTACCGTTAACTCTCTCGTAAGCCATATCGATTAGCTTCGCCGCTGCGGCTGTATGCGGGAATGGCAACGCCTCTATATCTATCCACTGCCTCCTCCATAGAGATAGCATGAAAGCATAGCCGAGATAGTACGGTATAAGCCTAGCTGTATGGAGTAGTAGGGCTGGCATCCATTCAGCCCATGGTACTGGTCCACCATACATCCAAGACACCCATAGCTTATCGTTGAAGGGATCCGGCCCCCACTGCCATGCTATATCCCTACCATAATCGAGATTCCATCGATGGAATCCAGGTATCTGACGAGCTGTACCCATCATAACTACTACCTGTATGACACCGTAGTGTGTCGGCAACATCCATGAAACCCATATCATAGCCATGATGATTACTAGCTCATGCTTAGTGAGACCGAATCTAGAGAGAAGCGATGCTAGAACTGCTAGGACTAGAGGCCAGAATAGTACGAAGGACATATCTCCAATCCAGTTGTGATCCCATGCACCGGATGTAAGACCCCAGAGACATCCTCCGTTGGTGAATAACGCTATGAAACCTACGAAAACCGTTACTAAAACCGTAAGCACTACCCCGAGCAGGTAAGCCGATGGACGGATTACAACCTCAACAGGTTTCTCCGACATCCCCTAAAGATATATTGGGAGAGCATTTGTATAAACTCTAGAAAAATAGTAGCCACAATAGTTGATGAATATTTTATGCTGACATACTGAAGTATATAAGTTAACGGGAGGTAATCCGTTTAGGTATAGAGAAGTATACTAGTAATGATCATCTTAAGAGATGCCGCCTCTAGACATAATACATAGGTATCGAGAGGGAGTGTAGCCTTGACTCTCTTTCTTCGAATACCGTAATCTCGACTAGAAGTTTGGTTTTAAAATCGATCTCCTATACACATCCTCCGACCTAGACCATTCTCGAAGTATCTTCTATAGGATTGTAGTTCAACTCCTGTTATGGCTACCAGCATCGGTTTAGCATCTGATAAGCCTTCCACCCCGATCATATCTACGCTTCTTATAACCTTATCGTAGTATGGGTTCACCCATTCATACGCGTACAGAGATACTCCATCAACTCTATAATCCAGTATCAGATCTGAAAGAGTATCATACAAGGTATCGTTCCATTCAGCTATATTCTCCCCATACCTTATAGGTATAACCTCCCTAAATCCATCCTCGTATATTACCTCGTATAATCCTATGCATTCGACCGCTAAATCTGGGCATCTAAAAGATGCATAATGCGAGTATATCTTCACCCCTGGTTTCGTCGATGCATGTATGAATATGAGGCTATTAGCTCTTCGATCTATCAGTATAGATACACGGCTATCGATACTCCTATCCACTATCACTACGGCTTTATCCCTAGATCCCGATACCCTAAATGGTATAGGTGAGCGTTCCGTAACCTCCACCTTGTAGAGATGGCTTAGATCGTATCCCTCTACTTCATCGCGTATAGGTGCGTTAGCGTAGTCAGCTATATCTATCGTGAAGAATTCTCTATCACCCATTAGCGATGGATAATCTCTACCGGATAATCTAGCTTTAAGGATACGCGATATCTTAGAGAATATATGATCCTTAACGATTCTATCCGGGTAGTGTATAGACCAGAAATCGTTTATAGACATGAACGCGTTATATATTATCCCATCTCTCCAGAACGTCCTCTCATCCACATCAACCCATGATGAAACCTCACCTCCTAGAATCCAATCATGCCTACTCCTATTAGGCCAATCGATGAAGTCTAAGCTGGAATAATTTCCGTAGATCTGCTTGAAGCCGTAGGAAGCTAGTTCCTCATCGTTCTCAGGAGATTTAGCCGAACCCCAATTTATCATCAGTATATCTCTAGGTATCTTCTCAGCAGCTTGCCATGTCGTAGGTGTATCTATAAGTAGATCGACTGAAATCCTACGCCTACCTACACCGTTATGTCCTTTTATCAGGTGATCAGCCCACATAGCTACTCCGACACCCCTACTCCTGAGATACTCGTATATCCTGGTAACATCCTCTGCGAATAGATCGGCCGTATCCCTGCTACGACATTTTGAGCATAAACCTGCAGTTCTCCATTCATCATGACCTATATGGATAATCCTAGGCTTCAGAACCTCTATGTACTCATCGATGATATTGAATAGGAGTTTGTAGGATTCAGGATTTGATGGGCAGTATGAGTCAGGCCAATCTGCTTCAGGTAGCTCGGCTATCTCCCTATGAGCTGCTACCAGATAGTATGAATGTGTTAGCGATTGTATCTCAGGTACGACTTCTATATGGTATCTCCTAGCTATCTCGACTATAGCTTTCACCTCCTCCTTCTCTAGGAATCCGCCACCCCCAAGCTCATGGTGAACGCTATCCTGGAAACGATTCTGAGGACCCTTAGGCCTCTCACCTCTCGCCTTTACATCTCTACATAGCTCCATCCATCCCGTATTAACTTCAGGATGCCTATCCAGACGCATACCTCCACCAACTTCAAGGAATAAGGTGTTGAACTTATAGTAGGCTAGGAAGTATTTGATGAATCTAACTAGGAATCCTAGGTTATCTCTCGATGGAAGGTATAGATGGAATCCTCTGATAGACTTGTAGGGCCAGTCCCTAACTATCATCGAGGGGATGGGTGAACATCCTAAGTTATCGATAAGCTGTAATAGGCTTTGAACGCCGTAGAATACCCCATGCGGATCAGCACCTATGATAGCGGCGTATCTATCGTAGACCGCTAGAAGGTAGCCTTCCCTGTGGAATACAAGCTTATCAGCCGTTAGAGATATCCTCTTCCTTACTTCATCGAAATCGCTTACCTCCCCTATGAATATGAAATGCTCATCATAGGGGATATCAGAGATACATCTCAACTTCAACGTAGATTTCATCCTCTCAGCTATACCTTCCACGAGGATTCTAGCCGAATCTATAGAGCTAGGTGAAGGAGAGCTACTAACAGCGATCGTAACATCCTCTAGGGAGAGGGATCCATCCAGCAACACGGTCTCTCTAGGTATGGGGTATATTCCTACGAAGCTCATACCTACACCACCGAATTTATCAATTTCTATAAGCTGAACCGGTTGGGATAGATTTATCTTCGAAGAAGCTGCATCTAGCTTTGATAGATTAGTATATCGGTATAAGGAGAGTATACGATGAATTCTATAACATCTACACGTATACTAGGATTCATAGGGTTAGCTACCATCATAGCCTCTTTCATAGCACCATGGGTTACGATTAAATTTGAGTATTTATCCGTAGATTACACGTTATTCGATCTCACCGCGTTGATGTTCAACCCTAACCCGGTTGAAGCTGGAGGGTTTAAAGCTAGGTTAATCATATCGTTATTCGCTCTGGTAGGCTCGGAAGCCGTGGATGCTGTTTTAGCCTTCAAAATGCATGTAACCGTAACGTTTCTATCGCTATTACTAGCCGTATTATCGGTTATACTGGATATAAAAAGAAGCTACGCCTCAACTCTAGCATGCATCATACTATCGTCTACGCTATTCGTATACGCTATATCTAGGCTATACGAGAATCTACCGTCAACTGTAACATTGTTAGGCTACTCCTACGATCTAGGCATCCTAATCTATATTCTAAACTCGATAATCTATGCAGCTTGTATCCTAACACCCGTAGAAGAGAGACTAGCGGAATAAGCCGATCGATAAGATGACCCCCGGATACCTATACGGTTGAAATTTTATCGAAATCTAACCCCAACTCTAAAACTGTTTTCTTTATCCTCGACCAAACCTCATCCTCGATGGGTATACCTCTCCTAAGCTTCTCCTCCCTAGATCTATACTCCGGCTCCCCAGGTACTAAAACCTCCACGAATCCTTCAGCCGGAGGTGTGGATTTCATAGCTTCTATGAACCTAGATACCCCATCCACAAATTTCTCCCTACCTATAAACGCCGATGGATCTATAGCTATGAGAAGCATACTATTCATGCCATTATAGCACCCGCTACAGGGGAAGCCAGCTCCTACGAGTATACCTGACAGTATCTCCACAGCCATAGCTAGAGCATAGCCTTTATACCCTCCGAACGGTAGTAGAGCCCCGCCCCTCTCGTAGAAATCTGCCGGATCCCTAGATAACTTCCCCTGAGAATCTATAATCCAATCTTCAGGTGTGTATTCGTGGGATAGATACTTCAACCTAAGCTTACCCTCAGCTACTATCGATGTAGCATAATCTAGTAGGAATGGGAAGATCCTACTGGGAGCTGCTATCGATATAGGAGCCGTCGATAGCTTTCTACCCCTACCTCCATACGGTGCTACGGACGGCCTATAAGTCGTACAGAAGCCTAGACCGATCATACCCTTCTCAGCTATATGGAGCGTATACTCTCCAAGCCTACCTATATGACCCATATTCATAGCCCCTACGATCGATACGAAGCTATACTCAGCCTTCGATACAGCTATCTCAGAAGCCTTCCTAGCTACGACCTGACCGAAACCTCTATCCCCATCTAAAAGTGCCGTGGTAGACGTCTCCTTTAGAATCTTTATTCGAGCCCCAGGTTTTATCAACCCCTCTCTTACATGCTCCACGTAGTATGGTATACGCATAACACCATGCGAATGTACACCTGCTAGATCAGCTTCAACCAAGGATGAAGCTACTATCTCAGCTTCATCTTTAGGCGAACCTATAGCTTCGAATACAGCTCTACCGATATTCAATAGCATCGAAGCTTCTACTACAGGCATATCGAACCGAACATATCCAGCTTACCGGTATTAAGCGTTACCTCTCTATGGATAGATGAAGCTGCATACAATCTTCGATGGATCTACATAGAGCTTCTATATTCTCTAAAGGTACATCTGGGTATACATCGGCTACAAACATCAACCCACCCATCTTCGAAGCCAACCTCTCTATCGATACCCTTATATGGGATTCTATATCCGATGGAGAACCGAATGGAAGTAGATGCTGCCTATCCAGATCCAACGCTACGCACACCCTACCCCTACATATCCTAGCTATATTATCGAGACCATTAACCCTATCCTGTATATTCAGTACGGATACTCCTGATTCCATAAGCATATCCATAACCTCGACTACATGCCCATCGCTATGGAGATATACATGTATCCCTGCATCTCTAAGGTAACTGAATATCTTCCTATAGCTCGGGTATATTATCCTCCTGAATTTAGATGGGCTTATAGGCATCCTATACTGCATACCTAGATCATCCCCGAAGTATACTATATCCGGTTTAAGCTTGACGATACGCTTAGCAAGCTCCATATAGTAATCTTCTAGAATCGATACTAAATCGTATAATCTGGGATCCTCTAAGGCTATATCCTTCATAAGCTCCGTAAATCCTCTGAGATAGTATAGCCTCTGAAAGAAGAATCCGTGAGGCATATGAACTACGGCTAACCTACCGGATTCTCTAGCCGATCTAACGGAATCCTCTATATAGCTCCAAGGGGTGATAGGCCCACCTTCGACAGGTATACCTTCATCGGGATCTGGAGGGGTGAATCTATCTAGGAGGCTCCAATCCCTGAGCGGATGGTAGACTACCTGGCCTTGAAGACCGTCGGCTAGGAAGAGCCATACACACCCCCAGCAATCCTTGAACTGATTACCCCTACGCCTCAATCCGAAATTATCGAAATCGATCAAACCCCTTCTAAACCATGGAAATAATAATTGATGATTCGCTAAGATATCTTCAAGCCTCTCCCTATACTTGCTCCATGTAGCTTGACTGAACGATATCGAGCATGGAATCCACCATGGGCCACGCATCTCTACGTTACGTAGGTAATTCTCCCTAGATCTAGCAGGATCCCTAACATACTCTAGGAGGCTAGGGTTCATATATCCGATCAACCGCTAATCTTAACGTTTTCGATAGCTACAGCTGGAGCTACGGATGATCTGAATGCTGTTAGATCTCTACCGATCATAAGAAGGTTTCTACCGAATGCTTCATAGAAATCCGCCGTTATCACAGAGCCTTTAACGGGTTCAGCCAGTTCGCCTCCGCGTATCCTATATGCATGGGTGACGGTAGCCTGCATCAAACCTGAGATAGGGTTGGAGAGCCATTCACCTATAGTCGAAACTATATAGTATCCCTCCCTAACCTCGCATATCATCTCATCCAAGGTTGAATCTCCAGGTTTAAGGACTAACACGTTAGGTGAGGGCCTAGGTATCGATGATAAACCTCTCCAAGCATTACCGGTGGATTCCCTACCCTCGACGAAAGCTGTATACGTATCGTAAACGAAGCTTTTGAGGACGCCCCTATCGATCAGAACGTTATTCCTCGTAGCTACACCTTCATCATCGAAGCTTCTAGCTCTCACCCATCTACCTACAGCCCCCTCATCGATTATCGTAACCTTTTCCGATAGTATAACTTGACCTATCTTACCAGCTAGGGGTGATCTACCCTTCTGTACAGCTTCAGCCGATAGAGGTTGGGATAGCATAACCTCCAACATAGAGCATACAACCTCAGGATGTAATATTATCCTAGCAACCCCCTCCTCCATACGCTTAGCTCCTAAGAATCTAGGAGCTTCAACCCCAGCTTCCATACCTAGGGATCTAGCGTTCAACTCATCTATCGAACGACATATCTTGAATCTAGTGAAGGTTACAGATCCGCTCGGATCCTCGGCTTTAGCCGTTACGTATAGATCCGTAACAGTCTCCATCCTACTTATAGGCTGACTATAGCTATTAGCTATCGCAGCCTCTAATACGGCTACTTCGAGCCCTCCACGTACAGGTCTAGATATACTCGAGCCTTCAGATACGCCATGCATAGCTTCCAAAGCTATCTCCACAGCTTCATCGGAGCCTATACTAGCAGTCTTAGAACAGAAGCAGCCCTCCACACTGGATGCGGAGATACTTCTAGGTAGAGATACCCATTTCTCATCTTCAGGTGTAGCTTTAGCTATAGCTACAGCCGATCTAACGGCATCCTCCAGACTCTCCTTCGCTACATCCTCTACGCCTACTACAGCAATCCTCTTACCTACAGCAACCCTTACACCATATCCAGATGTAGAATTCACCGTTACGGATTCCAATCTATCGGTGAATCTAACTGTGATCGTCCTAAGCCTCTTAAAGTATACTTCAGCTTCAGAGGATCCGAGAGCCTCCGCTCTAGCTACCATACCTTCGAGATCTAGACCCAGCATACCTATCCGCCTCCGACCGATATCTGTCTAATCCTTACATGGGGGCCTCCATCCCCAACCCTAACTATCTGACCCTCCTTACCACATCCGCCGAAGACCGATGTCTCTACGGATAGATCGCATCCCACAGCTTCCACGCCCTTCAAAGTCTCTAAGATTAAACCCGATACCACAGTCCCCCTTACAAGTTCGGCTAGCTCACCTCTCCTAATCATATATGATGGGCCTGCCGAGAATGTGAAGGATCCTGTACCCGGGTCAACCTGACCGCCGCCTGCACCCATACCCCTAAGGTATATGCCCTCATCTATATCTTCGATTAGCTCTTCAAAGCTGTAATCTCCAGGCTTCATATAGAGGTTTGTCTGCCTAACTATAGGCTGACTATGGAAATCTTGAGCTCTACCGTTACCCGTAGGATCTAGCTTAAGTTTAGATGCTGAAGCTAGATGGGTTAGGAAACCCTTCAACACACCGTTATCTACTACGGTTACAGGCTTCTTCTCGACACCTTCATCATCGTATGGTACATAGTATCCGCCTTCCACTAATCCGTCATCTACTATACTCACACAGCTTGAAGCTATAGCTTCACCCAACCTACCGGCTAGTATAGATGAACCCGAAGCTACAAGATCCCCTTCAACAGCATGACCGAATGCCTCATGTATCACTAACCCTATCAGCTCCGGATCCACTACAGCTCTATATACGCCTGCTTTAGGTGTAGGAGCTTTAACAGCGTCGACCGCTAACCTGCTTATACCGCGTGTATACTCCCCCCAATCCGTAGAGGATATAAACTCCCATCCTGAAACCCTGGATCTACTATCATAAACCCTTTCAAGCTTACCAGCTTCATAAGCTACACTCATATGGCCTAAACCTACTAGGAAACATTCGGATTCAACTTCACATCCATCTGTGGATAGGATAACTCTACGATCATACTGAATACCCAACCTCGTCGATGTAGATTTCACACCCTCCATCATAGATTCACGGTTAGCGGATAATACGATATCCACCTTATCCTCAGGTGTAGGGTCTAGCGGATTCTCGTAGAAACTCGATCTAACCCTGACCCTCGTAGGATTCTTCAAGGATACCTCCACGTCACCCTTGATGCTCCTAGCAGCTGATATCGCGTATCGAACCGTCTCCTCTATGGATTGAGGTGAAAGATCGTTAGTCGAAGCGAAACCTATAGATCCCCCCAATAGAACTCTTAAACCTACCCCCCTCCTGAACGTTTTAGAATACTCCTTTAGAGAACCGTTCTCCACAACTATATGCTCGTATACATACTCCTGATACCTCGCATCAGCATACGTCGCACCAGCCTTACATGCTTCATCCAAAGCCTTATAGACTAAGTCGAGCCAACCCACGGTTAACATCACCAGTATAGCTAGAACTATTAACTCGACGATGTACATGATAAATCTTACATTAGCTGTGAAGGTGATAGTATCTATAGATAGAGGTAAGTGTATCGATGTAGCTTCGACTATCAGATCTATAAGCGTAACCTACCATAAAACCCTAACTGACATCGCTATAAGCTTAGAGCATAAGCTACGCTTCCTACTATACTTCATGTCCATATGCTACGATACTAGACGGGTATGGGGCTATATAGATGGAAGATATTATCGCGGAAGCGATTATCTATACTACGCTATGCTTAACAAGCTTATAGAAGGCGAATCCTTCGAAGCAGATCGTATGGAGAGATTAACGATGGAAGAGTTTGCTGGATGGTTCGGCTCAGGGAATATTACACGTATCGATGAAAGACTATATCTTATCAAGGATACTGCTAGGATGTTGAAAGTATTATACGATGGATACGTATCCAATCTACTGGAAGCTTCTAGCTATAGGTTATCTGGATCTAACGGCTTCATAGAGAGACTTTCAAAGTTTAAAGCATTCTCCGACCCCCTAGCTAAAAAGATTATAGTGTTAGCATCCCTTATAGAGTTTGAAGAGTTAGCATCGTTTAAGGATTCGGATAGATGTATGAGCGTAGGCATGGATTACCATCTACAGAGAGTAGCTTTAAGGACGGGTATGGTTAAAATAATCGATCCTCACGTATTCGAAAGTATAGTTAGGGGTAGATTCGTATCTAGGATTGTGCATGATGCTATCAGGAGCGGCTGTATGGAGGCGTATAGGATAATCGTAGGTGAAACAGGGTTTAAAGCTAGGGAAGTAGATGCGATATTCTGGAATCTTGGGCGTAGCTGCTGCACGATCAGGAATCCCTCATGTCATCCTCCATGCAGCCGTAGCGATATCTGCAGCTTCACCTCGTCAACAACCTACCTATGCATAGGAGGCTGCATCCTGAATAACGTATGCGAAGCTACACGTAACAGAATCTTTATGATGCTTAAGGAGCCTAAGTACAGAACATACTACTACTAAGGCATTCGAGGGAAACCTTATAACCTGGCAGATTCTATAGAATGCTTCTACGATGGATACTAGATCTATATTAGCTCTAAGTCTAGGATTCAACGTTGTGCTAGCATTACTCATAGCTATGGCTGTAACAGAGAATTACATGCTTGCAGGAAAGGTATCCGATCTCACTAACGAACTTAAAGCACTCAAGGAGAGTTTGAATATAACGCAAGCTCAACTCGAATATTATAGGAGTATATCTAGGCAGATCGAAGCCGGCGATGGGTTAGGCGTACTTCTAGCTTCTAGTACGGTTAACGTGGTAGCGGTTAGGATCGTAAAATCCAACTACGGAGCTAGCTATGAGGGGGTTGTATTGAAGGTTAGGGTTGATCTGAGAGCTGGGAAGGGCGATATATATGTGAATACTAATCCTAGGATAGGTATAGATCTTCAATCGAGCGTTAGAACAGCAGTCAATGTAGCTAGACGGCTAGTGAACGTCAACGTATCGAGATACGATTATATAGTCTACGTGATAGGAGAGAGGGAGGTTGATGTAGTCGACGGCCCTAGCGCAGGGCTCGCTATAACTTTAGCTATAATCTCAGCTTTAGAAGGAAAGCAACTTCCAAGCGATGTATACATGACTGGAACCATAAACCCTGACGGCTCGGTAGGCCAGGTTGGAGGTGTATTAGCGAAAGCCTTAGCCGCAGCTGAGCATGGAGCTAAACTATTCCTAGTACCTCCAGGGCAATCTAAGGATATAATATGGGAGGTTAGAGAAGAGAGAACCTCCATATCCATCGTAGGATACCAAGTGGATATAGAATCATATCTTAGAGGTAGAGGCTATAGCGATGTTAGGGTTGTAGAGGTATCGAGCATAGATCAAGCTCTCGATCTAGTATACGGGAGCTAAATGGTGGAGAATAGTTTTAAATCTAGCTCGTATAGTCTATCCGTATAGAATACTCTATTTGGTAGATGGAGGATGCAATCTGAAGTCAGGGTTAAAGCCTACTTGGTAGGTGATAGGCTTATAGTATGGGATCATAGGAGTGCATCTGAGTTATACCGTAAGGGATTCTACGGTAGACCTATGAGCACAGGTAAACCTAAGGGCGTGGATTTAGATTCGCCGCTTATACTAGACCTAGTCGAGGGGCTCTATCTCCTGGAGACTGGATGGATAGAAGTTTACGATCAATACACCAGTAGGTGTATCGATGTGGATGAGCTTAGAAGCTATGCTTGTAGAAGGATAGAGGATTTCGATTTAAAGTACATGGTTTACAAGGATTTGAGGGGTAGAGGTTATGTGGTATCTACAGGTATAAAGTTTGGAAGCGATTTCGCTATATACAGGTATGGCCCAGGGATAGATCACGCACCCTACCTCGTTCAGGTTAAGAGGGGGGATTACACGATAGATTCTACAGATATAGTTCGCGCTGGGAGGCTTGCTACAACTGTTAGGAAGAGCTTCATAGTAGCTATACCTAGAACCGAGGATGGCAAGATATCCTATCTATTATTCAGATGGTTTAAAGTATGACTATACGATCTACTTGGTTCCAGATTCATCGAATCCGATCTCTGTAGCATAGAGTTAAAGGTTTAAGATTCTGAAGATACGAGATAGACAAAGGTTTGAGTAGGGAGAGAGTTTGGAGGAGGGAATGGTTTAGAGCAGATGAGTACGGTAATTTCGGAGAATATCTAGGGGAAACATACGCTCCCTTCGAATTCGACGATAATTGGGGTTTAGGTGAGGTTGCCTTCGGGGTGGAGGATGAGATAGGGTTTAGGAGTTATGCTAGAGTCAATGTTACGGAGTCTGCGATCTACAGGTTCGAGTACGGATGCGATGATGGAGCTAGGCTATACATATACCATGATAGAGGCGGGTTAATCTATAGTAGGACTGATAGCTGGAAGCTTCAAAATTATACGATCTACGAATGCGAGGTATACCTTGAGAAGGGAGCCTACACGTTTAGGTTGGATTGGTATAAATGGGGTATGCTCGCTAGGATCAGCTTCAAGGTACCTAAAGGTATTGAGTATATAAAACCGGTATCTATAGAGGAGTAAGGAGAAAAATAATATGGGTGAAATGGATTATAGGGGTGAAGGGATGTTTTAGCCTACCTTTTCGACTACTCTCCATCTATAACCGCATGTGGGGCATTCGAAGAGCTTTATATGGAGTTTAGGCCCCTTCCTACTCTTAGGTGATAGATCCCATTCCTTTACAGGATTCTTTACTTCAGTACCATCCTTAGGACAGTTGGGCATGATTCTCACCTAACCATTATGGTTGTTACGGTTTCCATATATAAGGCTTTCCATACTGATGATGCTAAGTAAAGTGTTTAATGTATTTGAGTGTAGCTTCCAAACCATCATACATCGATGCAAACTTCGATGCTTCTATAATCCTCTCTTCTAATTCCTTATCCTCACATAGATATCTTAAAGCTGATGCAACCTTATCTATATCTAAAACCTCCTGATCCAATACTATGGATAAACCCATCTCCTCCATACGTTTAGCATTCCCCATCTGTTCCGTATGATTCGGAGTCGGTATAACTAGGGACGGCTTACCGTATAGTATAGCTTTGGATAGGGTGCCATGCCCAGCTCTACATACGAGTACATCGCATGCCTTAAGATACTCGTAATACCTATCAGTCCATCCGTAGATCTTGAATCCATCATAATCTTCTAGTGATCTATTACCATGCTCAGAGTCGCCTATACACATGACGATATCATAGTAGCTGGATAGCTTCATAAATATCGGTTTAAGCTTCTCCACCAGCGGAAGCCTCTCCCTTCTAGGTCCGCTGATAGGAGCGAATATTAGCGGCTTATCCAACCCTACACAGAGCGTATCCCTCAATTCTTCGACGCCGGGTAGATCCGCCGGTTTAACATCCACTATAGGTCCTACAAGCTTGACGTGATCCGCGTATATCTCAGGTATCTCAAGGTTACCGGAAGATATAGTGTATGGATATGGGTAATCGGGTATCAGTATAAAGTCGCTTAGACTCCATATAGCACCTATAAAAGCTATACTACCAGTATCTAGGAGTAGAGCTAGCTTCTTGAATAGAGGCTTCTTAACAGGTGTTACTATCTTAAACTGATTGAGGATCGTTACGCATGGTATATCAAGCATCCTCGATGATAAAACGGTCGAAGCTCTAGTATCTGATACCACTACGTCAGGCTGGAAAAGTTGCATCATAGCATACTCAAATCCTAACTGCTTCACGAACTTTATGAAAGCTAGGAATGGCCCGGGGTTGACCATGGTAAGCTTGAAGTCTACGGAGCCATCTGACCTAACCTGAAAGCCCATAGGCGGTGCTGCTCTATATTTAAACTTATATGCGTTTAGAAGCTTGAGTGCTTCACCGTAAGTAGATACGAATATATCGAAACCATCCTTATATAGATTCTCCGCTAACGGGAGGCATCTACCTATATGACCATAGCCTATACCGCATATCCCGAAGTATACTCTACCCACTGAACTCAGCCTCCACTCACTATCAGCGGAGGCTACGCCTATGTATAGGACCTCTAGGATACTCCTCCTCGAATATCTCGGCTCTAAACCTGTATATCCTCGTATTCTTCAGGAGCCATGCATCTGGTGGGAGCCCAGCTTTCAAGCAGCAATAGGATAGGAATTCCTCTTGATCCCATCCCTGCTCTACCGGTACTTGAGGTAGGAGCAATCCTGAGTAGATCCCCCTCTGAACTATCAATCCATCCCTACCTATCTCTATCATAGATGGGAGGCGGCGCGGATTATCTACTTTAACCTCCTCCGGAGGTGTTAGTAGGCTAACCTCGAATACTATATAGTTTACCTCATCGATATCGACGGGAGGGAATCTAGGATCCCCAACCGCCGATTCTATAGCCGCCTTTATCGTAGCTTCCACTAGAGGGTATACAGGATAGGGGAAGCCTATACATCCTCTAAGCTCCTTTACACCTTCTACAAGCTTATTCAGCGTTACGAATACACCCGATTTAGCGTAGAGCTTACTCGGGGTATCGGCTGGAGGATCTATAACGATATTTCTAGATAGATACTCCTCTACGGCTCTTCGAGCAAGTTTAACTAGGAATGAACCCTCCTCATCCGTATAGGTATACTCGTATGACACGATATCATGGTTTATCTAATCGTTCTTAAAAACCTAGCTGTTAAGCCTGATATAAACCTATAAGTATTACGGCTACGGGTACGATTAACAGGGGATTAAAGTTATGTCTACGGTGGATTTAAAGATAGCAGGAGGTAGAGTCTATAGGAGGGGGAAGCTTATCCGTATGGATATAGCCGTGGATGATGGAATGATAGTTAAGCTAGGTAAAGAAGCAGCTATGCCTAGAAGCGATACGGTACTAAAGGCTGATGGATGTATAATCCTACCCGGAGTTATAGATGTACACGTACATCTCAGAGATGAGAATCTATCGTATAAGGAGACCTTCGAAACCGGAACCCTTTCAGCCGCTCTAGGAGGGGTTACGACCGTTCTGGATATGCCTAACAATGATCCACCTACCATCGGGAAGTCGGCTTTGAAAAACAGGATGAGGAAAGCTGAAGGTAGGATATACGTCAACGTAGGATTCTACTCCTTCATACCAGATGATCTAAGGGAGATCGAAGATACGATCGATCTAGGTGCTTCAGGTTTTAAACTATTCTTAACCGATGGATACGGGTTGAATCCATGGAATGAATCCATGCTGCTTGAGGCTATGGAGATTATAGGAGGTAGAGCATCCATACTATGCGTACACTGCGAGGATGGTAGAATTATAAGGGAGAGATCCTCGAAGACCAGTATAAAGAGCCTCAAGGATTACGAGAAGATTAGAGGTAAAGATGTGGAACTATCCGCGGTATCATACATAGTTAGTTTAGCTGCTAGAGCTAAATCGAAACCGAGCATACATCTATGCCATATAACCTGTAGCGAATCTATCGAGATAGTATCTGAAGCTAAAGCTAGGGGGCTGAATGTTTCATGCGAAGTTACACCCCACCATATACTACTCGATAGTAGCTATATGGAGAGGTTCGGCGGGCTAGCATTCACCCTACCCCTACTCAGGGATAGTATAGATTCATCTAAGCTATTCGATTATACGGCTGCAGGGTTCGTGGATATCATAGCATCAGATCATGCACCCCATAGTTTAGATGAGAAGATCCGTATGAATCCAGCTGAGGTTAAACCTGGGTTTCCATGCTTAGAGATCATACTCCCTACGATATTCACAGAGGTGGTTAACGGTAGGATTGGTATAGATGTAGTTGCGAAAGCTCTATGCGAGAACCCGGCTAGGATATTCAGGATCGATAGGAGAGGGTATATAGAGGAGGGATTCCACGCAGATCTAGTAATCTTGGATCCTAGGAGGGAGTTCACCGTGGATCCAGAGCTATTCGCTTCCAAAGCTAAGTATAGCCCATTCTATGGGAGGAAGCTGAGAGGTAAACCTGTTACTACCATAGTCGGTGGGATAATGGTAGTTGAGGATGGGGAGCTAGTCGTCAGTAAACCTAGCGGTAGGATTCTGAGGAGGATCGAGGGGGTTCTAGCTTAAGGTATGGCTAGATACAGGTTTCTAGCTGATGCTATGCTCGGTAGAACCGCTAGGTGGCTTAGGATACTTGGATACGATACGCTCTACGGAGGGGGGTTAACGGATGATAAATTATTATATGTATGTGCTTCAGAGTATAGAGTTCTACTAACCTCCGATGAGCAGCTGTATGGTAGAGCGGTTAGAGATCATGTAGAAGCCGTACTAGTTAGAGGTAGGAGTGAAGCTGAGAAGATAGCTTGGATAGCTTTCAACTTAGGTTTGAAGCTTGAGATAAATCCTGAATCATCCCTATGCCCTATATGCAATTCGAGTATTAAGAGGATAGATGTAGGTGAAGCTAGATTAAGAGGGGTTCCGGAGAAGGTTTTAGAGTGGAATAGAGATTTCTGGGTTTGCAGCGGATGTGGGAAGGTCTATTGGGTTGGATCCCATTACAGGAGGATGAAGCAATTCCTAAGGGAAGTTTCCAAGATTATAGAAGAGCTTCACTCAAGTTCTAGGCAGCTTTCACAGAGTAGCATACCATTCTTCTCCCTTAGAGAGTCGGACCACTCCCCGCATACCTCACAGTAACCTACCATAGTACCCTCCTTACCGGTAGATACATAGGGTATACCCGCGATACGCTCCTTCTCCGTTATAATCTCTATAAGCTCAGGTGTTACCGTCACTATATCCTTGGAAGATATTATACCTATAAGCTTACCTTTATACATGACCCCGAGCCTTTTAACATGGTGATTCCTCATAACCCTAGCCGCTGTAGCTAAATCTGCATCCTGATCTATCGTTATCAGAGGTTTACTCATGACATCCTCGACTTTAACCCGTCTTGGCTTAAGGTTCTTCGCTATAACCCTCTTAATTATATCCATATCCGTTATCATACCTACAGGGTTTCCATTCTTATCTACGACTATTAAGCTGCCTATATCGTATTTATCCATCAGCCTGGAGGCTTTAAAAACGGTTGAACCCTCCTCAACCGTTACCACAGGACTACTCATAACATGCTTAACTTTAACAGAGATTTTCTCACTCATCCACTATCCTACCTCCCCCTGCTGGAAGTCTATGCTGCAGATCTTCGAAGATATTGACGGGTAATTCTCCTTCAAATACTTTTCTAGCCTTCTCGATTATTTTAGCTTTAATTAGATCTATAAGCTTATCCTTAGGGATCGAGCCTGGAGCTATCTTGATATAGATATCGGTCCTAGCTTTAACAGCGGATAGGGGGGCAACTATAAGCTCAACGTTATCACTAGATATAATTAAACCTATCGCAAGTTCTAAAGGTACAGATCTAACATAGTTCCTAGAACCTATTATCCTAAATGCTCCCTTCGGCAAATATTGACCCGGAGGTGGTGATTTGGATAGCTGAGATGGGGAGACGTAAAATACATCCATAGATGAGAATCCATCCTTCCAAGCTTGACTGTAAGATGCGGCGAATATAGCTGCTTCCATAATCGTAGTTTGAGAGGGGGATCTACCTTCGGTCTTAACTACGACGAATGGTGCTCCATGTATATCCGCATGGAAGACTATATCGCTTGGATCCGTATACCTCTTTATGAGAAGCTCGTTCGTCGAAGCATCCCTACCAGCTAATACTAAGAAGCCCTCTGAGGAATTGAAGAAATTAAACTTCTCATACCACATCCTCCTCCTAACTTTAATCTGCGGATAACCTACCATCCTGGATTCAAGTTTGGATAGATCTTTTTTAAGCTCCTCGAGTTTGAGGCGTAGACTCTCGATCTCTCCATACCTACGTTTATACATCTTATAGTATCGTGAGATGGATTCGTATATGTTCCTGGTGAAGCTTAACTCTGCCTTACATCCATCGACTTCTATCCTGAATAGACCTGATGAGAAATCTATATCTACCAGCTTCAAACCTAGGTTTGAAGCCATGATGGATGCTTCTCCGACTATATCCTCCTCACCCATACCGGATTTCTTCGATTCTAGTATGAACGATGCAATCGCTCTAAGTTGATCTATATATACGGATAACGTATCCGCTATACATTTATACTCAGATGCTTTGGATTCGAGTTTAGCTATCCTAGATTCGATCTTCCTCATACTCTTAAGGATGATGGTAGCTTGCTTTCTACGAGCCTTAACTACCTCACCATACCCTTCGGATGATGCGAGTCGCTGAAAGTAGCTATCGAGAGCTGCGTTAAACGATGGATATTCCTCGCATCTTAAACCCCTATAGATTTCCAGCTTAAACGGAGATAGATCTATAGGCGCATCATCGCTTGATAAATATATGTAGCTTCTAAACGGTGGATCCCCAGCTGACGATACTATATCCTTCAAGGTTTCTACGATAGCTACAGGTGTAGATCTAGGTAGATCCTTCAACATCTTATCCTTCTCTACACCTATCCTAGCTAATACCTCATCCAAGTATGGAGATGGTAGTCCAAGTTTTAGAGCCATCCACTTCGCGATAGGCATATCTTCAGATAGAAAACTCTCTACTATCTCATCTATAGGATCTAAGAATGGATCTAAACCTACAGCCGGGGGGAGTTTAAACTCAGCCCCATGAACTATAGCTCTATCCTTCATACGCTTCCTACGTAGAGCGCAGACTATCCTTCCATCAGGACCTACTAAGATCAAGTTACCTTCACGGAATAACTCCACGTATAGCTTATAATCTCCTCTACGAGTCGCTATGGAAAATACGATTATCCTCTCGAATCTATGTTGAGATATATCCTTCACCCTACCCCCCACTAGATGCTTCCTCAACATCATACATAGGCTTGGAGGCATTCTAGGTTTCTCATACTCGATTTCAGTCATATGGATCCTCCTAGGGGGATCCACTAATACATCGTACCTGCCGCCTGCTCTAACCCTTATAAGTATGAAGCCTTCTTTAACTATGTAGATGTTATCGATGAAACCCTCCTTCAAGAACATGGATAGCTCCCTAACGGTGAAAGCTAGATCTAAACTATTCATCGATGATCTAGTCAAAGCTAAGCATCCTCCTAGATCGGTATCTAGACTAAGTTTAACATATATCTACTGGATTAAAGTAGCTTCAGGATTGCTATTGGGGTTTATAGTAGCTTCCACTAGGATACCTCTGCTAACCGGTATATCCATAGCTATATTCGTATACATAGCTCTACACTATATATTGAGGAGGAGGATCGGGGAGAGTGGATTGGAGGATATAGGTGGTGAGAGGAAGCTAGCTATGGAGGGGATAGGATCATTCTTCCTAGCATACATCTTCGCATCGATCCTACTATACACGCTACTATATCCCGTCAGCTAATCTTTAATTCTACGGTTATTCGATAAAGCTTCCATGAAATCTAGTATGCATGTGAAGAAGCCTTCCTGAAACTCATCTCTTAGGAAGGAGGGCTTTTCCAGAAAGTTCCTTCTAATAGTTTCGATCTCTCGATTTATATCTCTGCAATCCATGCTGGAAACCATCCTCACATAAAGGTTTGGAGAATCCTTCCTCAAACTCAGCGTTATACCTTCTAAAGCTTTAAGGTAGCCTCTCTCTCTATCTGAATTCACTTTAGACTTCAACTCTGATAGTACTGCTTCGACACTTTTCAGATCGCCTTTAGCTAACAGTAGGATTGCATCCTTCATAGATTTAAGAGTAGACAAACTATCACCCTTCAACCTAGACTATCATCAACGATAACTACCTTCTCTTCTTGTATTCTTCCTCCTCTACATCCTCAACCCCGTTCTCCGTTATCTTGAATACTCTCTCCCCTTCAGGTAGGTATGGGCTTGAAACAAGCCTAGCTATCCTTACAGGAGACGAGGCTGATGGTCTACGTAGGAAGATACGCGTATGGCTGGTATGAGCGACTATATGCCCTCCGACGGCTTCTACGGATGGGCCTATGAAGGAGTCTGGTCTAGCCATAACCTGATTCGTAACTACTACCGCTAGGTTGAAGGCTCTAGCTAGCTTAAATAGTTTGAACATATGTCTAGCTAACTTCTGCTGTCTTTCTACAAGCATCTCCCTACCTAGATACTCGCTTCTGAAGTGAGCTGTTAGGGAGTCTACGATTAGAAGCCTTACGCCATACTTCTTTATGATTTCATCACACTTCTCTACGAGTAGTATCTGGTGGTCTGAGCTTAAAGCTTCGGCGTATACTATCCTCTTAAGGGCAGAATCAGGGTTTAAACCCCTAAACCTACTCATCTGTATTATACGCTCTATACTAAACGTATGTTCGGTATCTATATACATAGCGGCTCCATCCAACCCACCCTCATCCTCTGGAAGCTGAACGTTCACGCATAGTTGATGGCATATCTGGGATTTACCCGTACCATACTCCCCGTAGAACTCGGTTATAGTCTGAGTTTCTATCCCACCGTTTAGAAGCTCATCTAAAGCTCTACTACCCGTAGTTATCTTCTTAACCTTACTCCTCTCCTTCAAGAGCTCATCGGATGTTATAAACTCTATCGATATAGATTCCCTAGCAACCTCTATAATCTTAGCAGCCTGCTTCTCACCTATACCTGCCGGTAGTAGATCCTTCACGGATGCGGTAGCTAGGGATTCAACCGTATGGAAGCCTAGACTCCTAAGCTTAGCAGCTATAGCTGGACCTACCCCTGGTAGATCCTCCAGCGTTTCGTACCTCTGCTTCTCCTTTCTTCCCTCCTCTTCGAGGGTCATAAGCTCAGCTCCAAGGATAATTATCTAGCGATCGCCGTATAAAGGTGTTTCCAGAGAGGGAGCGATAGATTTAAGCTTCGAGCGAAGCGAATAAACGAGCCTAGGATCTAGAGATATGCGATGAGGTATGAGGATATCTGGAGACATATTAGAAGATATATGCGTGAAGCTGTTAACAGAAGCCGCTACCAAGCTTCCCATGGATGTATGTAAAGGATTAGAGGATGCTTATAGCAGGGAGGATAATATCTACGCTAGATCCCAGTTAAGAATAATACTCGATAGCGTTAAGATAGCTAGAGATGAAGGGATACCTATATGCCAGGATACCGGCACCATACACATATATTTTAAGCTAGGTAAGGATATCACTCTCCCAGCCGATCTAACATTACATATGGATAGAGCTATAAGGAGAGCTACAAAGGAGATACCCCTCAGACCGAATATGGTTCATCCGATCACGAGGATTAACAGTATGGATAATACCGGTAGAGGTCTACCGCTATTATCCATAATACCTGAACCCACCCTCGACGGCTTAGAGGTAGCTGTTATGCTTAAAGGTGCAGGCTCCGAGAATCTATCCAAAGCTTTTATGCTTAAACCGGTGGAGGGGTTCGAATCTATACGTAAAGCTGTATTGGAGAGTATAGCTGATGCTTTAGGTAGAGGCTGCCCACCATACATAGTCTCTGTAGCCATAGGCGGAACCCTCGAGTATGCATCTATGAAAGCTAAGATGAACCTCCTCGAACCTATCGATAAGCCTGGCTGCTCAGAACTGATAGATCTGGAAGAATCCCTTTTAGAGGATATCAATAGTCTAGGAATAGGAGCTATGGGTCTCGGCGGTAGGGTAACAGCTATGAAGGTTAAGCTGGATTATATCCACTGTCATACCGCTAGCCTACCTATAGCTATCCAGATACAGTGTTGGGCTTTAAGAAGGGCTAAAGCGTATGTAACATCTACTGGAGAGGTGATCTATCGAGAGTTATGAGAACAGTACATCTCACCACACCTATAAGTAGGATTGATAATCTGAGGATAGGGGACCAGGTATACGTATCTGGCTTGATAGCTATTCTTAGAGATCAAGCTCAGAAGAGGTTTATAGAAGCGAAAACGATGGGTTTATGGGTACCCGATATAGAGGGTTTACCTATATTCCACTGCGGACCTCTAGCATACATGGATGATGGAAGATGGGTTATTAAATCGATAGGCCCTACAACTAGCGCTAGGATGGAGAAGGATCTACCGATCCTCATAAGGTTATCAGGGGTTAAGATGATTATAGGTAAGGGCGGGGTATCACGCAATATAGCGGATGAGATGGTAAAACTTGGAGCTGTATACTGCGCATACCCCGGTGGAGCTTCAGCCTCCCTCCTTAAAACATTCAGGAAGGTTGTAGATGTATACTGGCTGGATTTAGGTATACCTGAAGCTCTATGGATCGTAGAATTCGAGGATTTAGGCCCGTTAACCGTAGCTATAGATCTACAAGGTGGGAATATATACTCTCAAGTCGAGGATAATGTGAGAAGGATGCTTAGTAAGCTACTGGGTGGGCGGTAGCATCCCTGAGGGTGGATGCCCTCACCATCTAGGAGGAGCTAGATTCGGTATAGACCCCGTATCCTGTAAACACCGGTGTGTCAGCCTTAGGGCCGCTCCGTTCCCGGCCTAACCCGGTTCGGCTGTAGGGGAGGTAGCCTCCCTCCTTCGAGGGAGACCCCTCCTCCACCCGGTCCTACAGGGCGGAGCCTCATATACCTACGCCTAGCCCTCCTAGACAGTTTGGAGCACCGCCCCTCTAGGTTAGCGGGCTCCTGCATAAGCCCGTTTCAGGTGGTAGGGGAGGGCTAGCCCCCCAGCCCTCCTACCGCCCACCCATGAATTTTTCCTGAAGGCTTCCAGATATAAGGGTTTAGAAATCCGATCTATAGGGTCTACATTTAAATATGTGTAGGTTTACGTGATAATAGTTCGGTGTCTCTATGTCTAGACGTGAAGAGATTCTAGCTAAGCTTCGTGATTGCATAGTTAATTTCGATATAGATGGCATAAAGGAGGCTGCGAGGGAGGCTATAGAGATGGGCATCCCAGCTTATGAAGCTATAATGAACGGTATGGCTAAGGGTATGGAGATAGTCGGTAGGAAGTATGAGGAAGGTGAATACTTCCTAGCAGAGCTAATAATGGCTGGCGAAACTATGAAGGAGGGAATGAGCGTTCTGGAGCCGTACCTTAGATCCGGGGAGATACCTAAACTAGGTAAGGTTGTTATAGGAACCGTTGAAGGTGATCTACACGATATAGGTAAGAACATAGTAATAACACTGCTTTCAGCTTCAGGATTCGAAGTGATAGATCTAGGGGTGGATGTATCTGCAGATAAATTCGTGGAAGCAGTGAAGCAGCATAAACCTGATATAGTCGGTATGTCAGCCCTCCTAACCACAACTATGGTTAATATGAAGAAGGTTGTCGAAGCGTTAAAGGAGGCTGGGCTTAGAGATAGCGTTAAAATAATAGTAGGGGGGGCACCGTTAACAGAGGAATTTGCGAAGGAGATAGGTGCTGACGGATATGCACCTGACGCCGTTTTAGGCGTGGAGATATGTAAGAAGTGGGTTAGCGTTAAAGGATAGATCCTGGAAGATTAAGGTATCCTGCAGCCTATCTTTTTATACCTAGTCCCCGAATATTAAGGTTGATCTAATGGTTCTATTCACTGTATCAGGGGTTAGAGGTATATACGGATACGATCTAACTCTAGAACGATGCATCGAAGTAGCTCTAGCTTACGGTAGCAGTCTACCCTTAGGCTCCACCATAGCTTTAAGCAGGGATAGTAGGCCTACAGGGGTAGCTATATCTAGATGTATAGCTTCAGCGCTAGCTTCCACAGGATGCTGTGTACTAGATCTAGGTATAGCAGCTACACCTATGACGGCTTATATCTCTAAGGTATTAAGGCTTGATGGAGCTATAATAGTTTCAGCATCTCATAATCCTCCTGAATGGAATGCTCTCAAATTCCTAGGATCGCATGGGGTGCCTTTAAACCCTCAAGCTACTATGAGCTTGTATAGGGATGCAGCCAGTCGTAGGTTTAGGCTTACCGAACCTCTATCCATCGGATGGGTGAAGAGGATGGATTTAGAAGATGTATACCTAAGCGGATTGCTAGATCTAGTAGATCGAGATATCATAGCTAGTAGAGGGTTAAAGACGGTTGTGGATGGAGGGGGAGGAGCCGGCGGAATTCTATCATCCAAAGCTTTATCGACCGTTGGATGCAAAGTTCTGAGCCTATCATCTATAGGTATTGGATTCTATCCTAGAGGTATAGAGCCTATACCTGAGAATCTCGAGAAGACGGCTAAACTCGTATACGAGACTGGAGCAGACGTAGGATTCGCATACGATTGCGACGCCGATAGGGTTACACTGATCACAGGGGAAGGCGAAGTTCTCAGGGAGGATTACACTCTAGCTTTAACCATCATGCATATCCTATCTAAGAGGAGGATCGATACCATAGTAGTGAACGTAGCTACATCCATGATTATCGACGATATAGCTTTAAGCTATAAGGCTAAGGTTGTAAGGGTGCCTGTCGGTGAAGCGAATGTAGTTGAAGCTATGCTTAAACTTAAAGCTGAGGTAGGGGGGGAGGGTAGCTGCGGCGGTGTCATACTATCATGGTTTAATATGGTTAGGGACGGCTTAGCATCCACCATGAATATCGTAGAGATGATAGCTTCTAGGAACGAAGCCCTCTCGGATATAGTCGGAGATCTACCTAGATACTATCTATTCAGAGATAGGATACCATGCCCCCGGGAAATCACCGGTATCGTTATGGAGGAGTTTAAGAAGCTTGTCGAAGGCATGGATGTAGATTATACCGATGGTGTTAAGATAATGTTGAGGGATGGCTGGATCCTAGTTAGACCGAGCGGGACAGAGCCTATAATAAGGGTGATGTGCGAATCTAGATCTAAGCTTGAAGCTGAACATTTATGTAGAGCGTATTCCGATAAGATTAAACAACTAATCGGAGAAGCTTCGTCTAAATATGCGTAGCCGGTATTTAGGGATGATGTATGAGGATGATAGATCAGGATGCAATAGCATCTATAGTTGAGGAGGTAGGTATGAGTGTAGTAGGTGTTGGGAGTGTTAAGCTTATCTACGATATGCTACTCCATCCATACCCGGTTAAAGGTTTTGGATCCGGTATGGTGGTATCTAGGGATGGATATATCGTTACTAACAACCATGTCGTAGCTGGTAGCGATAGGATAGAAGTTGTAATGTCTAGCGGAGATATACTCGAAGCTAAAGTTGTAGGTTCTGATCCGCTCTTCGACGTAGCCGTATTAAAGGTTGAAGCCGATGAACTGAATCCCGTGAAGTGGGGTGATCCAGGCAAGCTTAAAGTCGGGTACATAGTGTTAGCTATAGGTAGATCTCTAGGTCTTCCAGGCGAGCCTACGGTAACCCTAGGTATAATTAGTGCTCTACATAGGAATGTAAGCTCTGAGTACATATCGCTTCAAGATTTAATACAGACGGATGCAGCTATAAACCCGGGTAATAGCGGTGGACCCCTCGTAAATCTCGATGGCGAGGTGATAGGCATGAATACAGCTATAATACCGTTCGCTCAGGGTATAGGTTTCGCTATACCTTCAGATAGGGTTAGGAAAGCCGCTGAGGAGATAATCGCTTATGGTAGAGTTAGGAGAGGTTGGCTTGGTATAGCAGGTATGACTTTAGATAGACGTATAGCTAAGTACTATGGTGTAGGCGTAGAGAGAGGCGTATTAGTCGTTAGGGTTGATCGTGGAAGCCCAGCTTATAGATCCGGTATAAGGGAGGGGGATGTGATAGTAGGTATAGGCGGCTATAGGGTTGAGAACCTAGAGGAATTCTTAGCTCAACTCTATAGGTATAAGGTGGGTGATCGAGTAGAGCTAGATGTGGTGAGAGGCGTGGATAAGTTTAGGTTTGAGGTAACTCTCACACATCCACCTAGATTAGAGGCTTGATAGGGTTGGGTTGGATCAGAATCCTGACGATCCTATCGATAACGGTTATAATCTTAACGTTGATCTCCACGGTGAACCCCCTATGCCTGCAGCAGGATGGAAGCTACATAAGGTTAGCAGGTAGGATTACAGATAGTGAAGACTCGCCTATAGTAAACTCTACGGTTATAGCTCTAGATTTCTCATCGTTTAGGAGGTATTATACGTATACCGATGCTCACGGCTACTACGAGCTTATACTACCAGCTGAGAATCCTCTAGGTGCCCCTCCAGAATACATACTATACGCTACGCATATAGATCCGGAAACAGGTCTACCAGACTATACTATAGGGATATATCCATTTAATCCGTACGATCAGAGAGCTAGGATTAAACATAGCTTGGAAGTAGACTTTAAGCTGTATCCTGCTGCTATAATTAGGATAGAGGGTAAGCCTTGGCATATCGAATTTCTAGAAGAGCCTCTATACTATATAGTAGAATTGATAGATCCGTCAACCCTTACCGCTATAAGTTTGGCTAATACCATAGTCGTCTACGGTAAGCCTCCGTATGCTTATAGCGATAAACCTGATGTTAGATTCATCCTCGGATATATTCTAGATCCGAGCGTAGTCATCGTACCTGCAAATACGAATATACTACTTAGGGTTGAAGCCGGTTTCCGTAGAGAGATGAGGTTCAAGGTTATAGAGTACGTGTATAGGTTTATGGGTGAATACCCGTTCAACCTACCTCCAGGCTCCATGGTATCGATAAATCTCGATGAAGTGTTTACGAGGTTTAACATCGATTATCTTAAGAGTGAAGCTGTAAGGGTTCATGAAAAGCTTATCGAATCTATGGAGGATGGTTTCTTCGTAGGCGGCGAACTACACGATCTCAATAAGGCTTTAGAGATGGTTAGGGAAGCTGAGGAGAAGCTTAGAACGGCGATCAGCTACGATGAGTTGAGGAGTTTAAGGTTCACGATAGTGGAGCCAGCATACTATATTGTCAAGAGCGTCGAAGGTAGGATAGGCTACATGTACGCTACAGCTGAAGCACAGTACATATTCTTTCCATGGGTATTATCGCTATTCTCGCTCATATTCTCATTCTTCCTATTCGATGAGGATAAACCGAAGATCGTATGGTCGATCGTCATATATACCGCTCTCATACTATTCTTTCTAGCAGTCTACCCTACAGCTTATAAGATACTATCGAAAAATGCTGTACTAGATATAGTGGATCTCATACGTCTAGAGATATCCAATGTATGGTTACTAATCTTAAGTTGCACGGCCTCCTTCATAGTGTTATCGCTTACATTCCTGTATGCTCCTAGGAAACGGTTCGGTGTAGAGGTTACCGGTAGAGCATCTGTTAGAGAGATATTCGCAGCGATAGCTTCTATAGCGAAAAGGAATGTTAAGAGGAGGAAGATTAGAGGGTTCTTCTCCATAGTAACCGTAGCTATACTAGTATTCAGCTTCACCACTCTAACATCTATATCATGGGTTTACGGTCTTACAACGGTCGATATTAAACCTCCGGCTAGATCGTTTGAAGGTATACTAGTTAGAAAGACTCCGGTAAATCTTGAATCCCCAACCGTTGCGACGCACTTATTAACTCAATCCGAGGTTGAAGGTATATCTGATATAGTAGGAGTCGCTAGAGCTTCGGTTAAAGTTCAAAACGTACCTCTAAGCACACCTCTATTCATCCTTAAAACGAGATACGCTGAAGCTGAGATATATGGGGTTATAGGCTTAGATCTGGATGATGTTACCACAGGTATAGGCTCCTACATAGTGAATCGTATAACTAGCTTAGAATCGAATTATACGGTGACCATCTCGGAGAGTTTAGCTAGGAAGCTAGGTTTAAGCGTCGGTGAATCCACAGATGTATACCTGGTTAAAGCTACTGAATCAGTTTACATCGGTAGATATATAGTTGAAGCTATAGTTAGAGATGAGTATCTAAGAGCTAGCGATATAGATGGATCTACGATAGCGCCTCTAAGATCGAAGGGTGGTGAGCTTAAACCTACCGAGCCTGAGGAGATTCTAATCTTACCGTACCAGAAAGCTTTGGAGATTAACCCTGAAAGGATATTCATAGCTAGAGTATACTTCGATCTACCTGTCGAGGATCGTAGAGTTCAAGATGCCGTTAGAATTTTAGCTATGAAGGGCTACGTAGTATTCCAGTTCCATGCAGGCAGGGCTAGGGCTACCTATATAGATATGGTTTTAGAGGTTAGGGGTATAGTAGAGTTTCTAGTACCGTTCACACTCGTACTATTGAATACGGTCTCCGTATTCGTACAGATAGCCTACGAGAGGGAGGGGGAGCTTAAGATCCTAGCAACCCTAGGGTTGACGCCTGGGCATATAGCGGCTCTATTCATACTCGAATCTATGGTTATGGGCGCTGTCGGTGGAGGTGTAGGATACCTATCAGGTTTAGGAGCATATAAGCTGATATCGCTTCTAGGCGAGCAGTGGCAGATAGGTGTTAGGGAGAAGCTTGAATGGTATTGGAGTATAATAGGTTTAGCGGTAGCACTATTCGTTACCTTCCTATCCGCTGTTAAATCTGCTTTCGAAGCTGCGGCTAAAGTTACACCATCGATGGTTAGAAGGGTTAAACTTAAACCTGAAGAGAGGGTTGAAAGGGAGAAAGCTATACTTAAAGCCTACGAAGAGCATAGCTTCATAATGCCTATAAAGGTTAAAGCTAACGAGCTAGTATTCTTCGAAGGATACATGCTTGATACGCTTAAATCCATGAAATCGTTATTCTTGGAAAGCGTATCCGATATCAAATTATATAGAGAGGAACCTAAAGCAGAAGGTTTGCCTATATCTGAAGAAGTTATAGAATTCGTATACAGGTTTACAGAGAAAGGAGAAACATACGAAGTTCTATGCAGATTAACCCTACTGTACAGGAGGGATTCTAGAGATTATAGCGTGATTTTAAAATGTAAGCCGACATACCCTGGTATGCCATACTATACTCTAGAATACACGGCTAAAACTATCAGGAGGATAGTGCTCGAATGGGTTAGGGTTAAAGAGAGGATTATAGGATCGGTTTAAGCTTAAAATCAACCTATAGTGGGGGACTAAGCGATCGAAGCTATCCCTAGAAAGATAGCTATAGCGGCGGTTCTCCTCATACTATCCCTAGCGATACGGTTATACTTCGTAGATGAAACTAGTATCATGCCTGATGAACCTATATACGTAGAGGCTGGTAGGATCTATTTAGAGGGGTTTAGGAGGCTAGATTTCAGCTATGATGTTTGGAGGATGAACGCTGAGCATCCGCCGGTAGCTAAAATACTTATAGGATTAACACGGCTAGCATTCCATGACATACTTGGAGGGGATATACATGCCTTATACCTATCTGCTAGGATAGCCTCCATGATCGTGGGATCGCTTATACCGTTATCGATCTACATCCTAGGATCCCCCATCTACGGCGAACCTACATGCTTCATAACAGGTTTAACTATAGCTCTATCTCCATGGATGGTTTACCACTCGACTTTAGCTACACTAGATATTTTCGCATCATTCTTCACAACCCTAAGCTTCCTAACTCTGTATTACGTTAAGCCCGATAACAGGGTATACATATTGCTAGGTATAATCTCAGGTTTAGCTATAGGATGTAAGGGTACGGCGATAATATGCTTAATAGGCATCCTACTATACTACATCATGATCTATGTATTCGAAGAGAGGGAACGCATGTATAGACGTAGGTTACTTGTTAGAATGGTGATCTCGATAATAATTTCTATCCTGACGTTTATATCGATCTGGCCTTGGCTATGGCCTAACCCTTTAGAGAGGGGGTTCTGGGTTTTAGGATTCCACGCATCGCATATGATTAGAGGTCATACCACGTTCTATGCTGGTAAGGTGTATACGCATGTACCTCCATGGATACCGGTCTATATAATCTTCGTTAAAAACCCGGTGGTTACGGTCTTATCGGTAATACTATACGTATGCTACACGATTAAGGGTTTGATCGATCGTAAACATAGTAGGGGGGATCTACTCATCATCTCGTGGCTTATAGGAGGTATAGCTACGTACATGATATTCCCCATCATATTAGGTGATCACTACATACTACCGCTAGCACCTGCTGTGTACATATCGAGTACCGATATAGCCGTTAAGATGGGTAAGGATGGGAGAGTTGTATACAGAATTCTAGGGTTTCTTCTAGTAGCATCTATGATCGTAAGCTTGGGGGTAGGGTTATACAGGTATAGGGAATCCCCAGGAGCCTATGTGAACGAAGCTATAGTTAGGGGTGATGAAGCTATAATAATGATAGATACAGGGTACGAGGATGCTGCCGACTATATGGTCGGCATAGGCTTACCTAGGGATCGTATAGTGGTGATAGCGACACCGTATAATCCCGGTATTCTTGAGATCGATCTTAAACGTAAAGGTATAGAAAGTGTAGCGGTCGTCGATACGAGTTCGATCGATTACGCGGATTACGTCTTTATACCCGTACTCTACGCGCGTAGATATGGTATACCTAAGGTAGTTTTAGATAGATTTCATCTGATCTATACCGTTGTATCAGGTAACACCGTGTTAACCTATATATTCGAAGCTAACGAGGCTACAGGTGGCTAGCTGGGAAACTATTATTAGGGTCTAACATCGAGTTAGGTATACGGTGATCTAGGTTTGAAGCCTTTCAAATTGGGGTTTATAACCGATGAGTATAGCCAGGATTTGGATGAAGTTGTGAAATTTGCTCTAGAGGTTGGGGCTGAGCATCTAGAGATAAGGAGTATATGGGGTAAGAATGTTAAGGATCTTACAGATGAAGATCTAAGGGTTATTAGAAGGGTGGTTTCGCAGAATGGCTTGCAGATAGACTGTCTAGCTTCACCCCTCTTCAAGGAGCCTATAGAAACCTATGAAGCTCATATGAAGATGCTAGATAGACTCTGCGATATAGCACAGATGCTTGATGCTAAGTGTATAAGATGCTTCGCTTTCGTCGGACCTACAGATCGGTATGAAGAGATGAAATTTGAGATAGCCTATAAGCTTAGAGCCGCAGCCGAGGTCGTCGATGAATCCGGTTTGAAGCTTGTATTGGAGAATGAACCTATATGCATAGTTACTACCGGTAGACAGCAGGGTGATCTGATAAGGATTGTAGAGCATAAAGCGTTACTAGCTACGTGGGATCCTGGAAATGCGTACGTCTCCGGTGTGGAGAGACCATACCCAGACGATTATGTCTACGTGAAGGGTTTAGTAGGGCATATGCATGTTAAGGATGCTTCCAAGGAGGATGGGAAGCCTAGGATAGTTAAGGTTGGAACTGGAAATATAGATTATAGGGGGCAATTCAGAGCTTTATACGAGGATGGGTATAGGGGGACTATATCGCTCGAGACACACTATAGGCATCCCACCGGTGGTAGGATGGAGGCTACGAGGGAAAGCTTCCTAGCTCTGAAGAATATCGTGAGAGAAGCCTTAGGGTTAGAGGAGTGAAGCCCTCCTATATGACTCCTCTATATACTTTCTCGTAAAAGATAGTTCTTCGAACGGTTTTTCTCCAAGCCTAGCCTCTATCGATAGATACCCTCTATAGCGTATCTCATCTAGAGTCTTGAATACTTTTGAGAAATCTATCACACCCCTACCCGGTACACGTAGATTCTCATCCGCTATATGTACATGAACTAGACGTTTAGATACCGCTCTAAGGGAATCTAGTACGCTATCCTCTTCACGAATCATATGTCTAAGATCTGCTAGAATCATCAGGTGATCTGATCCTATGGATTCAGCTATATCGTAAGCCTCTAAAACAGTGTTTATGAAGTTACTCTCCCTCTTAGATAGAGGTTCTATAGCGAATACTACTCCATACTCCTCCCCAGCTCTACAAGCCTCCCTTAACACTGCTATATTCCTCTCCCTAGCTATATCGTAGGGTATGTTTGGAGGTATATTCCTAGCATGGGATGAACCCCAGACTAGTATCCTACAATCGATCTCAGCAGCTGCTTCAGCTAGCCTCCATGTATACTCTATGCTCCTCATCCTCGTAGCTTCATCATCTGATACATGCTGAAAACCTCTAGGATATATCACGTTCGATGCAGCTATCTCGAGACCATAGGATTCTACAAGCTCCTTCAGCCTCCTCCTCTCCTCCCTCGATACAGTATACGGATTTAACTGGAGTGATCCAGGTATCTCTATCCCTTGAAATCCCAGATTGGATAGCATCTCCAGGTTCTCTCTAGATGCTTGCATACAGCATGCAAGCTTAAACAAGGCTTAGGACACCGGTTTAAATCCTTCAGGATTCTACGCTATATATCGCTTTCTATCCCTCCTATAGACCTACACATGTACCTAACATTTATCTTTCTATCGTAGGATATTAGTTCGATCAAGCTTCAATCGGGATATGAGCTTAGATCTTATACATGAGAAGTTGAGGTCTAGATTCGAGAAGTTTACACCCATCCAGGAGAAGGCTATACCTATCATACTCGAAGGTTGGAATACACTGATCGTAGCACCTACAGGCTCCGGTAAAACCGAAGCTGCTCTACTACCCGTTCTAACGATGTATCTTAAGCGTAGGAAAGCTAGTCGGGATACGGGTATACATATACTGTACATAACACCTCTCAGAGCTTTGAATCGCGATATGCTTAGAAGGCTTAACGATCTATGCAGCGAGGTATCTGTCAGAGTCGATGTAAGGCATAGCGATACACCTAAGAGTATTCGCAGCCTTCAGAGTAGGGATCCGCCTGAACTACTTATAACCACACCTGAAACGTTGCAGCTCCTACTCGGATCGAAGCGTATGCGTAGATGGCTTAGAAGCGTAGGTTGGGTTATAGTCGACGAGGTTCACAACATAGTATGTAGTAAGAGGGGTGTACAGCTAGCCGTAGCTTTAGAGAGGCTTAGAAGGATAGCCGACAGGGGGATACAGTTTATAGGGTTATCCGCTTCGATCAGCAGACCATACGAAACTCTAAGGTTTATAGTCGGTGTAAAGGGTGGAGGGCTCGTCGTAGATGATCCTACCGCTAAAAGGTATGAGATACATGTAGAGGTGTGTAGACCTACCGATGAGGATTACAAGTTGGCTGAAGAACTTCAATGCAGTGTCACAATGTCTTCTAGGATTAGAAGGATCTATGATTATGCATCCAGATCTAGATCTACGTTGATATTCGCTAATTGTAGGGAGCATGTAGAGCTTCTATCGAGTAGGTTGAGGATTATGGGTTTGAACGTAGCATCCCATCACAGTAGTCTTTCAAGCGATTCTAGAAGCGAAGCAGAGAATCTACTTAAGCGTGGAGGACTTGAAGGTATCGTATGCACATCTAGCTTAGAGCTTGGCATAGATATAGGGAGGATAGATCTATGCATACAGTATCTATCTCCTAGGAGTCCCGCCGCTCTCCTACAGAGGATCGGTAGGAGCGGGCATAGCTTATACAAGGTTTCGAAGGGTGTAATCGTATCTAGCGGATCAGATGATTTCCTAGAAGCCATCGTAGTAGCTCGTAGAGTTTTAGAGGGTAGGTTGGAGGATCAGAAGTTTGAAGAGTATGCTTTAGATGTTCTAGCACATCAGGTAGCCGGGATAAGCCTGGATTACGGTGGATCGGCTAGTTTAAGCGATATATTCGATATCGTATCATCAACCTATCCCTATAGGGAGCTTAAGCTCGATGATCTACGTAGAGTTGTAGATTATATGGCTAGACTCGGACTCATAGATCTTGAGGGCGATATCGTAAAAGCGAACGGTAGGACTAGACTATACTACGTTAGGCATGTATCGACTATACCTGAGGAAATCAGATACCCTGTCTTCGATGAGGAGACTGGATGTGAGATAGGTCATCTAGGTGAGGATTTCTATGCAAGCTATGGTAAGCCAGGTGTTAAGCTTATACTTAGAGGGGTTCCATGGATCATAACTAGGATTCACGGATTCGATGTATATGTTAGGAGAGCTGAAGACTACCTAGCGGCTATACCTGGATGGGAGGGTGAAGTCCTACCGACACCTTTCGATGTAGCCTTGGAGGTCGGATATCTCAGAGGGCTTATCGAAACACTCTACTCTAGAGGCGTAAGCTTAGATGAGGCTTCAAGGATCCTATCGTCCATGTATCCATCGGATCCTGAAAGCTTCGAGGAAGCTTTAAAACCTCTGTATAAGCATCTAGATGAAGGCTATCCGCTCCCTAAGCATAACCTTATACTAGTCGAATCCGTCGGAGGCTATATAGTTCTACATGTATGCGGCGGTCATTCCGTGAATAGATGTATAGCTAAGATACTATCCCATATACTGAGGGAGAGGTTTAACGTAGAATGTATAGCTAGATGGGATGCGTACAGGATACTATTGATGGCTCCAGCTCTACCTAGGATTAGCGACCTAGTAGAAGCTATTAAGAGTATCGATCTAGATTGGTGTAGACGTATACTATGGGATTCAGCCGATAGCTATATTATGAGGCATATAGCTCTAAAATTCGATGCTATACCAGGTAGCCTATACTATAAGTCTGCAAGCTATCTAGCAACCCTACCCGATAGATTCAAGGATACACCCATATACGAGGAGACTGTACGATTCCAGCTTAAACACCATTACGACTACGACAATTTTAGGAAGATTATGGAGGCTATCAAGGATGGAGAGATAGATGTTAGGATCCTAGAAGATCTAGCCGAACCTACACCTATAGCTAAACCTATATTCGATCTAGGCTTAGAAACTGGGTTCTACGATGATCAATCTTTCAAGGATATGCTCCTATCCAAGATGCTGAGCCTCGTATGCTTATCATGCCTATACTCTTGGAGGAGACCTGTTAGAGATCTTCTCCGAGGAGTTTCATGCCCATCATGCGGTGGAGGTGAGATAAGCGTGATAAAGTGGAGGAGGGAGGAGACCTTAGAAGCTTTAAGGAAGAGGAGGGATTGCGTGAAGCTTAGCGATGAGGAAGAGAAGCTTTTACTTAACGTAGATATGGCTGCGGATCTAGTGAAGCTCTACGGTAGTAGGGCATTCATAGCTCTATCTGTTAAAGGTGTAGGACCGTTAACAGCTTACCCGATACTAGCTAAGAAGCATAATGATGAGAGAGAATTCCTTAGGGAGCTCAGGGAAGCTATGCGTGAGTATATGGAGACTAGAGACTACTGGCATGATCGGGATAATCGATCATAGATTATCGATGGAAGCCTACCCCTATTATCGAATGTAACCTCCACCACTTCTACGTCGCTCATGGATCTTATACTTCTAGCTAGAGGATCATCGCATCTGTAATGGATAGTACCCAATACATTCTTACCAGAATCCAGTAGCTTATACATAGCATCCCTAAACTTATGGGATAGAAGCTCCATAGGACCAACCTCATCAACTACTACAACCTTCACAGAATCATCACGTAGAGCGTGAAGGATAGCTTCGACACCTATAGATTCGAACACTCTAACATCAACCCTATACCTACCTATCCTAGGACCAGAAGCAAGCGATACATGGGCAAGCCAACCCTCCAGACCTGAAGCTAGATCCCTAACCCTGAAGCCAACCCTAACACCACGCTCCCTAACCTCGAAGCTCACCATACCACCGACGCCTACACCAGACTCTCTCAGAAGCTTAACGGTTTCTAATACAACGGTAGTCTTACCAATACCGGGTCTACCGGTTAGGAATATTCTACAGCCCATCAGATGGGATATTAGACTAAAGATCTGTATAAAAATGATGGGTAACAACCTATTCCCTGCTTCCTGAGAGCTAATACATCTGCTTAAAGCTTAGTAATGTTTTAGCAACTGCTTGTATGAAGAATATCGTACCTAAATCCCGTATATAGTATGGAGATTTATCAGTGCCATTTATAGGTGGTGGTACTTTCTCTAGTATAGCACCTTTAAGATTTGGATCCTCAGGGTTTTTAAATTCCATATTCACGTAGAATCTCGATGCTTTCCTCATAG
>Ga0185307_1000097_pt1 | contig 61408 bp, 71 predicted proteins | sample LHCtaG_FD_128010 | JGI IMG/M metagenome (GOLD analysis project Ga0185307, IMG submission 128010) | Hot spring microbial communities from Little Hot Creek, USA to study Microbial Dark Matter (Phase II) - LHC4sed_matched (SPADES... | ecosystem: Environmental > Aquatic > Thermal springs > Hot... | reverse complement strand
AATTATAACATTTTTAAATAAGCTAATTAATTTTATTTAAAAAAATTATTAGTGATGCGTATGGTTTCAGCTTATTCTTTAATGAGAAAAATTTGGAGAGAGAAAAATGAGGAATTAATAAAAAATTTAAGGAAAAGAGCAATAGAATGGAGAAAAGAAAAATCTATCGTAAGAGTAGATAGACCTTTAAGATTAGATAGAGCTAGAAGTTTAGGTTATAAAGCTAAGCAAGGTTTTATTGTATTAAGAGTAAGAGTAAGAAAAGGAGGTTTTAGTAAACCTAGACCAAGGTCTGGCAGAAGACCAAAAGCTTTAGGTGTTGTAAAACATAAAGTCAATGTATCATTAAAAGAAGAAGCTATAAATAGAGTTTCTAAAAAATATGTTAATATGCATGTTTTAGGAGCTTATGAAATATTTAGAGATGCTAAATATGCTTGGTACGAAGTTATTTTAGTTGATCCAAATCATCCATCTGTTAAAAGTTCAAAAAATATTTCTCTTCCAAAAAAGCTTTAAAAATTTAATTTTATTTCTATTTTCTCTATTCTTAATATTATTTTAGATTTTGTTTCTAAATTTGTTACATATGCTTCAATTTCTATATAGTAATTTCCAGCGGATGGAGAATTATTGCCATTTAAAATATCCTTAGATGTATCCCATTTTAATACATGATTTATTTTCTCTCCTTGTTTAAATATAGGAAATGGAGCAGTTGGTCCTGGTGCTATCATCGCTATACCATAAACTATATTGCCATATTTATCAAATATGTTTATTTTTATTCCACCATAACAAGCTGCAAAAGTTATATTTTCTGCATTATTAATATTTAACAATGTTGCATTTATTATTAAAACATCTCCTTTCTTTATTTTATTAGAGCTTAAAGAAACTATAAGCTTTAATCCTTCATTATAAGCTTCATGCTTAATAACACCAGTACTCTCTTTAAATAAAATTTCTTCAATAATCTTTTCAAGATTTGAATTTACTTCAATTTCATAAATTGCTGATTCGGTTTCAAACCAAAGAGTATTACCAACTAAATTGAATTTAATTTTATTTTCATCTTCTAATTCAAATGTTAGGAAATAACCATATGGATATGGAATTGTTACATAAGTAGTTACATTTCCTATCGTTATTGTTTTACTTGTAATTCTTCTTATAGTAGAAGATTTAATAAAATTAATAATTTCATTAAATAAAAAATTGCTTTTATTAATAAAAGCTTCTTCACCTGTCACATAATGTTCTATTTCAAGCTTTTTTGAATTTTCCAATAATTGAATTGTTTGTTTCCATTCTAATTCTTCTTTGGGAATTTTCCTAATAGAAAAGAAGCATATGCTAAAAGTCAAAATTGCAAGCCCAATTATAATAATTATGATTATTAAATTCTTTTTATTTATCATTTTTCAATATTATAAATTTAATGCACCTTATATATCTATTTCTTAGAACAAAATTAAAATAGTACTTCTTCTAAGAATATACAAATTTAATTTCAGAAGTGCTCAAAAGCAAAGAATTGCAAAATATATGTAAAAGAAAAGATTAAAACAATATATATTGCTTTAGCTTTCTTAAATTGAAAATAATTATGGCAAATCATAAAAAAAATGTATTCTCATTTATGTTAATAATAATTATAATTTTTCTTAATAATTCTGTCACTTTAATTTATCCAAATTTTTCTAATAATTTATCATTTTCAATACCTAGAGTATATTATTTTTATGAAGAAGGAATTATAGCAAATGCTGGAAATGATTATATAAAACTTAATCAAAGTGATAGATGCTATGAATTATTAATGAATACTTCTATTCAAAAAAGCTTTTTAATAAATGCTAGTCATAAAGTTATTAATTTTTTCTATGATGAAGATGAAATGCCTATGATAGAACTTGATATCCCTAGTGAGTTGCCTCCTAAAAGTTATATTAAATATTATGTAACTCAAAAAATTGAAATCTATGATTCTTTTTCAGTACCTGAAGACCTTTCTTATGAAAAATCTGGAAGTCTTTCAGATATAAAAAACACTTATTATAAACTTAAATTGTTTTCTAAAACGACTGCTCCTATAGGAATATGGAAATATAATGATACTAATTGGGAATATTTAATAAAAAAAGCTGAAGAGCTTAAAGGAAATAATGAAAATGTATTAAAAATAGTATGTTCTTTTATTGATTGGATTGGAAAAAATGTTGAGTATCCTAAAGATGGAAGTGAATTACCAAAATATCCAAATGAAACAATCACTTTAGAAAATATAGAGAAAAAGACTAAAGGAATTGGAGATTGTGATGATCAAGCTAATTTATTAATATTATTATGTAGAGCTATTGGAATTCCTGCTTATTTACAAGCAGGAGGGATAATTCTATATAAAGAGAAGTATAAAGATTCTGAAGTTGCTTGGAATGGTCATTTGAATTATTATTATGGATATGTTGGATGGCATGGATGGGCAATGGTTTATATTCCTCCTTGGGGTTGGCTTCCAGTAGATTTAACATGGGGATATTATGGCTTAGGTAAAAAAGATCCATTAACAGCTATAAAATATTCAGCTGTAGCTATTCAAGAAATAATGTATTTAAGGAATTATTATTCAATAGATTATGTTAAAGAAACTAGGGAATTTAAAAAAATAGTTGAAGATAAAAATCTATATTTTTATATAAATTATTTAGTTATTCCTGATGGAAAATCTATAAAAAGTGAAATTGATGCTTTTCCAAAGTATAGCCTTCCATGGATGAATGTTACTACTTATGAGACTATTAGTACAGAAACTTTTAGTACTTATACTATTAAGAAAGAAGATAAATTAAATATTTACTTAATAATAGTTATAACAATGCTTATAATTTTATCAATTATAATATTAATTAGTGTTTTTATTCGTTTTAGAATAAAAAGAACTTCTAAAGAATTGTATCTATATTGAAAATTTTATAACTTTTTCTAATATTTTACTTATTGGGATAGCTAATATAAGAGAGATTAAAGCTTGTCCAAATAAATCTCTTATGAATGATATTATTGCTGCAGGATAACCTTTAATAAATATGTTAACATAAAAATATGTTGAAGCCATTATTAATCCACCTAGAAAACAAAATATTATTTTAAATACTATATTCTTATTTTTTCCAAATCCAGCTATTATTCCTTCAAATCCATGTGCTGGAATTGAAACAAACCATCTAGGATAACCTACAATAAAATCAGCAACTAAGCTTCCAATTATTCCAACAAGCCCACCAATTTTTGAGCCAAATAAAATACCTGCTAAAAATATTATTGTATCACCCACATGTGTGTATCCTCCAGTAGGTGAAGGGAACATAGCACCAACATATGCAGTTAATATTGCTGTTAAAGCTGATAAAGAAGCAATAAATGATATTTCCAAATTTGTTAATAAAGGCCTAGGTATGAATGCCTTTTTAGTTTCAATAAATCCTTTATAACCTAAAGAAAATAAAATAATACTTGCTAATAAAATTAAGCCTATATTAAAGAAATTTATTTGAAAACCAAAAATTAATGGAACTATAATTCCTATTAATGCTATAATTCCTCCAATAATAGAATATACACTTCCATTTAAAAAATTGCCTTTAATAAATTGTGAAATATTAAATAAAATTAATAAAAAGCTACTAAATGGAAATAGAAGACAAAAAGCTATTATAATTTTTTCATTGCTACCTATAGTTATTTCTGAAAAAATATTTTTTATTCCAAAATTTTCTAATATGTTTAATCCTTCTATAAACCCAGCTATTAATATTATGAAAGAAGAGATAATTGTTAAAATTATTGCTATAATCTTAAAATTTTTCATCATAGCTTTAATTTATTTTATTTTTAGTAATATATAAGTATTAGCCTATATATAGATCTATAACTAGATATGGATTATGAAAAATATTATATTAAAATGTACATATTGCAATACGATTTATAATTTTGATATTAATAAAGAGCTTTGTGAAAAATGTGGAAGCGGCCTTTCTATAGAAATGAGTAAACTTAATTTTTTAAAACCATTAAAAAATGAAGTTGGAATATGGAAGTATGCAAATATATTACCAAATGTAGATAAGAAATTCAGATTTTCTTTAGGAGAAGCTAATACAAATTTACATAAAAGCGTATGGATTAAAAAAGATATAAAAGTGGATGAAGTTTGGTTTAAAGATGAAACAATAGAACCAACAGGATCTTATTTAGATAGGAGTTCAGCATTATTTATATCAATAATCTCAAGTTTAGGATATAAAAATATAATAACATATTCTACAGGAAATCTTGGTGCTTCATTATCTGCATATTCATCTAAAGCTGGATTAAAAATGCAAGTTTATATAAAGCCTGGTATTGATCTTGGAAAGCTTTATCAAATGATAGCATATGGAGCAGAAGTAAATATTATAAAAAATTTTAAAGAAGAATTAATAAAAAAGGGAGATACAGCTATAGCTATAGAGTATAATCCTATAATAAATGAAGCTAAAAAAACTATAATGTTAGAAATATTCTTTCAGCTTAATCAAAATTTACCAGATTATATCATACTTCCAATGGGAGAAGGAGGCTTAGTATATTCAACATTTAAAATGCTAATTGAATTAAAAAATTTAATAAAATCTAAAATTAATAAAATGAAGATTATTGGAGTACAACCAGAAGGATGTGCACCAATAGTTAAAGCTTTTGAAAAAGGTTTAGATTATATTGAAATTGAAAATGAACCTAGAACTAGGATATTTGATCTTAATGTAATTAATCCAAAATTTGGAAATGCAGCATTAAAAGCAATAAGAGAAACAAATGGATATGCTATTTCAGTAAGTGAAGATGAAATATTTAATGCAACAATGATTTTAGCTAGAAAAGAAGGAATATTAGCTGAACCTGCTGCTAGTTTAACATTAGCAGGATTAATAAAATTAAGGAAAGATGGAGAAATAGAGAAAAATTCAAAAGTTGTTTGTGTTATAACTGGAAGTGGTCTTAAAGATCCTAGAATAATGAAAGAAATTGCACTTAAAGAATCAAACTTAGGTTCTTTAATAGAAGAATTAAGTGGAAAAATAAGATTGGGTAATACAAAAATGGCAATTTTAAAATTATTATCTGAAAAAGAAATGTATGGTTATCAAATTTGGAAAGAATTAAGAGAAAAATATGATTTAAATATAAAGATACCTACTATTTATCAACATTTATCAGAATTGATTGAAAAAGGGTATATAAAGAAAACTATGTCAAGGAGTATTCTTGGAAGGAGAAGAGAATATTATTCATTAACTGATAAAGGGAAAAACCTTGTTTAAAAAATCATTAACTTAAAATTTTTAGTAATTTATAAAAATATAAATTCTTAGAGTCTTTTATTTATAGCACTATTAGTGAGTGAGTAAAAATGTTCATTTCGAAAAAAGCTGTTATTAAGGCTTCTTTTGAAGGAAATGTAATAATATTAGGTCCAACAATGATAGAAAATAATACTTTAATTGGATTAAATGTATTAATTGGTTATCCATCTAAAGATAAAATAATTAAAATAATGGAAAATAAAAAATTAGAAATAAAAGATCTTGATGAAATTAGTAATGGATCAAGAATAGGTAAAAATTGCATTATAAGAAGCAATTCGATTATATATGAAAATGTTAAAATATACGACAATGTTGAAATTGGACATAATACATTAATTCGTAGCAATTCAGAAATTGGAGAAAATAGTAAGATTGGATCGTATACAATATTAGATGGAAGTGTAAAAATTGGAAAAAATGCAAATATTCAATCTGGTGTATATTTACCACATTTATCAATTATTGGAAATAATGTTTTCATAGCTCCATATGTTTGTGTAACAAACGATAAATATCCTCCAAGTGGGAAATTGAAAGGAGTTACTATAGGCGATAATTCTATTATTGGAGCTAATTCGATTCTTATTTCAGGTATAGAAATAGGTAAGAATTCTGTTATAGCAGCTGGATCTATAGTTACAAAGAATATACCTCCAAATATCGTTGTATCTGGTATTCCTGCTAGAAAAATTATGGATAGAGAAGAATATGATGAAAAAATGGAAGAATGGAGAAAAACATAATAGTATCTTTAATTATTTTTAAAATAGAATAAAAAGATGGTTAAGGCATTTAATAAATGGATTTCAAATATTTTAGAAAATAATAAAGTTTTATTTGATCTTAATATAAATAAAGATTTAAGAATAGTAAAAAAAGATTATCTATGCATTGTATGTAGAGGATCGAAACTTTTATGTGGTAAAACTAGATGCCCTGTAATAGTTAAACTATATTCTTTTATAAAAACTAAAGTTCTTAATATAGAAAATTTTCTTGAAGGAAGTGCTCCTCCAGATATTTTTATTGGAAGAGCAGGTTATCCGAAAGTATACATTGGACCATTAGTTCCACCAATAATTGGAGATACTAGAATATTCTCAACTCCAGAAAAATGGATTGGTAAAAAAATTGATGAAATAATAGATATGCGTTTACAACTTATTAGAGGAAAATATTTAATCGATGTACATTCTCCATCGAAAGATTTAGATAAAGTTTCCTTAATGATACAAGAGCTTAGTCTTTCATCATCTTCAACAAATACTGAAATATTCTTTGAGAAGAAACCTATTGGAGCTATAGTTTTAAGTAGTGAATTTGAACCTTTTGGTCCATCAGCTCCTATTAAATCATTAAAAATTGGAAATTATAAAACAAATAAAATAATAGAAAAAGCATATTATGATTATGATATGAAAGCTGAAGAAGCTGTTATGATGTCATATTTTTCTAATGTAAATATCTCAGCTATTCAAAGAGCTTTTAGTAGTGGATGTTTTGGTTTAAAGAAAAATAGAAGATTTGTTCCTACAAGATGGAGTATAACAGCTGTTGATAGTATAATATCAAATAATTTAATAAGAGAAATAAAAAATTTCCCTATAATTAACGATTATCAAGTATATTCTTTTAATAATATTGGGAATAAATTTGTTATATTAATGATTCCTACAAAATGGAAATATGAATCTATGGAAGCATGGTGGCCTGGAACATTTTGGAATCCATATAAAAATGTAGTAATATATGGAGATTATGAATATTTTCCAGGTAGAACAACATATGCAGAAATTGGTGGATGCTATTATGCTGCAAGACTTGCAGTAAGTGAAAAGCTTTATGAAATGAGAAAACAAGCAGGAGTTATAATTTTTAGAGAAATTTATCCTGAATATATTTTACCAATTGGTGTTTGGAATGTAAGAGAAAGTGTTAGAGCATCATTAAAAAATAAACCTATTAATTTTAATAATTTAAAAGATGCATTAAACTATACTTCTTCAATATTAAAAATCCCCCTTAAAAAATGGTGTGAAGCAAGCACATTATTAAAAGAAGAACTTTATCAAACTAAGATTTTAGATTTCATTTTATATGAATAATAGTAAAAAAATATTTTAAAAAGAGAATGGATTTAATCTTTTAATCTAATGAAAATATAATTTCTTGAAAAATTTATAGTTATGTAGGGAGACCAAGCATACTTAATAAATCTATATGAAATTTTGATTTTACAGGAAACCAATAGAAAAACCAGAATGATTGCATTGTAATAAGCATTAATAAAGAAGTTTTAGATTTATCTCCTTTAATTAAATAGTATGGAGTTGCTATACATAATGAAGGGATAACTATGTAAAAGTAAAATGAATAAACCCATCTATGAAGAAGATATGCCATAGGGATATATGGAAGGAAATTTAAAAAAATCCATGAAAAAACAAATAATGGTACATCAAGCTCTTTTTCGCATTTCTTTTTTAAACAATATAACATTTCATAGATTGATGCAGGAAACATAATCCATATTGTCCACCAAGTTGGACTATAAACTCCATAATATGCTACAGTATGATACGTTCTAATAATTACTTCGCCAACTTTTTCTTGAACTGTAACTACATAATATGGTGCAGGTGGGAAAACTGTAATCCATTGATGAGGAAAAACAACTTCAGCACTTTGTGTTTTATTAAATGTTAAAGACGAGTGATAATTTAACATAAAATCTATGTGTTCAAATGGTGTTGTAAAAGCTTTATAATTTACATCATAAATTGCTAATCCAATTATACTAACAATAAGAGCTATTATAAATATTTTCTCAAAAACATTAAACCATTCATTTAATGTTTCAAAAATATTCCTTTTTTCATAGAATTTTTTTAAAAAAAAGAATAACAATATGCTTGCAATAATGAAAATTGATGTTATTTTACATAAAAAGCTTAATCCAAAAGCTATGGCACTTAAAGAATATTTTTTTCTTAAAAATAAGAAAAAACCTAAAAGAGCAAAAGTTAAAGTTGGAGCATCAAGTATAGCCATTGAACCTATATTAAAAGCCATAACATCTGTTGCAAATAAATATGAAGCTGAAATAGAAATTATCTTATCATTAGTTAATTCAAATGCTATTTTATATATTAAATATATTGAAAATACGCTTAAAATTACTATGAAAATACGCCATCCAAATGGATTATCTCCAAAAAACATTATTCCAAACATCATAAGAGCTTTAGCTAATGGAGGATGTTCATTATTTGCTGCTTCTCCTGAAAGCATTTTACGAACAGCTGGAATATAATGTGCTTCATCAAAAATGAAACTATCAGGAGTATTAATTATTATAAGTTTAAAAATAAGAAATATTATTGGTATAAGAAAATGAAGTTGATTAATGAAATTTTTTTCTAAATATTCTTTAAAATTAGAAGTATATTTCAAAAATTTTTCTTTAAGAATAAACATCTCCTTTTCCTCTTAATAATTTATTAATAATCGTTTTAGATAAACTTATTCTATTAAGTAAAATTATAAATAAAAGAGTAGAGCGTGTAGTTGCAAAATATTGTGTAGTTGAAAAAGCTTGAGTTGGGTTTGGTGTTATAAACCAGAAAAGTATGATGCATGCATTTAATAATTCAAATGGATAAAAAAGATAAAAATCTTTATTACTAAAAACAAAAAATGGTAAAAGCCATATATTCATTTGAGGAGTATAAACATAATTTGCTAAAAGAAAAACAGATAGCATAGCAAAACATTTTTCAATAATATTTTCTTCTTTCCAAACATATACTTTAAAAGCTCCATAAATTAATAATAGCTCACTTAAAAGCTTAGCAGTATTCCAAGAAGATGGATTTATAAATAAAAAAACAAGCCAACTATTTTCTAAACCCCATTCCATATGATGTTTATATGTTTCAAACCATATAGGATAATTATAAATAGCTGGTAATAAATTTGCTATGAATGGAACGATTATTGCAGGAATAAGAAATGATAATTTTTTTCTAAAGTCTTTTATTTCTAATAAAAATATTGGGATTAAAAATACTGGCGCTAATTTAGAAATTATTCCAAATCCAATAGAAAAACCAGCTAAAGAAAATTTTTCTTTAAAATAAAAGAAGATCGCTAATAATACAAAGAAAACAACTAGTATATCATAATTATAAACTAAGAATATAAGCATTGATGGAGTAAGTAAGAAATATCTATAAATTCTATTCATTTCATAATTTTTCAATTTGATTATTTTATAAGTTAAGAAAACTGAACCTATTGTGAAGAATAATAAATGAAGACACATTAATAAATAATATTTAAAAAGACCCTTCCCAAAGATAACAGAAATATATGTAATTAAACCAGCTAATTGTGGATATTCAAATTTAACTTGAAAATATGGTATTCCTTCATTCCTAATTTCTTCCCTATACCAAATGCTTACTATATCAGAATAATAATTTGGTTCTATGAATGGACAATGTATAATAGCAGATAATAAAAATATTATAAAAGATGCAAGTAATATTTCTAATAAATCTTTTTCAATTAAATTTCCTAATTTTTTTAAATTATAGTTTTTTACTAACATATGGACCATCTTTAATGTACCCTTTCTTTAAGAAATATTCTTTTACTCCAATACCACTAATTACGACAATTTTTTTAGCATTAAATTCTTCTTTTGAAATTTTCTCAGCTTCATTTAATAATTTTGATCCAAAACCTAAATGTTGCCAAGCATCTTTATTTTTCAATTTTTCACCAACTGGAACCATACTTCCATAAACATGAATTTCTCTTACAATAGTAGAATTTTCTAATTCTTTTCTTAAAAATTTTGAAGGATATCTTAATCTTAAAAATCCTATTAATATATCATTTTTAATATCCTCAAAAGATAAAAATATATCTATTCCATTAGAAGAATCATAAATCATTTTTATTAATTTTATATTTTCAAAATCAGGAATAATCCCTTCTTTTAAAAATTTATGACCAACTTCTCTGCATCTTATACATTTACATTCAAAACCTTTTTCTTTCATTTTTTTCTCTACTATTTCTCTTAAATTACTTTTCTTTATTCCAGCAATTATAAGTTGAGAAGGCACATCTCTTTGAAGTCTAAGTATTCTAACATATCTAGGAGTCATTTTAAGCCATTCTATTAATAAATTAATTAATTCTTCTTCAGAATATGGTTTATATTTCCCTTCTTTCCACCATTCATAAAGTTTTGTGCCTTCAATTACTAATGTAGGATATATTTTTAGCATATCCGGCCTAAAAGATTGATTATTAAAGCATTCTTTAAACATTTCAATATCTTTTTCAATCGATGATCCTGGAAGATTTGGCATTAAATGATAAGCAACTTTAAAACCTAAATCTTTTGCTATTTCAGTAGCTTCTATAACATCTTGCACACTATGTTTTCTTTCAATAATTTCATATATTTCATCACTTAAAGCTTGAACTCCTAATTCTATACGTGTAACACCCATTTCAAGCAATTCATTAAGATGGTTTAATTTTGCCCAATCAGGTCTTGTTTCAACAGTAATTCCTGAAATTCTTCTTTTAGAAGATTCAGCTATTCTTATTGCTTCATTTAAATTTTCTGAATTATAACCAGTTATAGCATCTATACAATTTTTAATAAAATATCTTTGATATTCTAATGGAGTTGCTGGAAAAGTTCCTCCCATTATTATTAATTCGATTTTATCAACTTTATGTCCAATAGCTTCATATTGTTTTATTCTATTAGAAACTTGTAAATAAGGATCATAATTATATTGCCATCCTCTCATAGCAGCTGGTTCAAAACCAGTATAGCTTTGAGGTGTACCTTGCTCTATTCCACCAGGGCAATATATACATTTTCCATGAGGACATTTATATGGCTTAGTCATCACTGCTATAACTGTAACTCCTGAAATAATCCTAGTTTTTTTCCTAATAAGCAAATTACCAAAAGCTTCTTTCTCTTCATTATTCATATAAGCTAAAATATCTGCATTAGAAGGTATATTTTTTAGCTTTAATTGAGAAGCTACTTCAATTTTTAATTTATTTATTTCATCTATTGTTTTAGCTTCTCCACTAACTATTTTTTTAATTATTATTCTACAAGCTTTTTCAAGCAATTTCTCTTCTATTAGCAACAAATCTATTAAAAAAAGAAATATTAACTAACTATTAATAATTTACTTTATTTTTTACTTAAATTTTATAACATAATTTTTTAAAAATTATTTGATTTAATGCATCTCTATTAAAAATTTAAATTAAAGCCTTTTTGCTTTTAATTCAAAAAAGGTGTATAAAATGTCTATCAGAACTTTTGATGTAGCAATTATAGGAGGAGGGCCTGGAGGATATTCAGCTGCTAAATTTGCTGCAAAAAAAGGATTAAAAATTGCTTTAATAGAAAAAGAGAAAATAGGTGGAATATGTGTAAATGTTGGTTGTGTACCAACTAAAGCGATGATGTTTTCAGCAGAATTAGTTTATAGGCTTCAAAGAAGTTTAGAATATGGTATAGAAATAGATAATTTTTCAGTAGACTTTAAAAAAGTAATGGAAAGAACTCGTAGAATAAGCGAAAGAGTTTCATCTGCAATAAAAGATATTCTTGAAAATTTAGATGTTAAAATCTATAATGGAATAGGCAGATTAAAATCTAAAAATGAAGTTGAAATAATTAATAATGGGAAAAAAGAAGTTATAAATGCAAAAAATATTATTTTAGCAACTGGTTCTAGACCTGCTATTCTATCTTTACCTGGATCGAATGAAGATGATATAATTTATTCAGAAAATTTCTTTAAATTAGAAGATTTACCAAGTAGCGTTTGCATAATTGGAGCAGGTGCAATTGGAACAGAATTAGCAACAGCTTTAAATGCTTTTGGATCAGAAGTTAATTTAATAGAGTTAATGCCAAATATTATTCCAACTGAAGATTCCGAACTTACTGAGGCTTTAAAGCTTTCACTTGAAATGAAAGGAATAAATATATTTACTTCAGCTTCAGTAAAGAAAATAGAATCTAAAAATAATACTAAAAAAGTATATTTTAATTATAATGGAGAAGAAAAAACAATAGAAGTTGAAAAAGTTATAATAGCTACTGGTAGAAAACCTAATGTAGAAAATTTAGGATTAGAAAATATCGGAATAAATGTAAATAATAAAGGAATTATTGTGGATGAATATTTGCGTACAAATATTCCAAATATATATGCTGTAGGAGATGTTATTGGCAAGTATCTTTTAGCTCATACAGCTATGATAGAAGGTGAAATAGCTGTTAGGAATATTCTTGGAGAAAAAATTAAGATGGATTATGCAAGCGTGCCACGATGTATATTTACAATACCAGAATTAGCTTCTGTCGGATTAAGTGAAAAACAAGCTAGAGAGATGGGTATAAATGTTAAAACAGTTACTACACAGATTGTTTCAAATACAAGAGCATTAGGTATGGGTGAAACTGAAGGAATGATAAAAATAGTTACATTAGTAAATACTGATACTGGAAAAATAATTGGAATACATATGCTTGGGCCACTTGTTACAGAAGTTGCAGGAGAAGCTACATTAGCTATTAAATATGGCGTATCTCCAAGAGAAATAGTCGAGACGTTTCATGCACATCCAACAATTGCTGAAGCTATTAGAGATACTGCTTTACAACTTATTACAACAAATAATAATTATCATAAAAAAAGATAATGGATAATTAATTAAGATATTAAATATGAAAATTGTTAGATTTTATTTTAAGAATAAAGAATTTTATGGATTTGTCTTAAACAATATAGTAATAGATTTTGCTAAAGTAAGCAAAATTTTAAATATAAAAATTAATAAAGAAATTTTAAATTTTATTTCAAATGAGAAAGTTCTTGAAAAAATTGAAAAAAAGCTCATAAAAGAAAAATTTTTGAAATATGGTTATCCAATAGAAAAAGTAAAATTATTAGCTCCTATACCAAATCCACCAAAAATAATATGTTTAGGATTAAATTATATAGACCATGCAGAAGAGCAAAACGTTTCAGTACCAAAAGAACCGATTATTTTCTTTAAACCAAGAACTTCTATAACTGGACCATATGATAATATAATTTGTCCGAGTTTTGTTAAACAACTTGATTATGAAGGAGAATTAGCAGTTATAATAGGTAAGAAAGGAAAGAATATACCAATTGAAAAAGCAATGGATTATGTATTTGGATATATGATAATGAATGATGTTTCTGCTAGAGATATACAATTTAGTGATAAACAATGGACTAGAGGAAAAAGTTTTGATACTTTTGCTCCTTGTGGCCCTTGGATTGTAACAAAGGATGAAATTACCGACCCTCATTCTTTAAAAATATTAACATATGTTAATAATGAGATTAGACAAAATTCATCTACTAATAAAATGTTTTTAAAAATACCTGAAATAATATCTAGTCTAAGTAAAGTTATGACTTTAGAGCCTGGAGATATAATTTCAACAGGAACACCTGCGGGCGTTGGAATATTTATGAAGCCAGAGCCAAAGCTTTTAAAAAATGGAGATATAGTAAGAATTGAAATTGAAAAAATAGGGGTTATCGAAAATAAAGTTGTAATAGTAAATTAATTTTTATAATACAGCTTCATCTAAGTATTTATTACAATTGCATTTTCTTTCTATTGGGATTTTTGGAATTAAATTTGCAAGCAATTTTTTTACTTTTTCAACATTTTCATTCATTGTTTTAACAACTTCTTCAGCAGAAACTGGTTTTTCAGCCCATACATCATAATCTGTTACCATTGCAATTGTGGAATAGCACATTCTGACTTCTCTAGCTAAATTAACTTCAGGTATAAGAGTCATTCCTATTATATGAGCACCCCAACTTCTAAATAATTTAGATTCAGCTCTAGTAGAAAATCTTGGACCCTGGATACAAACATATGTTCCACCTTTATGAATTCTTAATCCGATACTTAATGCAGTATTATAAATAATATCTGCTAATTCTGGACAGAATGGATCTGCCATGGAAATATGGCAAACTTGCCCCCCATCATAAAATGTTCCTGCTCTTCCCCAAGTTCTATCAATAAATTGATCTGGTATAACAAAATCTCCAGGCTTAATATTTTCTTGTAAGCTACCAACTGCTGAAGGAGCTAAAATTCTTTCAACTCCAATTTCTTTTAAAGCCCATATATTTGCTCTATAATTTATTGAATGTGGGGGAATAGAATGTTTTTCACCATGCCTAGGGATAAAAGCTATACTAATACCTTTATATTCTCCGATAGTAATAGGCGCACTTGGTGCTCCAAAAGGAGTATAAACTTTTATTTTTTCACTTTTTTCAAACATCCCTGGATCGTATATACCTGATCCGCCAATTATAGCTATTCTAGCTTTATATTTTTCCATACCACATTACCTAAGAATAATTAAGAAAATAAGTTTCATAAATTTTTCTATTTTTAATCCTTGAGAAGAAGAATTTATTATCCGGAATTTATAAATCTTTTAAAAAATAGAATAAGATTATTACAATCTGGATTTTCTTTAAAAAATATAGATTTTAATAGTCATATCAGTGAAACAAAGCTCGAATCAAACCACCGCGGCGCAGGTATCGGCTACTACACTAGTCGTGGTTATTATAGTCGCGCTCCTCTACATATTGAGACATCATAGGAGACTGAAAGCAAACAAAGCGGCCAGCATGAAGAGGATGAGGCCCGTCCAGGTGTTGGCGTGTCTTATAAACCTTGAGGCATTCTCTTGAGTTGGCTGCCGCAGTAACATGATGATGGAGTACACAAGGCCGAACTGAGGGATTAAGATGAGTATGTAATGATGTTGGAGCCCTGTAAGCTGGTTTAGGAGTACTAATGGCCAATAGGTCGTGTCAACTCTATGTATGCTAGCATTACACGAATAATATTTCCCAACGACATGGTAACTAACACTGAAAACCAAGCTTCAACATAATTTATATATTGATTCGCTTTTAAACTTATCAAAATAGTATCTCTAAATTATGAGCTTTAATTTCCCAGAAGAAGTAGAAATCATTAATATGGAATAAAGACTTATCTCATTATAACCACTTTTATTTTTTCGGACATCCATCCCATTCTGTGGCACGCTTTCATAACCTCTATCTCCATTATTACTGCAAGCTAAGTTGTAGGTCAGCACTTGACTGAGAGTATAAAAAACATCTGAGCTCATAATCTATTTTCCATGAGCTACGGCTTTCTTTTTGAGTTATCCGTATAGTTCCTTTTTTATCTTCATGTCTTTTAAAATAAGTTATTTTTACTTTAGGAAGTAATATTAAAGGTTTTTCACTTTCAATCAAATTATATTTAACTATATGACTAATTTCTTTTTTCATTCTTTATATCTTTGATATAAAAAATATGAGAGAATTATTTATACTTTTTACTTTTTTATTTAATGAGTTCTTTAATAGTCTATATACTTCTTAGTCTTAACTTCTTTATCAATTTTAGCAAAACTATGTTTTTATTTTATCTTAAATTTTAAGCAATCATAAATATTAAAATATATCTTTTTTATAGTGAAATATAATTATGTTAAAAAATAATTTTTTCATAGAAGAAAAAAGTAAATTTGATATTTCAATCCTTTTACCAGCATCTTTTACTATCGAAACCCCTCATTTAAGAGAAAAAACTTTTAGAATAGGTTTTATTGCAAGAGCATTAGCAACTTATAGAATTGGAACAGTTATTTTCTATCCTGAAAATAAAAAAATTTCAAATATTGAAAGAGAAAATTTTAATATTATAAAAAAAATATTAGATTATATTAATACTGCTCCATATCTTAGAAAATTTTTATTTAAAATTTCTCCAGAACTTAAATATGCTAGTTTACTTCCTCCTCTTCAAATTCCTACTCATGCAGAAAAAATAAATTTTGAAAATATTTTTTCTCATTATAGACAAGGTTTAGTTATTAAAACTGGGAAGAATAGTATTATTGAAGCTGGATTGAATAAAAAAATTATTTCAAGAAAAAAACTTAAGAAAAATAAAAGAGTAATTATTAAAATAGATAAATCTGAAAAAGGATTTAAATTAAAAATTCTTTCAAGAAAAAAAGCAAGTGTATATGATGGTTTTAGAACATATCTTTATGAAGGAGACTTGAAAAAACTTATTGAAAGCTTTGATTTATCGATTGCTACTTCAAAATATGGCTTATCTATATTAAATTTAATAGAAGATTTAAGAAAAAAATTAAAAGAAGCAAATAGGGTTTGTATAGCATTCGGTCCAGCTAAATATGGATTATATAAAGTTTTTAAAAATCATGGTTATAATTTAGAAGAAATTTTCGATTATGTAATAAATACTATTCCATATCAAGGAGTAAAAACAATAAGAACTGAAGAAGCTTTATTTTCTACTCTTTCAATTATTAATATATTAGCAAATTTATAATATTCAATGAAAACTTAATATTTCTCCATTTTTCTGCATAAAAATATACCGGTGGAAAAACTATGGGTCATAGAAAACAATCTAGACCAAGGCATGGCTCTTTAGCATATTTGCCTAGAGGTAGAGCTTCTAGAATAATTCCTAAAATTAAATACTGGCCTCCATATGATAAAGAACCTAAACCATTAGCTTTTGTTTGTTTTAAAGCAGGTTTAACAAGTGCTTTTATTATAGATAATACTCCTCATTCTCCTACTTATGGTACTGAAATAATGGTTCCAGCAACAGTTTTAGCAGCTCCTCCAATGTTTGTTGCTGGAATAGTTTTTTATGAAAAAATTGAAGATGGATCATTGAAAGCATTATTTACTATTTGGAGTGAAAAAACTCCTGAAAATATACGTAGGCTTCATCCTTCTTTTAAACCAAATCAAGATAAATTAAATAATATTGAAAAAATTATTGATAGAATTTATGAAGTTAGATTATTAATGATGACTCAACCATATTTAATTGGTTTATCAAAAAAGCCTAGATTGATTGAAATAAAAGTTGGTGGAAAAAATATAAAAGAATGTGTAGATTATGCAATAAAAAAATTAGGTTCAGAAATAAGTATTAAAGAATTATTTAAAAAAGGAGATTTTGTAGATGTTATTGCAGTATCTAAAGGTAAAGGATTTCAAGGAGTTGTAAAAAGATATAGAGTAAAGCTTCAACCTAGAAAATCTAGAAAAATGAAAAGAGCTGTAGCATCTATTGGTCCATGGCATCCAGCATATGTAATGTATACTGTTCCAAGAGCAGGGCAAATGGGTTATCATAGAAGAACAGAATTTAATAAAGAAATATTAGATATAGAAGATGATGGAAGCAAATATACTCCTAAAGGTGGATGGAAACATTTTGGAGTAATTAAAACAACTGCAGTATTAATTAAAGGAACTATTCCAGGGACACAAAAAAGACCAATAATTTTAAGAATTCCAGCAAAACCACCAAAAATAGAAATTAAAGAAAAACAAATAACATTTGTTAAAGTGTGATTAACATGTTATCAACAATAGAAATTCTTAAAAATGAAATTCCTAAAAAGAAAATAAATGTATTAGATTTAGAAGGGAAAAAAGTTAAAACAATTCCTTTACCAAAAATTTTCTTAATTCCATATAGACCAGATCTTGTAAAAAGAGCTTTTCTTTTTATGCAAACATCAAAATTTCAACCAAAAGGGGCTTCAAAATTATCAGGACATAAATATTCTGTTGAATCTCTTGGAGCTGGTTATGGAATGGCTAGAGTAGCAAGAATAAAAGGAGGAGGACCAAAAAGAATGAGTGCTGCTTTTGTTCCTTCTGCAGTAGGAGGAAGACCAACTCATCCACCAAAACCTGAGAAAAAAATAAAGAAAAGATTGAATAAAATGGAAAAAATTTTAGCTCTTTTATCTGCAATATCAATGTCTGGAGATCCTGAAATAGTTTCAAAAAGAGGGCATAGAATAGGTAAATTGAAACTTCCAATAGTATTAACTGATGATATTCAATCTATTAAAAAATCAAGTGAGCTTAAAAAAGTACTTGAAAATATAGGATTAAAAGAAGAAATTGAAAGATGTAGTAAAAAGAATATAAGAGCTGGAAAAGGTAAAAGAAGAGGTAGAAGATATAAAAGAAGAGTAGGTCCATTAATAATTGTAGAAAAAGATGATGGAATAATAAAAGCTGCATCAAACATTCCTGGTTTAGAAGCAATAACATTGGATAAATTAAATATATTACATTTAGCTCCTGGTGCACATCCTGTAAGATTAATAATATGGTCTGAATCTGCAATAAATAATATAGATAAAATGTTGGAGAAATTGAAATGAGTAAAAAAATAGAAAATGATATTATAAAAAGAGTTGTTATAACTGAAAAAGCAGTTTCTCTTATAGAATCTGAAAATAAATTAGTATTCATTGTTGATTTAAAAGCAACTAAAGAAGATGTTAAAAAAGCAATAGAAAAATTATTTGAAGTAAAAGTAGATAAAATAAATTTATTAATTACCCCTTTAGGAGAGAAAAAAGCTTATGTTAAATTAAAACCAGAATATAAAGCTTCAGATATAGCTATTAAATTAGGAGTATTTTAGGTGAATAAAAAATGGGTAAAAGAATAAGAGCTCAAAGGATTGGAAGAGGCTCTCCAACATTTAAAGCTGCTAAAAGAAAATTTAAATTATATTATCCATCGAATTTAATAAATTCTAAAAAATTAGTTACTGGAATTGTTAGAGATTTATGTCATGATAGAGGTAGAGGAGCGCCTGTTGCAATAATAGAAACTGAATTTGGTGAAACTTTTGCAATAGCTGCAATTCAAGGAATGTATATTGGACAAAAAATATTAATGGGAGAGAATGTTCCTATAGAAAATGCAAATATACTTCCTTTAGAAAAAATTCCTGAAGGTACGATTGTTTCTTCTATAGAATTAAATCCTGGAGATGGTGGAAAAATTGCAAGATCTTCAGGAGCTTATGCAATAGTAGTAGGTAAAAAAGAAGATAAAGTATTTTTAAGGCTTCCATCAAAAAAAGTTATAGGTGTTCCATCAAAATCTTTAGCAATTATTGGTGTTGTAGCTGGTGGAGGGAGAATAGAAAAACCTTTCCTTAAAGCAGGTAAAAAATATCATTGGATGAAAGCAAAAGGAAGGCCTTATCCAAGAGTAAGAGGAGTAGCTATGGCAGCTGCACTTCATCCATTTGGAGGAGGAAGCCATAAAAGACCTGGTGGGCCTACAAGCGTAAAAAGAACTGCTCCACCTGGACAAAAAGTAGGATTAATAGCTCCTAAAAGAACTGGAAGAAAAAGAGGTACTCAAAAAACTCAATAAATAGATTCCTTACTTTTTTATCTTTTTTTATTTAAAATATATATTTTTCTAAAAATATTCATTTAAACTTTATAACTTAATTATTTTTTATCGTTTTTCACTAATAGTGATGGAAATTGCCTCATTGGGGCTATTCATTAAAAGAAATAGATAATGAAAGAATGGTAAAAGCAAGTTTAAGAGAAGTAGATGTATCTCCAAAATTTGCTAGAGAATTATGTAAATCCTTAGTTGGATTAATGCTTGATGATGCTAAATCTCTTTTAGAAGATGTTATTAATAAAAAAAGAGCAATTCCTTATAGAAGATATAAAAAAGATAGAGCTCATAATAAAATAGTTAAAGGACCAGGAGGTTATCCAATTAAAGCAGCAAAATTAATGCTTAAACTTTTAGAAAGTCTTGAAGCAAATGCAGAATTTAAAGGGCAATCTCCTGAAAATATAAAAATAATTCATGCTTCAGTTCATAAAGCTAGAAAAATACGTAAAATTATTGAAAGAGCATTTGGAAGAGCAACTCCTTATGATAAACAATTAGTTCATATAGAAGTTATAGGGGAGGAGATTAAGTAAAATGGGAGTAATTAAAGAAATTCTTAAGAAAAATATTAGAAAATCAGAAATAGAAGAATATTTAAGAGAAACTCTTAAAGATGCATTTTTTGGAGGAGTAGATATAGGCTTTTCTCCTTTAGGAACTAGAGTAACAATTTATGCAATGCGTCCTGGAAGAGTTATAGGATTAAGAGGAAAAACTATTAAAGAAATTTCTCGTGTTTTAGAAGAAAAATTTGGATTAGAAAATCCTCAAATAGCTGTTGCTGAAATTGAAGTTCCTGAATTAAATCCATATATTATGGCTTCAAGAATAGCTTCTGCTATAGCAAAAGGTATAAGATTTAGAAGAGTAGCTTTTTGGGCTTTAAAAAGAATAATGGATGCAGGTGCTAGAGGAGTAATAATAGAAATTAGTGGAAAAACTACTTCTGCAAGAGCTAGAACAGAAAAATTTGTTGAAGGATATATTCCAAGATGTGGTGATCATGCAGTTAAATATTTACGTAAAGCATCTGTTTCAGTTCAATTAAAAATAGGTGTTTTTGGAGTTAAAGTAATTATTTATCCTCCTGATGCTCCTATTCCAGATTCTTATAAAGTAAAATCTTCAATTGAAAATCAAAAAATTGAGGAGATGAAAAATGACAAATAAAGAAATTAAAGAACTTAGAAATCTTTCAAATGAAGAACTTTTAGAACAACTTTCACAATTAAGAATAGAACTTAGAAACCTTAGAACTAAAATAGGATCAGGAGGAGTAATTGAAAAACCATCTAGAATTAAAGCTATTAGAAAAAGAATAGCTAGAATTCTTACAATTTTAAATGAAAGAAAGAGGGGTATAAATGTTTAAACAAATTCCTATTACTCCTAAAAATATTCTTAATCATGAAATTATTGGATTAGAAATTAAAATAGTTTCTAGTAAAAATCCTTTACTTAATAATTTAGAAGGAATAGTTATTGGAGAAACTAAAAATACATTAAAAATTCTTTCTAATAATAAAAAGAAAATAATTCCAAAAAATGTATGTATTTTTCAATTTAAATTAAAAAGTGGAGAAATAGTTGAAATTAATGGAGAAAAGCTTGTTGGTAGACCTGAAGAAAGATTGAAAAGGAGGTTTAGAGAATGGTAGAAGTTAGAAATATTGGAATAAATATTCCTATTCCAAAAGAATCATGTAATGATCCATTATGTCCTTTTCATGGAAAATTATCTATTAGAGGAAGATTACTTGAAGGTATAGTTTTAAAAAATAGAGCTGAAAGAACAATTGTTGTAAGAAGAGAATATCTTCATTATATTCCAAAATATAAAAGATATGAAAAACGTAGAAAAAATATTTCTGCACATTGCCCACCTTGTATATCTGTTAAAGAAGGAGATAAAGTGACTATTGCTGAATGTAGACCTATTAGTAAAACAGTATCTTTTGTTGTTATAGAAAAAAAGGAGGGGAAATAAATGTCTAAGAAAAGTAGAGCTGTAGCAGCTGTAGGAATTCTTGAAAGGAAACCAAACATTCCTAGATGCATACCAGTAGGTGCAGAGCTTGTTTGTGCAGATAATTCTGGAGCACAAACACTTAAATTAATTCAAGTACATGGTATTTCTCCTAGATTAAGACAATATCCTTCAGCAGCTGTTGGAGATTTAGTTTCTGTAAGTGTTAAGAAAGGGCCTCCTGAATTAAGGAAAAAACCTATGCATGCAGTAATAATTAGACAAAGGAAGCCTTATAGAAGGCCTGATGGAACATGGATAATGTTTGAAGATACTGCAGCTGTATTAATTACTCCTGAAGGAGATTTAAAAGGTACTCAAATTAAAGGTCCTGTAGCTAAAGAAGCTGCAGAAAGATGGTCTAGAATAGCTAATGCAGCAAGTATAATAATATGAAAGGTGTATTTTATGAGTACTTCAAAGAAACCTAGAAAACAAAGAAAAAAAATCTTCACAGCTCCTATTCATAAGCTTTTCAAATTAACTTCTGCTCATTTATCTCCTGAATTGAGAGAAAAATATGGTTGTAGGTCTTTACCTATAAGAACTGGAGATCGTGTAAGAATAATGAGGGGGGAATTTAAAGGTTTAGAAGGGAAAGTAACTAAAGTTGATCATGAAAGACAATTCGTATATATAGAGAATATAACTATGAAAAAAGCTGATGGATCAACTGTATTAAAACCAATTCATGCTTCTAAAGTAATGATAACGAATTTATATTTAGATGATAAATATAGAGTTAAAAAATTAGAAGAAATTATGAAATTAAAAGGGGTAAGTTAAAAATGCATTTAAAAAGATATGCTGCTCCAAGAGAATTGCCCATACCTGTTAAAGAAAAGAAATTCGTTACTCGTTCTATTCCAGGACCGCATCCATTAAGAAAATCAATTCCATTAATAATAGTTATTAGAGATATATTAAAACATGCAGAAACAGCTTCTGAAGCAAAAAAGATAATATCAAGTGGGAAAGTATTAATAGATGGAAGAGTTATTAAAGAACATAGATTTCCAATTGGTTTAATGGATGTTCTTGAAATTCCTGAAACAAAAGAAATTTATAGATTTTTACCAATTCCAGGTAAAGGTTTAAGACCTATAGAAATTCCATTTGAAGAGAAAAATTTCAAATTATGTAAAATCATTAGGAAATTTCATGTAAAGAAAGGATATTTGCAATTCACTTTACATGATGGTAGAAATATAAGATTTAATTCTGAAAGTGAAATAAATCCTAGGAAATTTATGGTAGGAGATACTTTTAAAATAAGTTTACCTAATCAAGATTTTATGGAACATTTATCATTCAATAAAGATTTTTATGCATTAATAATAGATGGTCCAAAAGAAGGGCTTCATGGAAGAATTCTAGAATTTACTGAAGGAACGTTTTTCAGAAAACCAATTGCAACAATTATTTTACAAAATGATGAAAAAGTAATAACTCTTAAAGATTATGTTTTTATAATTGGGAGTGATAAACCATGGATCAAACTACCTTAGAAAAAACAATAGTGAAAAAAATGGATAAAATAATAAAAATAGATAAAGTTGTTGTAAATTGCAGTGTAGGAGAATCTGGTGTGAAACTTGAAAAAGCTTCTAAAATAATTGAACAATTAACAAATCAAAAACCAATTTTATGTAAAGCTAGGAAAACTATTAAATCATTTGGAATACATAAAGGAGAACCTATTGCTGTTAAAGTTACTCTTAGAAAAAATAAAGCATACGATTTCTTACAAAAAGCTTTAAAAGCAATTAAGAATAAAATTCCAAAAGATAGTTTTGATGAAAATGGTAATGTTTCATTTGGAATATCTGAACATTTGGATATTCCTGGAACAAAATATGATCCTTCTCTTGGAATAATTGGAATGGATGTGTGTGTCTCACTTTGCAAGCCAGGAAAAAGAGTATCTTTAAGGAGAAGAGCTAGATCAAAAATTGGGAAAAGGCAAAGAGTCACAAAAGAAGAAGCAATGAAATTCTTTATTGAAACATTTAATGTAGAATTAGTTTAATGGTGAGAAGAATGAAAAATAAGCCACCTAAGAATAGGAAATTTGGTAAAGGAGTTGTAAAATGTAGGAGATGCGGTACAACTGTAGGTGTTATTAGAAAATATAATCTATATATTTGCAGAAGATGTATAAATGAAATTGCTCCATTATTAGGTTTTAAAAAATATTCATAAAAAGTGATAAAGAATGACTAGACATGATTTAGTATCTGGTTTATTCAATATAATTCAAAATAATGAACTTGTAGGAAATAGAGAATGTATTTATCCTGCTTCAAAACTTATAGCAGCAATTCTAAAAATATTGCAAAAATATTCTTACATAGGAGAATTTGAATATATTGATGATGGCAGAGGAGGAAAATTTAAAATTCAACTTCTTGGAAGAATAAATAAATGCGGCTCGATAAAGCCTCATTATAGTGTTAAAGTAAAAGAATTGGAAGAATGGGAAAAACAATATCTTCCAGCAAGAGATATTGGAATATTGATTTTAACTACTCCAAAAGGAGTTATTTCTCATATAGAAGCTAAAAAACTTAATGTTGGTGGAAGATTATTAGGATATGTTTATTAAAAAAAGTGATGAGTATGGAAGAAAAAATTGTTGAGAATAAAATAATAATTCCAAATAATGTTTCAATTAAAATTGAAAATTGTAATGTAATAGTTAAAGGAGAATTAGGAGAAATTAAAGAAGATTTTTCTCACGCATCTCCAATTTTTATTTTACAAGGAAATGAATTAATAATCAAAATAAAAGGGAAAGGAAAACGTGCTAAAGCATTATTAGGAACAATTACTTCATTAATTAAAAATATGATAATAGGTGTTTCAAAAGGTTATACTTATAAACTTAAAGTTGTTTCTTCTCACTTTCCAGTTTCTGTAAAAGTTTCAGGAAACATGGTTTTAATAGAAAATTTCCTTGGAGAAAAATTTGTAAGGAAAGCTAAAATAGTTGGAGAAAATACTAAAGTAATTCCAAAAGGTGAAGATATTATTGTAACAGGAATAAATAAATATGAAGTTAGTCAAACAGCTGCAAATATTGAAAAAGCTGTAAGAATAAAGAAAAAAGATCCTAGAAAATTTCTTGATGGAATATATGTATATGAAAAACAAGTAGGTATATTAAAATGATAGTTAAAAGTGAAATTCTTAAAGAAAAAAAGAAATTAAAAAAAGAAATTAAAAAAATATTAGAAATACGTAGAAAAAGGCCTAAATTTGTTAGACAAGAATCTTGGAGATATGTAAGATTAAAAGAAAATTGGAGAAGACCAAGAGGAAAAGATAGTAGAATGAGACTTCAAAAAAGTGGTTCTCCACCACTTGTTTCTATTGGTTATGGAAGTCCTAAAAAATATAGAGGATTGCATCCTTGTGGATTAAAAGAGAAAATAATTCATAATATTAATCAATTAAATAATCTTGATCCAAAAATTTATGCTATAAGAATTTCTTCAAAAGTTGGAAAGAAAAAACGTATAGAAATATATGAAAAAGCTATTTCTAATGGTTTTAAAGTATTAAATCCACCAATTTTAGAAAAATTAACTAAGGAGGAATAAAAATGGTTTTAACAACACAAAAAAGAATTGCTGCAAAAATTTTAAAATGTGGTGAAAATAGAGTACGTTTTGATAATGAAAGAATTGAAGAAATAGAAGAAGCTATAACACGTAAAGATATAAAACGTTTAATAAAAGAAGGTGTTATTTATAAAATTCAGAAAAAAGGAATTAGTAGAGCAAGAGTAGAAAAAAAGAAAAGAGGACCAGGAAGTAAAAAAGGAGCAAAACATTCTCGTCTTTCAAGAAAAGAAAAATGGATTCAAAGAGTTAGAGCACAAAGAAAAAAACTTAGAGAATTGAAAAATAAAAGATTAATTGAAAGAAGTGTTTATAGAGATATTTATCAAATGATAAAATCTGGTGCATTTAAATCTACTAGACAAATGATTGAATATTTAAAAGAAAATAAACTTTTAAAGAAAGGGTTACTGCTATGAAAATTTATAAAAGAACTAAGCCTAAAAGGCAACGTAAAGGATTAACGAATTATTATAAAAGAATAAAATTAGTTAAATCAAATTTACCAAGGCTTGTAGTTAGAAAAACTAATAGATATATTATTACACAAATCATTTTATCAAAAGCTGGAGGAGATCATACATATTTAACAGTAACTTCGAAAGAATTAAGTAATTATGGCTGGAAAGATAGTTTTAAAAATACTCCTGCAGCTTATCTGACTGGACTTTTAATAGGTATTAAATCTAAAAAAATTGGTATAAATAAAGCTATTTTAGATATTGGTCTTCATAAACCTACTAAAGGTTCTAAAGTATTTGCAGTAGCTAAAGGAGCAATTGATGCAGGTTTAGAAATTCCAATTTCTGAAGAAGTTATACCTTCAGAAGAAAGGATTAAAGGAAAACATATAGAAGATTTTAAATTAAAATTATTTGGAGAATCTAAATTAGCTGAATTAGATTATATTCCAATTACATCTCTTTTTGAAAAAGTTAAAAATAATATTTTAAAAGAAATTGAGATGATAAAAAATGAGTAGTTCAGAATGGGTTCCAAGAACAAGTTTAGGAAAAGCTGTTTTAGAAGGGAAAATTACTTCAATTAATGAAGTTTTTGCAAATCATTTAAAAATATATGAGCCTCAAATAGTTGATATTCTTCTTCCGAATCTTGAACAAGAAGTATTAGATGTTAAAATTACACAAAAACAAACTGATGCTGGTGAACGTTCTAGATTTAAAGCAATAGTAGTTGTTGGTAATAGAGATGGATATGTTGGTCTTGGAACAGGTAAAGCTGTACATGTTGTAGCTGCAATTGAAAAAGCAGTAAATGATGCAAAACTTTCAATAATTCCTGTTCAAAGAGGTTGTGGAAGTTGGGAATGTGGTTGTGATGCCCCTCATTCTCTTAGAACTAAAGTAATTGGAAAATGTGGAAGTGTTAGAATGGTTTTGCTTCCTGCTCCTAAAGGTGTTGGATTAGTTGCTGGTGAAATAGCTAAAAGAGTTTTAGAATTAGCTGGAATAAAAGATTGTTGGACAAGAAGTTTTGGTGAAACACGTACTACTCTTTCAATGGCTAGAGCAACTTTTGAAGCTTTAAAGAATACTAATAAAATTATCCTTCCATCAATGTGGGGCTAAGATATGGTTGAGAATAATCAATTAATAGCTATTATTAGATTAAGAGGCCCATCTGGCATGTCTCATGATAATGAATATACTTTAAGACTTTTAAATCTTAAAAGAGCAAATCATGCTACCGTATTAAATTATTCAAAAAATATAGCTGGAATGCTAAGAAAAGTTAATGGATTTATTACTTGGGGAGAAATTAATGAAGAAACACTTTTAAATTTACTTTCTAAAAGAAGTAATTTAAATATTGAAATGATTAAAAAAGCAGGTTATAATTCTCTTGAAGAATTGGTTCATGCTTTATATAAAGGAGAAATAGATATTTCAAAATTAAAAAAAATTGGTTTTAAACCAGTTTTTAGATTGCATCCACCATCTCATGGTTTTAAAAAATCTATTAAAAGAAAATTTAAATCTAATGGTGAAGCAGGTTATAGAGGAGGAGCAATAAACGATTTATTAAATAGAATGATTTAATTTGATTAAAAAATTGAAAAATAGTTTTACTTTTAATATTTAGATTTAAAATAGAATTAAAAACATTTATTAAAGCTCTTTATTTTTTTATGAGTGGAAATAGTATGGATGATAATAAAAAATGGAAAAAGAAAAAAGATTGGAATTTTGATGATATATTTGAAAATTTTGAAAAATTAACAGAATTTCTTGAAGAAGAATTTAATAGAATATTTGAAGAACCCAAATTTAATACTTTCGATAATTTTTTTAAAGAAAAACCTTTAATTTATGGTTTTAGTATTTCAATAGATCCTACTGGAAAACCTAGAATACAAGAATTTGGAAATATTCGTTCAAAAGGAGAAAAACCATTAATAAGTGATAAAAGAGAACCTCTTATAGATATTTTTAATAATGAAAATGAAATAATTATAATAGCTGAAATTCCTGGTGTTAAAAAAGATGATATTAAATTGAATGTAACTGAAGATAATCTTATTATTTCTACTTCAAATTCTTATAGAAAATATTATAAAGAACTTAATTTTGAAGAAAAAATAGACCCTAATTCAATTCAATCTAGTTATAATAATGGTGTATTACAAATAAAATTAAGAAAAAAGGGATTTGAAGGAAAGGAAATAAAAATAAGTTAAGGTGATATTCATGCCAACACGTCTTAGAAAAATTAGGAAATATAGAGGGTCAAGAACTTGTGGTTGGGGACAAATAGGGCAGCATCGTAAAAGAGGAGCTAAAGGTGGAAGGGGTTTAGGTAAAAAAGCTGGACATAAACATAAATATACATGGGTTTTAGAAAATGCTCCTAATCATTTTGGAAAGGAAGGTTTTAAACCTCCTGTAAAAAAACCTATTAAAAAAATAATTAATTTAAAAGATTTAGAAAATATTATTAAAAAAATCGAATCAAGTAATGAAGCAAAATATATTAATGGTTTGCTTTTAGTAAATCTTGTTGAACATGGTTACGATAAGCTTTTAGGTTCTGGAAATATAAGCAAGCCTGTAATAATTGTATCGAATGAATGGTCTAAAAAATCTGAAGAAAAAATTAATAAGATTGGAGGTAAAATAATTAAACCATCTCAATTAAACATGTGATTTAAAAATGTCTTCTATAAGAAATTTCTTTCAATCCATTGAAAAATTTTTACCTACTGTTACTCCACCTAAAAAGAAACTTAGTCTTACAGAGAGGCTTATATGGACTTTATTAGCTTTAGTTATATATATGTTAATGAGTGAAATTTTCTTATATGGATTACCAATTAAACCCCAACCTGGAGTAACTTCTCCAATCATATTAAATATAATATTTGCTTCTCGTATTGGTACTTTAATGACTCTTGGAATAGGTCCAATTGTAACTGCTGGAATAATAGTTCAGCTTTTAGCTGGAGCAGAATTGATTAAATTAGATTTATCTAAACCTGAAGATAGATCATTATTTACTTCTTTAAGTAAGCTTTTAGCTATTTTAATAACTATTTTTCAATCTGCAGCATATGTTCTTACAGGATACTTTGGAAGTATTTCTCCTCAAACATCTTTATTAATATTCATTCAATTATTTTTAGCAACAATGCTTGTAATGTTACTTGATGAAATGATTCAGAAAGGTTGGGGATTAGGAAGTGGTATAAGCCTTTTCATTGCTGCAGGTGTTGCACAAACAATTTTTTGGAGTCTTTTATCACCTATAGAAATAAGTAATGAAACACCAAAATTTTTTGGAATTATTTTAGCTTTATTTGAAACAATTTCTTCCAGAGCTAGTATTGATAAAGTATTGTATAGAGGTAATTTTCCAGATCTTATTGGGCTTTTTTCAACAATATTTTTAATACTTTTATTAATCTATTTGGAATCTGTAAGAATAGAAATTCCAATTTCTTATGCAAAATATGGTAGTTATAGAGCTAAATATCCTGTAAAACTTTTATATGTATCAAATATTCCAGTAATATTTGCTTCAACAATATTTGCTAATGTATATTATTTAACTTCAATTATATGGAGTAAATTTAATCCAAATAATGATAATATATTATTAAATATTCTTGGAAAATATACTCAAACTGAAGGAGGCCAACCTAATCCAATTGGAGGATTAGCATATTATATGACTTCTCCAAGAAACTTAACTTCAGTTATGGAAGATCCATTAAGAGCAATTATTTACCTTCTATTAATGATTTCTTTCTCAGTAGTTTTTGCTATTTTCTGGGTTGAAGTAGGTGGTCTTAGTGCTTCTAAAGTTGCTGAACAATTAATAGATGCGGGAATGCAAGTACCAGGATTTAGAAGGAATCCTATTGTAATATCTAAAATAATTGAAAAGCATATTTACATTGTAACAATTTTAGGAGGTTTAATAATTGGTATAATTGCAGGTGTAGCAGATTTAATAAATGTTTTTGGTTCAGGTGTAGGTATTCTTTTAATGATTGGAATATTATTCCAATATTATGAATTACTTACTAAAGAACAATTACTTGAAATGTATCCTTCATTAGGTAAATTACTTGAATAATGTATTAAAAATGAAAGAGGTGAAAATATGTTAAATTTAATAAAAATATTTGAATCGAATTATGCAATAAGTTCTCTTTCAGTCTTTTTAGTAAGTTTTGTTTTAGCAATTTTTTCTATTACAATTTATAAAATAATATTTGGAGAAGAAACATTTAAGAAAATGCGTGAAACAAACCTTTGGAAACGTAAATTGCTTGAAGCTAGAAAGAATAAAGATGAAAAATTATTAGCTAAGCTTGAGAAAAAGAGAGAATACATGGAAAAAATAGATGCTGAAATTGCAAGTAAGCAATTAAAAGTTACTTTAATAACAATTATTCCAAGTTTTTTAAGTTTCTATTTTTTATCAACTCTTTATGGAGTTAATGCTGTTGCTTTAATGCCTAAAGGAATGAGTATTCCTTTTCTTTCCCATCCAGATGGTGGCTTACCATTTTTCACATGGTATTTATTAACATTTTTTGCAATTTATAATCCATTATCTAAATTATTTAAAGTAAGTATGGGGGTTGAGGATTATGCCGAGGAGAGCATTAAGAACAAGAAGTAAAGCTAGAATATTTGTTAGAACTCCTGGAGGAAAAGTAGTTATACATTATAGAAAAAGGAAATCAAATCCTAAAATCTGTCCATTATGTAAAAAAGAAATTCATGGAATTCCAAAAATGAATTCTTCAAATTCTTCAAAATTCCCATTGTCAAGTAAAAGAATTTCAAGAATTTATGGTGGCGTATTATGCGGAAAATGTTTAAAGAATCTTTTAAAGAAGGAAGTAGCGAAAACTTGGTTATTACAATAAGCGGTTTACATGGAGTTGGAAAATCAACAATAGCTAAGTTAATTTCTAAAGAATTTAATTTAAGATATATTTCTGCTGGTTTATTATTTAGAAAAATTGCTGAAGAGAAAAATTTAAGTTTATTAGAGCTTTCAGAAAAAGCTATGCTTTCTCCAGAAATTGATGCTATGATAGATAATATGCAAAAAGAAGAAGCTTCTAAAGGTAATGTAGTTATTGATGGTTTAATATCAAGCTTTATATGTAAAGATTTTGCAAATATTAAAATTTATATTAAAGCAAATTTAGAAACTAGGATTAATAGGATAGCTAAAAGAGATGGAATTGATTTTGATAAAGCTTTAGAAGAAACTTTAGAAAGAGAAAATAATGAAAGAGAAAGGTTTAAAAAATTTTATGGTTTTGATATAGATGATACATCAATATATGATTTAGTGATTGATAATTCTTTTATTTCAGCCTCTATTTGTGTAAAAATTATTAAAATGTATATTAATGAATATCTTAAAAATAAAGGTTGATAAAAATGATAGGGAGAGTTTGTGTAAAAGTTGCTGGTAGGGAAGCTGGAAAGAAATGTGTAATAGTATCAATTATTGATAAAAACTTTGTGCTTGTTACAGGGCCCAAATCTCTTACTGGTGTAAAGAGACGTAGGGTAAATGTAATGCATCTTGCATTTACACCATATACTATAGATATAAAAAATGATGCGTCTGATGAAGAAGTATTAAAAGCTATTGAGAAAGCCGGACTTATGGAATATTTCAAAAAGGGAGTAAGGATTAAGGAAGGAATACCTGTGCTATGAACTTAGAAAAAATAAATGAAATTTTTAAAAAAGCAATAATTGAAAAAAGGAAAATATTAACTATTTATGAATCAAAAGAAATACTTTATCATTATGGTATTCCTATTTCAAAACATTATTTATTAAAAAATTTAAAAGATATAAATATAGCTTTAAAAGAAATCTCTTTTCCAATTGCTTTAAAAATTTCTTCTCCACAAATTATTCATAAAACAGATATTGGAGGAATAAAGCTTAATATAAATTCTAAAAAGGAATTGATAAAAGCTTATAATGAAATAATTTTTAATATAAAAGAAAAATTTCCGAATATTTCTATTGAAGGAATTTTAATAGAAGAAATGATTAAAAAAGGATTAGAAATAATAATTGGTGGAATACAAGATCCTGTTTTTGGTCCATGCATAATGTTTGGCTTAGGTGGAATATTCGTAGAAGTTTATAAAGATACTTCATTTAGAGCATGTCCTTTATCATTAAACGATGCTTTAGAAATGATTATGGAAATAAAAGGCTTTCCTATATTAAAAGGGATAAGAGGAGAGAAGCCAATAAATATTGAAGAATTATGCAATATAATAATTAAATTATCTGATTTAATGATAAAATATGAAAATATAATTTCTGAATTTGATATAAATCCAATTATAGCATCTTCTGAAAGAATAGTAGCTGTTGATGCTAGATTTTTATTAAAATAATTATATTTATCTTTAATAAATAAAAAAATAGGAGGTTTTAAAATTGAGAATAATAGGTATTTCAGGCGAATCTCATAGTGGAAAAACTTTATTAATTGAAGAATTAACTAAATATTTCTCTTCTAAAGGTTATAGTATAGCTACTGTTAAATGCAGTAAGCATGAACAATTTGATATAGCTGGTAAAGATACTTTAAGACATAGAATTGCTGGAGCATGTTATACAATTGGTTTAGCTGAAAAAGAAACAATTCTATTAACTAAAAAAATTTCATTATTTGATGTTATTAATCTTTTACTCCCTCCAGTAGATTATGTTTTTGTAGAAGGATGTGATAAAGAAAAATTGCCTAGAATATATGTAGGTAAGAATATTAATTCTTCAGAAGCTTTTGCATATTGGAAACCTGGTGAAAAAATAGATGAAATAATTAATAAAATAAATTCTCTTCCTGAAGAATCAATTCAATTAATTATAGATAATAAAAAAATTCCAATGAACCCTTTTGTTCAAAAAGTATTCTTTAAATTATTATATAGTTTAACATCAATATTAAAAGATGTAAATATTAAAGAAGCAAAATCGTTAATAATAAAAATGAATTTAAAAAATAATATTCATAATGAAAAAGTTTAAATACCTCATTTTTTTAAAAAAATACGAATATGTCTCAAAAACTAAAAATTTATGAACAAAGTACAGACCATAGCAATCACATAGTTTTATTAACTTTGAATGGTTTAACAAGATTAGCTGCTGACCATATCCTTCATAAAGAAATGGTAGGACATTTAGAAGAAACTATAGGGAATGTGATTCGAGCATTGAACATTGAATTTCAAAAATCTTTAATAGATTTTAATAAAAAAGAGAATTTCTTAATTCGTGCAAGAGCTTACGATTTATTAATACAAATAGCTCTTAATCTTTATGGATTAGAAAGTAAGATAATTGGTTTTTCTAAAAAGGAGAAAGAAAGAACTTTAAAAATAATAGAAAATGCTTTAAGAGATTGGGAATATACTGAAAAAGAAGCCTCTAAGAAATTTGGAGGAGCATTAGCTTCTAAATTTGTTATTGAAGAAAATTTATCTGAAATGAAGAAAGTAATGTCACCATCAGGTTACTTTAGAGCTCCTGGTTCTATGATATCATACATGGCAGAAAATATAGAAAAAGGATTAAAAGAAGATTCATTTTTACTTTCTTTTCTATTTGAAGCGAAAAAACAAATTGAAGAAAACATATACTATAAATTAAGTGAAAAAGGTTTTTGCAAATTTGGTAATGATTATGCTCTTGGACTTAGATGGATGAGGCATCTTGGTTTTGTTCAAGTTTCAACAAATCCTTCATTAGCTGCAATAGCTTATCTCGATGATCCAAGCCTTTGGGAAGGATATGAAGAAAAATTCTATAGTGAAAATCTTTGTAAAAGTTTTAAGAAAATAATCGAAGAATATGCTGAATTATTAGAAAATCCTGAAAAACATGGAGATGAACTTGCTGCATATGGTACTGAAGTTTCAATATGGCCAAATTTAGCTATTTTTAGACCAATTGCTATAAATTCAAATATGTTTCTTGGAATGGTTAGTTTACAATTGAATCCAACAATAGCTGATAGCTATGAAAAAAGTATTGAAAATGCTTTAAAAATATATTCTGATGCGCAAGAATTTTTCAAAGAATATGATAAATATCTCCTTTGGGGATATTCTCAAAATATAGAAAGAGGTAGGCCGAATATAGTTTTTAAAGTAGCTGGTAGTTCTCCAGCCGCTATTAATATTACTTCTCATTTAGAAAGCTTAGGTATAGGAACAAATAATACAGTAACTTTTACAGTATCGCAAGAAGTTGAATTAATATTAGCTAAAATAGAAGGAAGAGCTAAAGCTATTAAGAAAGGAATACCTTTAACAACTGTTTATGAAACGAACATGGGAGGTAGATTTGAAGATTTTATTAGAGAATATAAAGCTGAGAAATTATTAAGAAAAGCTTTAGAAAAAGTAAGCGATAAAGAACAAGCATTAAATGATTTAGCAGAAAAATTGGGTATTGGAAAAGAAATAAAAAATATTAAATCTATTGATGAGAAAATAATAAAAATTTCAAGTCATTTAAGGCCTTTGGATATACAACCATTCATTGATTTCTTATCAAATGCTGGAGTTCCTGATGCAAAAAATCTTTCACAAATAGAGAAAGATATTAGTCAAGCAAGTATATGCATCACAAAAAGAGTTTATGAAATATTTTTCCATCCTAAAAATAGACTTAAATGGTTAAAATATATCCAATCAAAATATGGATTAACTAAAGATCAAGCATATGAAGTATTAAAAGGTATTCATGTATTACCTGCTTCAAAAAGGAAACCAGCTGAAACTTTAGAAACACTTGCAAATGATTACATGGTACATACAGAATTCCCAAATCATCAAAAGAATGTACTCTTAGAAAGTATGAAACCTGGTTTTAAAATTGAAAAATTAAAAAATTCTGTTCTAAAACCAATAGATCGAAGACTTATTTCTAGACTTCTTAAAGATGAGGATATAGGTGAAATTTTTAAGAGTTCTTGGGAACTTACTCCAAATTTAATAGAAAAACTTAAAGAAGCAAAGATATTAAATGCTGAGAAATATGGAACAAATGGTATTCCTCCAGAAAAATGGGCAGACTTTGGATCAACAATAAGAACGATGAATGAATTTTCAAATAGTTATGAAAAATTCAAGAAAGAATGCATTGAACATGTTATAAAATGGTTTAAAAAATAATTTTTATATTTTTAAATAGCATTGACATGCTATACATACTATATATAGCCCGGGGGAGATTCGAACTCCCGTCGATGGGTTACTCCTTATTTGATCCAGAGCCCATCATCCCTAGTCCCTTTCTAACCAGTTTGACCACTAGACGACCGGGCTATATATTGAATATATTTTTAATATTCTTAATAAAGTTTATATATTGGCTTCTAAAAAAGTTTACAATAGTTTTATGATAATTGGCTTATTTCTCCTAATTCTTAAAAGGTGTTTTAATGAATAAAGAAAAGAAGCTTTTTTTAAAGGATCAAATTTGCCCTGAATGTGGTTCACCTTTTTTAATTAAGGATAGTAGTACTGGAGAAGTATCTTGTCAAGAATGTGGATATGTAATTATAGAAAAAGGAGTTGATAGAGGGCCTGAATGGAGAAATTTTAATGAAGAAAGTGAAAAACGTAGCAGAGTAGGCGCTCCATTATCTATAATATATCATGATCAAGGATTATCAACAGTTATTGAAAAAATCCATAAAGATGCAAGTGGGAAGAATCTTCCAAAAGAAGTTAGAGAATCTCTTTTAAGATTAAGAAAACTTGATGTTACTTCACAAGTTAATCCATCTGAAACAAGAAATTTACAACAAGCAATAAATATATTAGAGATTTATGCTGATAAATTACATTTATCAACTCCAGTTATTGAGAAAGCAATGCAAATATATAGAAAAGCTTTTAAAAATGGGCTTGTAAGAGGCAGGTCTATAAGAGCAATTATAGCTGCAGCAATTTATGCTGCTTGTAGAATAAATTATACTCCAAGAGATTTAAGAGAATTTGAAAAAGCATATCCAATTGTTAAGAAAAAAGCTATAGCTCAAGGTTATAGGCTTTTAGTTAAATATCTTAATTTAAAAATTCCAGTAATAGACCCAACTATATATGTTAATAAAATTGCTTCAAAGCTTGGTTTAAGTCAAAATATTATTCAAGAAACAATTAAAATATTAAATAAAGCTGAAGAAGTTGGAGCAACAATAGGTAAAGATCCTGTAGGAATTGCAGCTGCAGCATTATACATGTCATGTCAAAAATTGCATCCAGAAATAACTCAGAAAGACATTGCTAAAGTCGCAGGAGTTACAGAAGTAACTGTACGTAATCGTTTTAAGAATTTAAAAGATACGTTTAACTCTCACAAGATATTAATATAATAATCTCTATTCTTACTATTCCTTAATTTCTCCCTTTTTTATTTTACTTTTAAAAAGATTTTTTGTATAGAGAAGAAATAACTATGAAAAGAACTACTTTTTTCTTATTGAAATACTCTTAAAATTTTTCTTTTTTAAACTTTTTCTTATACCTTTTTTAAATATTTTATTGATTTAAGATGCCTTATTGTATAGAATGTGGTGGCTTACTAGAATATGATAGAGAGCTTAAATCATATTATTGTAAAAGTTGTGGTGCAACTTTTTCACTTCAAGAATTATTAACATTAAGAGATAAAAAGAAATTAATTAATAATAAAAATAAAAATGAGAAAAAGAAAAAAATGGAATATTTAGAATGGTGGTTATCTGAAAAAGAGAAAAAAAGTAAATAAATATTAAAAAAACTAAAGAGTTGAAATGTATTCCTTATTCATTCTAGGAACAGCAGGATCAGGTAAATCTACTTTAGCTTATTCATTTAGTGAATGGCTTAAAGATCAGGAACAATCTTGTATAAATGTAAACCTAGACCCTGCAGCAATAACTTTACCTTATGAACCAGATATAGATATAAGAGATTATATTGATTATGAAAGAATAATGGCTGAAAGAGGTTTAGGACCAAATGCAGCATTGATAGCTTCTTTAAGAGAATTTTGTGAAGAAATAGATGATTTTAAAGAAGAAATAGAAAACTATAATGTCGATTATTGTATTATTGATACTCCTGGGCAACTTGAGCTTTTTGCTTTTAGAAAAGAAGGTGAATTTTTAGCAAATAATTTAGTATCTTATCCTAAAGGAATAATATTTTTAATAGATCCTGTATTTTGTTCTTCACCTAAAAATTTTGTAGCAAGCTTATTTTTATCAATTTCAGTATATACTGTTTTTAATTTACCAACAATTCTTGCTTTATCCAAATCAGATTCATTAAATAAGAAAGAACTTGATAAAATTATTAATTGGTTTGAAGAAAAAGATAGATTATTATTAGATATAGATTCTTCTCTTAAGGGTTTATCTTCAGCAATTTCTTTTGAAATTGCTTCAGCTATTTTAGAAATAGTAAATTCTTTAGACTTTGTTCCAATATCATCTTTTGAATTAACTGGTTTTACAGAACTTCATGCAGCTATAACACGTATGTTAGGAGAAGGTGAAATAGAAATTAGATAAAAGGAGGTTAAATAATTTGGAAAACTTAGAAGAAATAAATGAAATTGAGAATTTAAAAGCTAAGATAAATGAAATAAATGAAAAAATAAATGAATTAATTAATGAAAAAAGTAAAATAATTGAAGAAAGAAATAAATATTTACAAACATTAAAAACATTAAAGTCTGAAGTATATCAACTTAGAATAGGTAAAAATAATTTAAATGAAAGAATAAAGAAAATAATTGAAGAAATTAGATTAACTAAAAAATCTCTATTAGAGAATATTAATAAAATTAAAGAATTAAAAAATAATATTAAATCATTAAATAAACCAAATTTATCAATTGAAAATATAAAAAAAAGAATAGAGAAAAATGAATGGATTATTCAAACAGAACTTCTTACACCTTTTGAAGAAAAAAAGCTTTATGAAGAAATTAGAAAATTAGAAAAACTTTTAATAGATGCTGAAAAAATTAAAGAAATGAATAATGAAATAAATAGATTATTAATAGAAATAAATAATAAAAAAGAAATAATAAATAAAAATGCTTTAGAATTGCAAAAGCTCAAAGAAAAGAGAAATAGAATATTTAATGAATTTAAACCTCTTTTAGAAGATTATAAAAATATTAAAAATGAAATTATTATTCTTTCCAGAAAATATAATGATATAAAAAATAAGCATAGATTTTTAGAAGCTGAAAAAATATTATTAAATTCCAAATTAATTGAACTTATGTATAAAATAAAAAGTAAAAAGGAAGAAGAATTAAAAAGAAAAGAGGATGAAATCAAGAAAAAAATAAAGGAAGAAGCTTTAATGAAAATTAAAAATGGTAAAAAATTGACTTTCGAAGAATTTAAGATTCTTTTTGAAGATCAAGAATCGGTTATTAAATAAAATTTTAAAAAGCTACTTCTATATTCAATTTCTCGAGTAATTCTTTATATCTATTTCTAATCGTTACTTCTGTTACATGAGCAATTTCTGCTATTTCTCTTTGAGTTATATTGTAATTCAAAAGAATAGCAGCAACATATGTTGCTGCTGCAGCTAAACTTATAGGACCTTTACCACTTGTTATTCTTGCATTTCTAGCAACATCATATATTAAATTAGCTATTTTTTCTACTTCTCCTCCTAAATTAAGATTATTTACAAAACGTGAAATATACAATCTTACATCTGAAAGATTTGATGAAATATTTAATGAACGTATCATTAATCTATAACACTTCCCAACTTCCTTCTTAGAAACATTTGCAGCCTTTGATACTTCTGAAAGTAATCTAACAATATTACATTGTTTACAAGAGAGATAAAGTGCTGCTGCAGCTATTCCTTTTAATGATCTAGCACGTGGCATATTACTTCTGAATATTTTTCTAACATACATTGAAGCTGTTTCTATAACACTATTTGGCAGTCCTAAAGCCGCTCCTATTATATTTAATTCATGTAAAATTTTAGATAATGCTCTGCTTTCACTATCCATTATTTTAGTTCTTTTATCCCATTTATCTAATAATTTAACATTCTCGACTTGTTCTTTACTTGAAATTTTTCCATTATAAACACCAATTTTTGTTGATAATCCTTTATCATGTATAGAAAGTGTGACAGGAGCACCAACACGTACTCTTAATTTATCTTTTTCTCCTTCAAAATTGTGCCACTCAGGACCAAAATCATAAGTTTTTTGAACTATTACTACACCACAATCTTTACAAGATACCTCACCAGTTCTAGAATCTATTAAGAGATTTATACTGCCACATTCTGGGCAACGAGTAATAGTTTCATCTAATGAAGTTTTACGAGGCATTTTTTCACTCCTTTAAATAAACTTTTATAATTTTTGATAATAATTCTTCTTCATTAACTTTAATTTCTGCAAATGGAGAAGAAATAGGACCAAAAATATTTGAAATATATCCTATTTCATGCATTTCATCATTAAATACTTTTTGTCCTAATTTAGGTATTTTTACATTATTATCAATTTTGACTATAATACTTTTAGTTGCTTTAATATAATGAAAAACACTCCCTAGCTTAATAATGTTATTAAGCATCAATAATCACTACACATTTATTAAAAGTTAAATTTAAATCTTTTTTACTTAATTTTATTAATTTCATTAGCTATAAGTTTTAATATTCTTGATTTTTTCTCTTTACAATTTTTAATAATTATCCTTCCAGTTTTCTTCCAATGAAAACTAGGATAAGAGCATTCTTTTTCTATTTCTATTTCATAACCTAATTTTTTAATTGCTTCTGCAATTTTTTCAAGAGAAGGTTTTTCGATAGCTTTATCTAAAGATATTTTTCTTCCTTTATTTCTAGAAATTTTTTTGTCAAAATAAATTGGCCATATTATGATTCCATTTCTTTTAATCAATTTAAAACCCCCTCTATTTGCTCTCGCTAGTAAGTATAGCATTAATTACTCCATTTTGTCCAGGTCTAGAAGTTACAATAGCTACACCTAAAGATGTTTCAATAATAGAACCTTTAGTTATTATGCCTCTTCTTTCATAATCTTTATTAGCCGGGTTTTTTAATAATCTTATAATTTTAGCTTTTTGAGTTTTTCCAGTTTTAGGATCGGTTACATTTGCTTCATTTGTTGATGCTACAGCAACCTTTATATTTCCACCTCTTGTACGACGAATTTTAATTTTTTTCTCACCTATAGTGGTTTCTATTGGAAATCCTCCACGTTCAAATTTTCTTTTAGATCTATATGGTTTTCTTTTACCTCCAGTTTTCTTTCTTTTATGAATATCACTGTGCCACATTTTAATGTTTAATATTCTTTTTCCTTTATTATAAGGCTTAACATTTAAATATTGAAAATTAATCTCATAAAATTTATTTATTATTTTCTATTTTCTTCTCTTTCATTAAATTTATTATAAGTTTTTTTATAATTTTTGGATCATTTTCTATTCCAAAATAATCAGCAAATAATTGAGAAGTTTTCAAAAGAAGCGTACGACCTATTTTTTCCCCTTCTATATATCCTTTCTCCATTAAAAATTTTATATGCTTATAAGCTTGACTTCCTCTAACGGAAACTACGCGAGATTGATATACAGGTTGATTATAAGCTATATATGATAAAGTTTTTAAAATAGATTTTTTAAAAAGAGGTTTTTTAATAAATTTCTTAACTAAATTTACATATTCTGGTTTTAATTGCATTAAAAAGCGTTTATTTGATAAAGTATTTATAGTTATTGAATGTGTTGGAGAAGAATACTTCATTTTTAATTCTTCAATTATTTTTTCAGCTTCTTCTTCTGAATTTAACTTGCAAGCTTTAATAATTGTTTTTATATCTATTGGTTTATCAGAAGAAAATAATAATGCTTCAACTAAAGCTATTTTATTAATTTCCATTTTTCACTTCTTTTACATTATTAAAAGTTATTATAAATTTTTCTTATTAAATTTTGTTTTTAAAATAATTTATTTAACTCGAATTATAAATATATCATCATTCTCTTCAATAAGATCTATATATTTTCTTGAAGCTATAAAAAGTAATAATATAAAACGTTTTACAGCTTCTTTTCTATCAACATTAATTATTAATTCTCTAAAGGATATTTTTTCTTTTTTAGATAAAATATTATTTATAAATTCATAAAATTTCTCTATTTCTTCTTCAATTTTTAATATAAATTCTTCAACTTTAATATCTATTCCTTTAGGAGCTATTATTTTCTCTTCGATACTTTTTTGATCTATTTCTCGTAAAACTTTTTCTAAAGCATCTATTAATTCTTTAAAAGTTGTTATAGTATATTCTGATTTTATAGGCAATTGTATAGGAGGTGGAACAAAATCGTTTATTTTTTTAATAAGAGAAACTTCTTGCTTATCTATTTTTAAAATATTTTCAGTTTTCATTCTATGAATTATAGCTGATGAAAGAAGAATTGTGCCGCTTGATGAAAAATCTATATAACCACTTCTTTTTAAATCATCTAAAAATGATCTTATAAGTATTTGTAATTCAATTTCCCATGGTTTAATTTTTTGTAAAGAAATAATATTCAATAATATTTTCCATGGAGGAGAAGCTTTTTCTTTATTCATTTTTATCATCATACTTTAATCTTGTTTTAACAACATTTGATACCCCATCTTTAGAATAAACTCCAATTAATAAATCGCTTTTTTCAGCAATAGCATCTTTTAAAGTTATAACTATCAATTGTGTATCTTTGGAAATTTCTTTAAATAAATCAGCTAAACTTTTAGTATATTTTACATCCATATGTGCATCAACCTCATCAAATATGTAAAAAGTAGATGGGAAAAGTTTTTGAAGAGCAAGTAAAAATGCTATTACTGCAATAGATTTTTCTCCTCCACTTACAGCACTTGATATTCTTGATGGTTTATCTAAAAATTGAAGATGCATTTCAATGCCAGATGTGAGTGGCGTATTTTCATTTTCTAATTTTAACCAAGCTTTTCCTAAAGTTAATTTATTAAAGAAAAAGTTAAAATTCTCAGATATCTCATTAAAGAATTTATTAAAAACATTAAGCTTCTCTTTATCGATTTCTTCCATAAGTTTGATTATTTCAAGTCTTTCAGCTTCTAATTGATTTATTCTTTCTGATCTAAGTTTATAATTTTTTATAAGTTCTTCATATTGTTTAGGAGCTAATTCATTTATTAAACCTATTTCATTTAATTCTTTTTTTAATTCTTCAATTATTTTTTCAGCTTTATTAATAAAAAGAGCTTTAGTTTTAATTTCTCCAATAGATTTTAACTTTGAATCGATTATTGTAATACTAGTTTTATACTCATGAACTTTATTTTGAATATTTTCTTTTTCTGAATTTAATGTATGGTATTTTTCATCAAGCTCTTTAATTTTATTATTAAGTAAAAGCATTTCATTCATTAAATTATCTCTTTTTTCTTTATAGTTTTTTAAAAGATTTATTAAATTTTCTTTTTCGATTAAATACTCTTTCTCTTTTTCTCTTATATTTTTTAAATCATTTTCTATTTGGATAATTACTTTATTATTTTCATTTACTTCATTATTAAGTATTCCAATTTTTTCTATTATAGAAATTTTTTCTTCATTTAATTCTTTTAAGCGATTTTCTGCTAGACCTTTTTTAAAAACTATCTGTTCTATCTCGTTTTCTAATTTTTTTAATTCACTTTCTAATTCTAATATTTTTAAATCGTTTAATTTCTTATATAAATTTTCTAAATTTTCCTTTAATTCATTTTTTTCTTTAATTAAATTCTCATATATTTTAATAGAATTATCTAAATCTTCTTTAATATTAATTAATTTTTGTTTAGTTATCTCAATTTCCTTTTTGCAAGATTTTATTTCTCTTTCCAATTCATTTATTTTATTAATGCTTTTATTATATTCATTATTTAATAAAATTAGTTGTTTTTCATATTCTTCAAGAATTGTTTTAGATTTTATTTTTTCTTTTTCAATATTATCTATATTAGAATCTATTTCTAATAATTTTTTTTCTAAATAGGATAATTTATTATTTACTTGATTTAAAAAATTAAATAAATTATTCATTTCTTCAAAATAATACGATTTATATTCTTTTCTAGTATAAAATTCGATTATTCCAGGAGGTTTGTAAATATTGCCATTTAAAGTGATTGCTATTCCGCCTTTATTTAAAATATTTTTTACATCTTTTAAAGAATTTGCAATATAAAATTTTTCAAATAAAATTTTTAAAATATTTTTTACATCTTCATTTTTAGTATAAAATATTTTTGCAAAAGAATTATTCTCTAAATTTTCATTTTGTTTATAAAATGAATTAAATAAGGATTTAACTATTATTCTCATATTATTTTCTTTATAAAGAGATAGAAGGAATGATAACTTTTCAGCTGTACTTAAATCTTTTACGATAATATAATTAAGAAAATCATTTATGAAAGGATATTTTTTAGCATAATTTGGATCTATTGAAACTTCTTCTTTTAATATGCCTATAATTCCTTCAATTCTATTTTCTAAAATTAAATTATAAAAATTATTTAAGAGATTTTTGTTAATCATTCTCTCTTTATTTATTTCATTTCTTATTTTAATTTCTTCATAGAGATTTTCAATTTCTTTTTTTAAAATTTTTAATTTTTCAATAATTAAAGAAATATTATTAAACTCATTAGATAAATAATTGCTTTTTTTATTTTTATTTTCTATATCATTTTTTAATTCATTAATTTTTATAATTATTTCATTTCTATTTTTCTCTAATTCATTAAAATCTTCTTTAAAAAGATTCAATCTTGTTTCAATATCATTTTTAAATTTTTCAAGATATTGATTTTGAGATTTTATTTCTTCATGCTTTTTTTCTTTATTTCTAATTTCTTTATTTAAAAAATCGATTTTTTCTTCAATATTTTTCAATTTTTCCTTAAAGGATAATATTTTTTCATTCAGAATTTCTGCTTGCTCTTTCTTTTCTAAATAATATTTTTCTAAAATATTTTTTTCTTTAATTTTTTCTTCAAATAAAATATTCAATGAATTAATATTTTCTTGAATTTCTAAAATTTTTTTATCAAGTATTTTTAGATTTTCCTCTAAATGTTTTAATTCCTCATTAATTAAATATTCTCTTGTTTTTAATCTTGATATGTTATTCTCATTTTCAATTTTAATATTAACAATCTTATTATATTTATTTTCAATATCTTTAAGTTTAAAATCTTCAATATCTTTAATTAATGAATTATATTCATTCCAATTTTTCTCTATCGATATTTTTAAATTATTTATTTGATTTTTTTCATTTTCTATTTCTTGAATATTATTTTTTATTTTTTCAAGATCAATTATTAATTGATTTAATTTTTTCTCTATTTCTTTTTTATTTTCAATTAATAATGTTGCTTCATATTTCTTTAATTCCATTTCTATAAAATGTTTTCTTAAACATCGATTTCTTTCAATTTCCAATTGCTTAACTCTTGCACGTACTTCATTAGTACTAGCTTTAGCTACTTCAAGATTTTTCTCTGCAATTGCTAATTGAATTTTAGCTTCATTCTTTTTATTTTCATATTCAGATACTCCTGAAATTTCATCCAAAAGTTTTCTTAATTCCATTGGATCCATTTCAGCAATATTTACTACAGAACCTTGAGGAACTATGTTAAAACCTGATGGACGAATTCCAGCTACGCTAAGTATGGATAAAAGATCAGATCTAGAAATTGTTTTTCCATTTATACTATATTCACTTTCTCCTGAAGGATATAACTTACGTGAAATCGTTACTATTAAAGAATCTATTGGTATACGTTTATCAGAATTGTCTAATTGAATAGTTACTTTTGCATATTTTGCTTTATTTCCTTCACCTATATCATAAATAAGGTCTGAAAACTTGCTTACTCTTAATGAATGTGCACTTAATTCTCCTAATGCAAAACGTATAGCATCAAATAAATTAGATTTCCCACCTCCATTTGGACCAGTAATTACAACTAATCCTTTATCTAATTCTACTATTGTTCTTTTCATTCCAAATGATTTAAACCCATATATTATCAGCTTTTTAATGTAAACCATGAATCATCATTATTTCCATTTAATATTTAATTCATTAACTATATTCATTATATTCTAGTAAATAAGTTTTCTCTTTTTTAAAATATTAAAATTAACGTAAATTTTATTAAATAGAATAAATATTTAGTTTTTTAAGATTGGAAAATGAATAAAATTGAAGTACTTAGAAAAGAAATCGAAAAGGAGGAATTAGAAGCATTTTTGATTACTCGAAAGGATAATCTTTATTATTTCTTAAATTATATTGGTGAAGGCACTTTATTAATTACAAAAGATAAAGCTACCTTGTTTGTTACACCATTATTTTTTGAATTAGCAGAAGAGCAATGTAGTAATAATATTGAAATATTAAAATCATCTTTAGATATAGATCCATTGAAGTATATAATAAATGAAATAAAGAAAATTAATGGAAAAATAGGGTTTGATGAATTAAGTGCAAAAAACTATATTTATTTTTCTTCTAATTCTTCAAAAAATAATAAATTATTAAATAAAGAAGAAATAATTTGGAATATGAGAAAAATAAAGAATGAAGATGAAATTTTAAAAATTAAAGAAGCAGCAAAAATAACCGATATTGGATTAAAATTAGCATTAGAAATTATAAAACCTGGAATAACAGAACTTGATATTAAAGCAGAAGTTATTAAAGAAATGATGAAAAATGGAGCTGAAGAAATTGCTTTTGAGCCTATAATTGCTTCAGGTAGAAACTCTTCTTTTCCTCATGGAGGGTATATAAATAGAAAATTAAAAAGGGGAGATATTGTTATAATCGATATAGGTGCAAAATATAAAGGATATTGTTCAGATGAAACAAGAGTTAGCTATATTCATGAATTAAATAATGAAATAAAAAAAGTTTATAATATAGTTTTAGAAGCTCAAGAAATTGCTTTACAAAATATGAAAGAAGGAATAGCAATGAAAGAATTAGATAAAAAAGTTAGAGATTTTTTTAAAGAAAAAGGATTAGAAGATAAATTTATACATGGTCTTGGACATGGAATAGGAATAAATATACATGAGCCACCAACAATTAATCCTTTAAGTAAAGATTTTTTTAAAAGAAATATGGTTGTTTCTTGCGAGCCTGGAATATACATTCCAAAAAATTATGGTATAAGAATTGAAGATACTGTATTAATAAAAGAGAAAGGAATAGAGATTCTTACAAAAACTCCTAAAGAATTATAATCCATAACGTCTCTCTCTTTTTTGATAAGTTCTTATAGCTCTTAAAAGATCTATTTTTCTAAATTCAGGCCAATAAATATCTAAAAAAACTAATTCACTATAAGCTGATTGCCATAAAAGGAAATTACTTAATCTTTCTTCACCTGAAGTTCTAATTATTAAATCTGGGTCAGGTTTTGGAAGATTAGAAGTATATAAGTATTTTTCAAAAATATCTTCATTTATTTTATCAATACTTATTTTTTTCTTAAAAACATCTAAAGCAATTCTTTTAACAGCATCTATTATTTCTGTTCTACCTCCATAAGCTAAAGCAATATTTAAGAAAAAGTTAGAATAATTTTTTGTTAATTCTTCTATTTCATTAATCAATTCTATTATTCTATTTGGTAAAAGTTCCTTTTTTCCAATAACTTTAATATTTACTTTATGTTTATGTATTCTTTCATCTTTTAATGTTTCCTTAAGTTTCTCTTCTAGAATTTTCATAAGTTCGCTTATTTCTTTAGAATCTCTTTTTAAATTTTCTATCGATAATACATATAATGTAATCGATGGTATTTTTAATTCTAAACACCAATTTAAAAGTTCATAAACTACATTTGCTCCATATTTATGTCCTATCCATGGTTCAAGACCTTTTGATAGAGCCCATCTACGATTTCCATCGAGAATTAAAGCTACATGCTTTGGTAAAGGTTTATTCTTAATTTGACTATAAAGCCATTTTTCATAAAGCCAATAAATTCCAAATATTTTAAGTATTTTTCTTATTAAACTCATTTTTCTTCCATTTTATTATTTTGCTTTTTTGAATATATGTAAGTATTTCCTTCTTAAAAATCTTAATGATATAATTGAAATAGTAATAGTTATTACTCCAATAATGGTTGTTAGTATTAAACCAATTATTTGAGATTCGATAGGAATTAAACTTTCTCCATATTCGAATATAAAAGCAACTCTTTTTAATAAAACCCAAATCCATATATTAACAATAGCAGCTTGTATCATTTTCCAAAAATTTTTATCTCTAACAAAATAATAGAATATTCCATTTCCTATAATTAATAAATATATTCCAATAATTAATACATCTATACTTCTATTAATAAATATTCCTAAAAATAAAGGCACATTTGAAGCCCAAAACCATAAATCTATTTTTTCAATGGGTACTTCAATTAAAATAGATGAAACTTTATTAATTATTGACCCAATACCTAAGTATAATGCAACCATAATTATTAAAAATGAAGAAATATATGTAAAAAGTCTTATTTGATTAGCTGCTGTAGTTGTTGCATAAAAAATAAGTTTTTTAATAAAACTTTCAATGGCTGAATCTATATTAAAGCCTCTTATAAACATTAATAATCCTGCTAAAGCTATTAAAGCTGGAAAAACTAAATAACCTAAGCCTGATAACATTAAAAGACCTATAATTAAAAAAATAATTCCAGGTATGCCTAAAAGAATTCTAGAATATTTTTGTTCAAAAACAGCTTTTTTTAAATATCTTGAAAGCAAAGCCCATGTTTCTTCAACAGATTCGCTATGTCTAATAACTATTCTTTTAACATGCATTATAGGTATTTTAGAAGAAATAATAGGTATAACTTCTTGATCAGTAACACCATCACTAACAAATATACATGAAGTTGCAGGAAATTTCTCTAAAACTTTGGATAATTCATTAACTATTTTATGATCAGCTTCCAAACCTTCTTCAGGAAGACCTGTAACAGATGCTATTTCAATATTTTCACCATATTTTGCTTTTAATTCATCAAACATTTTAATAGCTGCAAAAATAGTATTTGCATCTGCTTCTTCAGGATCCGCTATAGCTAATTGTGTAGCAGCCTTTAAATTCTCTTCTCTTCCAATTATAGGAGATTTAATATTAGTTTTTAAACCAATATCATTATCTCTATCGACTATTAATATTAGAATTTTATTTTCTTTACTTGAAGCCACATAAAAAAATTATTTAAGGAAGGAAATAAATATTTCCTTAAATAGGATAAAAAATAACCGATCTTTTTAAGGTGAAATAATTGGGTAGCAAAATGAGTAAACTTGAAGAAAAAGCAATAAAACTATTGCTTGAATCTGGAAAAAAAGGTATTTTACAATCAGAACTTTGGCATAAGCTTAATGTAACGAGTAGAGAAGGTTCAAGAATAGCTATAAAACTTGAGAAAAAAGGAATTGTTAAAAGAGTTAAGGAATTTGCAAATGAAAGATGGACTAGAAGACTTATTTCTTTAATTAAAAAAATTAATATTGATTGTTTAGATGGATTACCATGTTTTTTATGCGAATATGAATCTACATGTTTCCCCTCAAATCCAATAAATTCAACAACATGCGTTAAATTTGAAAATTGGCTTATTTCTTCATTTAATAAAAAGAAAGGTTTAGAAAATAAGATGGAAAAGAATAATGAATAAAAGATGGTTAGAAGAAAGAAAAAAAGATATTTTTGTAAAACTTGCTAAAGATAAAGGATTTAGAAGTAGAGCTGCTTTTAAATTATTACATATACAGAAAAAATACAATATAATAAAAAAGGGAGATATTATAATTGATTTAGGTGCAGCTCCAGGAGGAATTTCCCAAGTAGCTTCTCAACTAACTGGAGATAAAGGATTAGTCATATCAATAGATATTAAACCAATAAAGCCATTTAAAGAAAAAAATATTAAAGTTTTGCAAAAAGATATAAATGACCCTTTTTTAATTAAAGAAATATTTAAAATTACTAATGGAAAAAAGGTTAATGTAATAATTTCAGATGTTTCTCCTCATTTATCTGGTATTCGTGAAATCGATATTGCTAAACAATTAGATTTAGCATATAGATGCTTAGAAATAGCTAATGAATTATTAAAGGAAAATGGATATTTTATAATAAAATTATTTGAAAGTCCTGAAGCTAAAGAATTTGAAAAAAATATACTAAAAGAATATAAGTTAATTAAAAAAGAAATAACTCCTGCTACACGAAAAGGTAGCTCTGAATTCTTTTATATATTGCTTAAAAAGTAGCGATATAAATAAAATTCTTACTTTCTAAAAAAGAGGGGAATTTTTAACTTTCAATTAATCCTTAATCACTCTCTTTTTTTATTTATAAGTTTTATTTTTTAATAATTTTTAAAAACTTCCAATATAAATTCTAAAGGAGCGTTTGTTTTAAATCCTTTAGGATCAAAATGTGTAGGAGTAGCTAAAAAATTTTTTGAATTAATTTTCTCTATTATATAATTAAGTTTAGGCGGAGGTTTTTTAATATAAGAACTTATTTCATGAGAAATATAATAGAATGGTGGATAATCTATTTCTCCTTTTAATAATTTAATAATTTTTTTAGCTTTAGAAAAATTATTAGGATAGCTTTCATTAATTTCATTTAACATTTTTTGACAAAAATCTTTATCACAAGTATTTCCTATCCATAAAGGTCCTGCATAATCTACTTCATGATTGCAAAGTTGACAATAAGGATCTATTTTTGGCCATATTCCTTCTATTACTTCTCTATGCAAACATTTTTTACAATAAGTTAACCATCCTAATTTTTCTAAATTTTTATCTACTTTCTTAGCTCCTTTATCAATTTTTCCAAAAACTCTAATGTAGTATTCATCAAAGAAACTTATAATTGGATTAAAAGATAATTTAAATCTAGCTGCAGTTAATACAGCAAAACTAATTAATATTCTAAGAGCAACTTCCTTAGAAAATGGAGATTTTAAAGGTTTTGCATAATATTTTCTAATGCATGTTCTTGGATATGTTCCACACAATGGTGCAATATCTGTAGCTGTAAATCCTATTATGCCATTTTTTTCTAAACTTTTAAAAGCACTTTCCAAGAAGGGTACGGGTGATCCGGTTGGATCAATATCTATATAATGAAATTTTTTTCTTGAAATAGCATAAGATAAAAGTAAATAATTTGCATCAATATTGTATACTTCCACATAATTTTCAACTTTATTTAAAGTAATATTATGTTTTATTATTTCTATAGCTTTAGGATTTATATCTCCTACTATAGCTTTTTCAATATTATTAGCTTCCTTTATAATTCTAATAGTCCTTATACCACACCCTGCAAGTGGCTCACAAATTCTAATGGGTTCTTTGAAAATCTTTGATAAAATTTTTACAACTATCACTGAAAAATCTCTACTAAGTTTTGCTTTAGGATTAAAGAAAACTGGTAGCTTTGATGGAGAAAATCCATGCTTTATTTCTTCTTTACTTATTGAAGGTGCTAAAAATTTTACCTTGCCTTCATCGTAGTATTCATATTCTTTTTCCATTAAAATCTCCTTGAATTTGATTATTAATAATTCTTAAAATCATCTTTTTAGATTTTTCTAATTCTTATAAATGGAAAAAATAATTATTTATTGTTAAATAAGGAGCGCATTAAGCTAAAGTATCATGAATTAGTTAATATCTTAGAATAAATGATTTTATTAATTTCTTCCCTAAACTTAGATTTTTCTTTAAATCTAGTAATTATATCTATTGAAGATGGATCTACTTTATTAAGAATTGCTGAATAAAAACTAATGAAATCTCCTATATATATTGATGATAGCACTTCTTCTAAATAATTATTACCTCTTGCTTTAATTTCATGAAAATTATTTATTCCTAGGGATGTTATTTCTTCAATCAAATTTAATATTTTTTCAGTAATATATGAAGGCTCAAAATTACTTCTAAATAATATTATTGAAGATTTTTTCGGTTTAATCTTTTTCATCCATGCAGCAAGTTCATTATGACATAATTCTGGAAAATATTCAACTCTACAAAAATTTTTTGAAACTTCATTAAGTTGTGTTTTAAATCTATAAGCAACAGATTTTAAATGTACGCTACTATATATTACTGGGAAACTGTTAAATATCCTTGCGGCAATTTTCTTTGCTATATTTTTGCTTAAAGGAGAATCTACATTTATTTCTTTTTTAAGATCATCAATTAAATATGATGCTTTTAATAAATCATTAATCGAAAAATATTTTATACCTAAATTATTTAAAGATAAAAGTATTGAAGAAAATAAATATGGTAATGCTGCTCTAGGTTGAAAACCTTTGGGAATTTCTATAAAAGGTATTTTTAAATTTTTCGCTAATTCAAGAAGTAAACCATTAGAAGTAATTATGATTATTTTAGACTTTTTATCATATGCATTTATAAAAGAACTTAAAGTTTCTTCTGTATCACCTGAATAACTAATAATAAAAACTAAATCTTCTTTATTTATAAAATTAGGTAACCAATAATCTTTATGAATTATTATTGGAATGGATAATTTATCTAATAGTATATCTCTTACTAATTCCCCTCCAATAGCTGAACCACCCATTCCAGCAAAAATTATTTTATTAAAATTATAATAATCATTTGGAAAGGAATATTCTTTAAATAAATTTATGGTATCTCTTATCATATTTGAAAAATTTTCTAAAGAGAAAAGATAATTTTCTTTATCTATTTTTCTTATCTCATCTTTGTTATCTAAAATGCTAATTTCCATACATTTTTATAAATAAAGAGAACTATATAAATAATTATAAGCGACTTTCATTATTCACTTAACTAATTTAAAATTTTAATATTTTTTTCAAAATCTCTTCTGGTAATTTATTTCTATTTTCTAAATTTACTTCAATTATTTCTCCATATTTTCTAAATTGATTAATGAAATCTCTATGTAATACTGCAATTATTATTTTGTTAGAGGTTAGAATTTCATATATTTTTTCTTTAAATTTTAAACTAAAAAATTCCATACGACCAATTTCATCTATTGCTATTACATCGCAATTTTTTAATGAAAAATCTAATGCTTTTAAAGCTACTTTTTCAAAATCATTTACATCAATAATATATCTTCCAAATTTTGGTTTATCGCTTATAGACATGCAAATTCTAGCTAGTATTCCCTCTTCTCCAGAAACAATATCTTTAACAATAAACCCAATTCTTTTATCTTTTTCTCTTTTTTCAGGTGTAATAATTCCACCAACTTTTATTCCTTTCTGTTTAAGCAATTCAATTATTTTCATTAAAACTGTTGATTTTCCAATTCTAGGAGGTCCTGTTAGAAAAATAACTTTACTCATTTTTGAATAATTTTTCTTTAATGATCTTATATATAAAAATTAATAAGATGCTATCTTTAATTAAATAAGGTAAAAAATTAAAATGAATAGAATTGAAGAAGTTTTAATTAAACTACAATCTATTATTAATTATTTAAAAAAGCATTATAAAATTCGTAATAAGAAAATATTCATTGGCTATTCTAAAGAAGAAGAGCCTATTAAGAAATTGATATCAAAAATTTCTTTTTATTTATCTATAAATAATATAATTCCAATAATATCTTTAAGACCTACACCTATCCCAATTATAGCTCATCAAATTTTCTTAAAAAGATACATAGGAGGATTATTGGTTTATAAAGATAAAAATGATAATTATGAAATATTTTTTCTCCCAGAATATGCTGGCCCTCCTAAACCTGACATAATTCATGAAATTAATAATCAATCTCCTATTAGTATTCATTCTAATAAGAGAACTAAAAGACTTAAGAAAAGGAAAATTCATAAAATAGATCCAATTGATGAATATATCAAATTTTTATTAAATTCTGTTAATAAGGAGAAATTTAAAAGAGCTGGATTAAGAATAATGCTTAATTATATTGATGAATCACTTTATGGTTATCTTGATGAGATATTATTGGAATTAGGATGTGATATTTTTATAATAAAGAATATTTCACATAATGATTTTTATTTAAAAATGAAAGATATGATTAAAAAAGGTAATAGATTTGACATAGGACTTACTATAAAGAATAATGGTGAATTATTAATGGCTTATGATGAAAAATGTGAAAATATAAAAATGAATGAATTGTTTTCGATACTTTACCATTATTTTATTAATAATAAGAAATTGGGGAATGTTGCTAGAACTCCTGCTTCTACACATTTAGTTGATGCAATAGCTATAAAACATGGATGTAATTCAATAGAAGTGAATGGAGGATTTGAAGAAATTAGTGAAATTTTACTTAATAATCTAGCTGTATTTGGAGGAGATGAGGAAGGAGGATTTTCTTCATGTTATCATATTCCTATAAGAGATGCTATGTATTCTTCTTTAATATTAATTGAAGCTTTATGTGATCATAAATTGTCTGAGCTTTGTAAAATTATTAAAGAGAAATATGGAATGACTTATTGGAGAAAACGTGTAATCAAATCAAATTTAGAAATGAATGATATTTTTGAAAAAATAAATAAAATAAAAGAATTATATGATTTAAGAATAAAAAACATTAAGAAATTTCCTAATGGTTTTAAAATAATTCTTGAAGAAGATAATTGGATTTTTTTAATGAAAAATGAGAAGTTTGGATTAATAAAAATTTTTGGCGAATCTTATTCTCAAAAAATTATTAAAGAAATTATGAATGAAATTATTGAATATATTAAAAATTAAGAAGGTGCTTTTTATGAAAAAAATTTTAGGAATAGATGAGGCTGGTAGAAAATAGCAATTATATTGCTATTTGTCAAAAGGGCCAGTAATAGGACCTATGGTAGTATGTGGCTTCTTAATTGAAGAGAGTAAAATAGAAAAATTAAAAGAAATTGGCGTTAAGGATTCAAAATTACTTTCATCTATTAAAAGAAAGAGAATAGCGTTAATATTAAAAAGAATTGCGAAAAATATTGTTTTAATAAAAATTTCTGCAAATGAAATTGATCGATTAAGGAAAAAAATTAATTTAAATGAAATAGAAATAAATAAAATTAGTGAAATAATAAACTCTCTTTCTCCAAATATTGTAATTATAGATTCTCCTGAAGTTAATACAAAAAAATTTATAAATAAAATAAAAAAGAAATTGAAAAATAAAAATATAAGAATAATTGCTGAAAATTATGCTGATAGAAAATATCCAATAGTTAGTGCTGCTTCAATATTAGCAAAAGTTGAAAGAGATAAAGAAATTGAAAAAATTAAAAAAAGAATTGGTTACGATTTTGGCTCTGGTTATGCTAGTGATAAAAAAACAATAAATTTTCTTAAATATTGGTTAAAGAATCATAAAGAACTTCCAAATTTTGTTAGAAAAAGTTGGATAACTGTAAAATTGTTGAGTAAAGAAAATATAAAAAGAAAATAAGATTTTATCGTAGCATCATTTCTTCAAATTGTTTAAGCTCTTCAACTGATCTTTTTACATCAGAGAATAACTTTTCAACTTGAATTATATCTTCTGGTAATACTTCTTTTCTATTATTAGATTTAGCTACTTGAAATGCAGGTGTTAATAATTGAACAGCATATCTGAGAGTTTTTGATACTCCTATTTCTGTTAATTTTTCAAGAGCTTCAGGAGTTAACTTAACGTTTTCTTCATTAGCTCTTATTTTTAATATTTCTTTAACTTCTTCTTTATTATAGGGTCTGGTAGTTATTATTAAAAGCCTATCTATTAAGTCTAATGGAAGACCATGCGGCGATATTATATCTGTGCCTCTAACTCTTGTAATCCCTCTATTGCTGGCTAATATTAATATTGGTGCTAACTCACTTTCCATTGCAGCATTTAAGAATGAGAATGCTTCTATATCAAGTAAATGTACTTCATCAATAAATAATACTCCAGGTATTATCTCTGCTGTTTGTTCTTCTACTCTACTCTTAACCATTTCATCAACTTCTTTCCTAATTTCAGGATCTATTTCTTTAGAAGGTGGTGCTCCAAAAAAGAATCCTAATAATCCCCCTCTTGAAGATTGTGCTGTAAGTTGATCTAAATCATGTAATGTAAGAACATATACAAATTCTTTCTCTTTCTCTATAGTTCCTGAAGGTCTAGGAACTGGTTTTTCACTAGCTGTTGCTATTTCATATTTTTCAGAAGCTCTTTCCGATCTTCCAATTTTTATTACTCTACCACTTTCAGCATCGATTTGTATAACATCTCCAATAGTTATCCCTTGCTGCAATATATAATTTGCTATTGTTGCTCCAGCTCTAAAAGTCTTGCTTTCATCTGTTGTTGTTAAAGTTATCGTTACAGAATCTGGTACTTCTTGATAAGGATTATATGGATGTTTCCTAGTTTTTATATCCAATCCCGTTATTTCTCCTTCATAAACTCTCCTTTTTTCATGAAGTCTAACACCTATTGCTTTTCTTAAAGCTTGTGTTAAAACTTCCGTTTTCTTTAATTCACTTGAATATATTTCAGAACCACTTAAGCTTATGAAAGGTACATCTTTTCCAAGTTCTCTTGCAATCGCAATAGCAATTGCTGTTTTTCCTGTTCCAGGTGGACCAGCAAGCAATATTGCTCTTCCAGCCATTTTCCCTTCTTTAATCATTCTAACAACTATTCCTGCAGCTTCTCTTGCTTCTATTTGACCAACAAGCCCATCTGCAACCATTTTTGCTTTTAATCCTTCTAAACCTAAACCTTTAACATGACTATGTGCTCCAACTCTAACAAATCTTTGTAATGGAACTAAGCTTTTAGAAGAATCAAGAGACATAAAAATCACCTTTTATGTCTAAATAGATTTTTTAATAATATATTTTTCTAAAAATTCTAAAAAATTTAGGAGGTATAAAAATTTTTCTTTTAATATTTTCCTAATAGCATTATATGGTCTCTTTCATATGGTTCTAGATTTATTTCTTCAATTATTTCAAAGCCATTTTTTATTAATATTTCTCTTTCTTTTTTAAATATTCTTGATGGTGCTTCTATAGAATCGATGCTTCTTGCTTTTATTGCTATCATAATCCATCCACCTTTTTTAAGCATAGCATAAGCATTCTCTGATAATGGTTCTGCTTGTTTAGGTTGAGCTATATCACAATAAATGAAATCTACTTCTCCAACTAAATGTTTATATAATGAAGGTTTTCTTGCATCTGAAAATATTGGTATAACGTTTTTCCTATATTTTGCAACATTTTTCTCAAATTGAATTAAAGCTTTTGGTGCAAAATCTATACCATAGAGTATTCCATTCTCGCCTATTATATCTGATACATGGCTTGAAGTAGTGCCAGTAGCTACACCTAAATAAAGTACTCTTGAACCATTTTTAATAGGTAAATTATTTAATCCATTTAAAATTGCTGCAGCAAGCTTACTTCTATATGGTATCCATTCTCTATATTCTTCTCCTTCATATTCAAAAATTCTTTCTCCATAAACTCTTATTTTTCTAGCAAGATTTTTTGTAGCAAGTTTTCTTTCTTTATTTTCAATTATCCAATATATTCCATTAAATTTTTCATGAGGAATTATTTTCATTTTTTCACCTTTTTTTCTTATGTTTTACTTCAGGCTTTGAATATTTTTGCTTTATTTCTTTAATCCTTTTTTCAAGTGCTTCTCTCAATTCGCTCCCTCTATATTCACCTGAAAAATAATCTATTTTAGCAGCAATAGAAATTTTTGCTGCTATTGCACGTGCTATTTTTCCTCTTTGCCATTTTGGTGCAGTATGAATATATGGATGTTGGAAAATTACCCCATGCTTAGGAGCACCTTTTCTTGTTCTTAAAAATCTAAATAAAGCTTTTTCAGCTCCTATTATTTGAATAGTGCTTGCTGGGAGCATAGCTAATTTTTCTAATCCACCTGCCAGTGCAATTAATTTAGCTCCAAGAATTGGCCCAGTTACAGCTACAATATTTGGTGCTTCATATTCCATTAAGCTAGATATATAATCTTCCATTTTATTCCTTAAAGAAATTAATCTAAGCCCTTCTTCAGCTAAATTTCTAATTTGATCCTCATCCTCTTTATTTAATTCTATTCCAATAGATTTTTTTGCTGCATTAATTATTTCATTAAAATATTTATGCTTTCCAATTGTTTCTAAAAGTTTCTCCTCATTAATATTATTCCTTGAACCAATTTTACTAATTATTTTTAAATATTCTTCAGGTTCTTTTATAAAATCTTGAAGTTCAGGAAAATGTATACCATACCATTCTCTACATCTTGTATAAATTAAATTAATTTGCTTATTTAAATCCTCAATTACATTTACTCCATGAACAATCATTAAATCTCTTCTACTAACAGAAATTTTTAGTTTCTCTCTTAATAATTGAAGAGCAACTTCTTTTGCTAATTTCCTATATTCTTCACTATTCTTAAAAATATTATTTTTAATTAGAATATCCTCTATATTTTTTATTGAAATTGTTTTTATAAAGATTTCTTCTTTTAAAAAGCTTTTTAAAAGATTAGCAAGCCTTTCATCTTCAATAAATATTTTTTCATATTTTTCTTTCTTAAGAGATTCAAAGAATTTTTTAACATCATCTTCAATTATATTTTTATCTAATTTTATTAAAAAATCAACTATTTTTTCAATATTCCTATTATGTGGAAAAAAATCTATAACTTTCTCACTTTCTTCATCTATAGCTATTAAACCTAAGAATGTTATTAATACATTTACATTAGGCATAAAAATCAAAAGCAAAATAGATATTTTCTTATATAAAGTTTAATTTTTTTAACCAATTTCAGAGCCTTCGGTGGATTCTTTTGAAGCTAAAATTCTTTTAAAGTAATTACTCCTATTTCTTATACGTGGAATGGGGCTTCTGCGAGGTTTAGCTTCTAATTTAGGAGTAGCACTTCTCACTTTTCCAGCTTTTGTTATACTTCCATGACTAGGACACATTTTTTATCCCCTTAATTTAGTATTTTATTATTTTAAGAATTTATTTATATACTTTTAATTAATTTTTATCAGACTGCCCGTCGAGTATCATCGCTTTTAGCTCAACATGGATATTGCTCATCATCATATTATAAAAAATAAAGAATTAATATAAAAAGTTTTATAAAAGATATTTTTTAAAAACTCATTTTTCTTAAGAATTCAATAAAATCTAATAAAGCATCCTTTACATTCATTAATACAATAAATTATTAAGAAACTTTTTTAAAATTTTTATAAAAAAGCTTAAATAATTAGAAAAGCTCGATTTTTATTATTAGTTATTTAATTTATTTTGATTTTTAGAAAAATTAATGTAAAAAGTTTTTGAGAAAAACTTTATAGATAAGTTAGATAATATAAAATTATGCCAGCTGTAGAGAATACGAGGATAATCTTTATTACAGGCGGAGTTTTATCTGGTTTAGGAAAAGGAATCACAGCAGCTTCAATAGGGAAAATTTTTCAATTTAGAGGATACAATGTTAAAATGGTGAAGATTGATAATTATTATAATGTAGATCCTGGCGTCCTAAATCCCATTGAGCATGGTGAAGTCTTTGTGTGTGAGGAAGTGTGGGAGTATTCACCTTCAAAAAATTTTACTTTTAGAATCGCTGAGATAGATGAAGATTTTGGACATTATGAAAGGTTCTTGAACATAAATATGCATCCATCTCAGAATATCACAGCTGGGCAAATATATTTAAAAATTCTTTTAGCAGAAAGAGAAGGAGTTTATTTAGGTAAAACTGTTCAAGCAATCCCTCACATTACAGATGAGATTAAGGGAAGGATATTTTCATGTATATCACAAGATACAGATATTCTAATTGTAGAACAAGGCGGTACTGTTGGAGATTTTGAAGCAATGTTATTCCTTGAAGCTATTAGGCAAATTAGGCTAGAAAAACCTCTACCTTATACAGCTTTAGTGCATGTAGCTTTAGTTCCATTTTTAGAATCTGTAGGACAACTTAAAACTAAGCCTGCTCAACAAAGTGTTCGTATTTTACAAAGCTATGGATTGCAACCAGATGTAATAATTGGTAGAAGCAATAGGCTACTTGATGAGGAATCAAAAAAGAAATTAGCATTATTTTGTAATGTTCCTTATGAAGCTGTTTTTTCAAATCCAGATTTGGAAATTACTTATAAATTACCTATAATATTTGAAGAGCAAGGTTTAGGAAAATATTTAATAAAAATACTTTCATTAAATCGCTATAATCCTATAGAAAAAGAATATAATGAATGGAATAAAATGTGTGATCTTTATGTTCATACTAAGTATAATTTAGATATTGCAATGCCAGGAAAATATTGGCAAATATTAGATAGTTATATAAGCATGGTTGAAGCTCTTAAACATGCAGGAGCACATAATAGTGCTAAAATAAATATTAAGCTTATTGATACTGAAAAATATGAAAGCAATCCGGAAAAAGTAGAAGAACTAAATAATGTAGATGGCGTATTATTTACTCCTGGCTTTGGAAGTAGAGGAACTGAAGGAATGATAGAAGCTGCAAAATATATAATTAAAAACGATATTCCTTCATTAGCTATTTGTTTTGGTTGTCAAATATTATTCATTGCTTTTTGTAGAGAATTTTTAGGTCTTAAAGAAGCAAATTCAACAGAAATAAATCCAAATACTCCATATCCAGTCGTTGACCTTCTTCCAGAACAGAAAAAAGAAACATGGAAAGGCGGAACTATGAGATTAGGGGCTCATATTATAAAAGTTTTGCCTAATACAAAATTATATGAAGCTTATGGCTCAACTGAGATTAAAGAAAGGTTTAGACATAGATATCATTTAATTAAAGATTATATTGATAAAGCTTCTTCTTATGGATTAATTGTTTCAGGTACAAGTATTGATGGAAAAATAATTCAAGCAATAGAATTACCTGGTTATTGGATTGTAGGTACTCAATTTCATCCAGAATTTAAAAGTAGGCCTAATTTTCCATCTCCTATATATAATGCATTTATTAAAGCAGTATTAAAATATAAAATGTCTAAAAAAGATTAATTAAAAGTTTTCTTTTTAAAAATAGGGAAAAATATGTCTAATGATAATGAATTCATTGTAACTCCATGGGAAGTAAAAGGAAAAATAGATTATGATAGATTAATTAAAGATTTTGGTCTTCAACCTTTAACAGATGATTTACTTAAAAGATTAGAAAAACATACTGGTGAATTGCATTTCTTTTTAAAAAGGAAAATATTTTTTGCACATAGAGATTTAAATTGGATATTAGATGAATATGAAAAGGGAAATCAATTCTATTTATATACTGGTAGAGGACCATCTGGTTTTACTCATATAGGCCATTTAATTCCATGGGTTTTTGCAAAATGGCTTCAAGAAAAATTTAATGCAAAGTTATATTTTCAAATAACTGATGATGAAAAATTCTTATTTAAACCAGAACTTACATTAGAAGAAATAAAAGAATTTTCTTATGAAAATATTTTAGATATTATTGCAATAGGTTTCGATCCAAATAAAACAAAGATTTTTATGGATACAGAATATATAAAAACTCTTTATAAAGAAGCAATAAAAGTAGCTAAAAAAGTAACGTTTTCAACTGTAAGAGCTGTTTTTGGTCTTGATGAAAGTTCAAATATTGGAGAAATATTCTTTACTTCATTACAATCAGTTCCTGCTTTTTTAGAATCTATTAAGCAAGGAAGAAATATTCCTTGTTTAATACCTTTAGCAGTTGATCAAGATCCTCATTTTAGAATAACTAGAGATGTAGCTCCAAAACTTGGTTTTTATAAACCAGCAATAATTCATAGTAAATTTTTACCAAGTTTAGCTGGATTAGATAAAATGAGTTCAAGTGCTCCTCAATCATGTATATTTACTATAGATAAAGAAGAAGATGTTAAGAAAAAAATATGGAATGCTTTTACTGGTGGAAGAGGAAATATAGAAGATCAAAGAAAATACGGTGGAAATCCAGATATATGCACTGTATATTATTATCTATATTACTTTTTTGAGAAAGATGAAAAATCTTTAAAAGAACAATATGAAAATTGCAAAAGTGGTAAACTTCTTTGTGGAGAACATAAAATATACTTAACAAAGCTTATAATAGATTTTTTAAAGAATCATCAAAAGAATAGAGAAAAAGCTAAACAAATAGTGGATAAATTTATTTTAAGGGATT
>Ga0185307_1000096_pt1 | contig 61615 bp, 69 predicted proteins | sample LHCtaG_FD_128010 | JGI IMG/M metagenome (GOLD analysis project Ga0185307, IMG submission 128010) | Hot spring microbial communities from Little Hot Creek, USA to study Microbial Dark Matter (Phase II) - LHC4sed_matched (SPADES... | ecosystem: Environmental > Aquatic > Thermal springs > Hot... | reverse complement strand
CGAAAACCTTGTTGAGGTTTTCTACATAGGGAGGTGTTATAATGCCTTTCTCAGTTATAATACCTGTCACCAAATCTGGTGGGGTTATGTCAAATGCTGGGTTAAGTACTTCAACATCTTCAACGGTTATCAGAATTTTGTTCAAAATGTATTTAATTTCATTTGCACTTCTCTCCTCAATTTTAACATCATTAAGCCCAGACCTTGTGTCTATTGTTGATATAGGAGCTGCAACGTAGAATGGTACACTATGTCTCTTTGCGGCTATAGCTATAGTATATGTGCCTATTTTGTTTATAACGTGACCGTCTAAGAGAATCCTGTCTGCACCAACGATAACCTTATGTACTAAGCCCTTATACATTACATATCCTACCATATTATCAGTTACTAGGGTTACAGGTATGCCCTCTTTCTTCAACTCCCACACAGTAAGCCTAGCACCTTGAAGCACGGGCCTCGTCTCCGTGGCTATCACCCTTATCCTCTTGCCTTTATACCAAGCAACCCTGATTATGGCAAGTGCAGTTCCAAAAGCTGCTGTAGCAAGAGCACCTGCATTGCAGTGTGTGAGTATGGTATCCCCATCATCAATGATCTTCTCACCTACTTCACCTATCTTAATATTTGTCTCAATATCTTCCCTATATATTTCTAAAGCTTCTCTTACAATAGCATTTCTAAAGCTCTCGACATCATCATAATGCAATAGTGCAACCTTTTTAATTCTTTCAAGAGCCCAGAAAAGGTTATAAGCAGTCGGCCTGGTCCTACTAAGCCTTTCTATAGCTTTTAAAGCAATAGACTTTAATTCTTCTACACGTTCAGAACTAGCGTTTGCAACCGTTGCTGCAACAGCTAATGCAGCAGCAACACCTATTGCAGGAGCGCCTCTTATCTCCATGTTCTCTATAGCCCTTGCAACACGTTCATAGTCGTCGCTTTCTTCATATACTTCTTGGTGTGGTAAGAGGTTTGTGTTAAGCCACTTCACTCTTCCGTTTACCCACTCCACAGCTTTAACAATTATTGGGTACACAACATACACCAATTTAGCACTATTATAAACACGGTAATATTAACCTTAATACCTCGTTTAATAAAGATAATGCTTTAAGTGAAGTAATGAAATGTCGTGCAAGAGCAAGATTAAGCTAAAACTGCTTAAGGATGGTAGAATAGTTGTTGATACAATATTTAGTTTACCTAAGGAGCTCCAAGGGGTTTTAAAAGAGGGGGGGAGCGTAGATCCTATACTTGCACTACACCTGGTCTTTAATAACGTTGCTAAGGTGGAAGATGAGAGTGGAATGGAATTAGACTTGGTTAGGTTAATTGAAAAGCTACAGGGCAACTTGAGTAGCTCAGCACTTTTAGTTTTATTGGATTTAATGAAGAGAGGAAGAAAGGTTGTGCCTGGAGCTACAGAAAATGATTTAGTTTTGTTAAATGAAAAAGTAGTAATACATGTACTTGATGAAGATGCAGATATAAGTGTGGAGAAACTTTACAACATGGTTGACAACGCTATTAAACAAGGCTACAGATTTATTGTAGCTATCGTAGATATGTACGGAGATGTGACGTATTATGAAGTTACTAAGACGAGTTTTCCAAAAATTGAAAGAAGTGGTGAATTTATTTGAAGGAGCTACTTGAGCCTATACGTGGCTTTAGAGACTATACACCGCCCGAGAGTGAGGTCTTAACATGGATTTGCGATAATTTTAAAGAAGTTGCGAGGTCGTTTGGGTACAGAGAAATTAAGACCCCAACTATTGAAAACTTCAAACTATTTGCCTTGAAATCTGGTGAAGAAATCCGAAACTCTATGTATGTATTTGTTGATAAAGGAGGCAGAGAAGTTGCATTAAGACCTGAGGTTACTCCAAGTGTTGTAAGAATTTATTTGAAGGAGTTGAAGGCATTTCCAAAGCCTTTGAGGCTTTTTTACATAGCTAATGTGTTTAGGTATGATGAGCCTCAGTATGGGAGGTATAGAGAATTTATCCAAGCAGGGGTAGAGGTTTTGGGTGGTGATAGTATATACTACGATATAGAGTTAATAGAGTTTTTAGAAGATTTTTACAATAGGATAGACCTTGATAGAAGAATGTACAAAGTGAACAACGTTGCACTGTTTAGGAGGTTGGCCGCACATGCAGGACTCAATAATGACGAGACGGAGAAATTATTACACCTTCTTGATAAGGGGTTTTTTGATGAAGCGGCGAAGGTATTTGAAACAAAAGGGTATTCAAAATATGGAGATGCGGTAAAGTTCTTAGCGTCTGCAAGGAGCTATTCTAATGTTGTAGATAAAGTGGAGTCTATTTTAAGAGATATTGGTGTGTATAAGGAGGTGGAAAAGGATATTGAAAGCCTTGTGAAATATCTGGATATTTTAAAGGATATGGGTGTTGATGTTTTGTGGGATCCTGCATTTGCAAGAGGCATAGCCTACTACACTGGGGTAATATTCGAGGTTCAAGTACGTGGAATGCCTATAAGCATAGCTGGTGGAGGTAGGTATGATAACCTCTCACTAGTTTATGGCGGTGAGGAATTGAGCTCTACAGGGTTTGCTATAGGTGTTGAAAGAACTATGCTAGCACTTCAACACCTAGGCAAAGACCTTAAGCTTCTTACGCAGAGGCCGGCGATACTCTTCCTACTGCTTGGTGAGGCTCTTAAGAAAATGGACTTTGTTAAAGGTGCTATACAAAAACTTAGGAGCAAGGGTTTTGGAGTACAGGTAGAAGTCGCCTCACCAAGTAGAATTAGCAGGTGGCTAGAATATGCATCTAAATCAGACTTTGACTATGTAATAATAATTGGTTTAAAGGAGGCTGAGAAGAGAACAGCTATTCTAAGGAATTTGAAGAAGTGGAGCCAAGTAGAAGTACCTATTGATAAATTAGGTGATGCCCTATATGGAGTCTGAGCAACGAGTTGAAGATGTGTTTCTCCCAAAGAACATGGACGTGGATAAACTAATAGAACTCTATAACAAGATACACGGGTTCATGGCGACTCACCTCTATGAGGCTATAGAGATAGTTAAGGAAATAAGGGATAAATGCGATACTAGGATACTATCCTTTACAGGAAACATTGTTGCTACAGGTGTTAGAGGAATTATAGCACAGTTGCTGAGGGAGAGAGTATTCAATGTGGTTATAACAACATGTGGCACAATAGACCATGACATTGCCAAGAGCTTCGGTGGGAGGTATCTAAAGGGTTTTTTTGAAGCTAACGATAGTGAGTTACATAGAATGGGAATTCACAGACTAGGCAACATCTTCATACCTATCAATAGCTATGGACCACTTATAGAGAGCGTCGTTCATAATGTCCTTAGAGAACTAGTAAGTAAAGAGACCTCTAAAGTATATGGAATTAGGGAAGTCCTGTATGAGATTGGTAAGAGGATAAGCGATGAAAAGTCTATTCTCAAAAACGCTGCAGAGGTTAATGTACCAGTATATGTTCCAGGATTTCTAGACGGAGCTTTTGGAACGGCTTTGATGACCTTTTCACAATTTAACAAACTTGTTATTGATGTGTTTAGAGATGAAAAGGAGCTTGCAGATATAGTGTTTCACTCAAAATGTATTGGTGCTCTCATAATTGGTGGTGGGATAAGCAAGCACCATACCTTGTGGTGGGCACAATTCCATGGAGGTCTAGATTATGTTGTATATGTGACTACGGCTATGGAGTGGGACGGATCTTTAAGCGGTGCTAGACCTAGGGAGGCGATCACGTGGGGTAAGCTTAAGGAGAGGGCAAGAAGTGTTGTGGTATATGCAGATGCAACATTAGTGCTTCCAATAATAGCTTATGCAGCTATTTACCAGAGGTAATGTTTCAATTAAATATTGATTAATATTAAATATTATTGCTTATATTTTTCCCCATGGGTAATACTATCAGCAGAGGGAGGCGCTGATTTATAATGAGTGTAGCAGAGAAGTTTAGGAGCATAAGCCCTTCAGAGTTTTTCTACCGAAATAAAGAGATAGCTGGTTTTGCAAATCCTGCTAGAGCATTGTATCAGTCAGTTAGAGAGCTTGTTGAAAATGCTTTAGATGCTACAGACGCTCATGGTATTTTGCCCGACATCTCAGTATCTATAGAGAGGGACTTGCAGAAGATAAGTGTATATAGAATCACAGTAAAGGATAATGGTATTGGTATACCAGAAGATGTCATTCCTGACGCGTTTGGAAGAGTGCTGTTCAGCTCTAAATACGTTTTGAGGCAAACAAGAGGTCTTTTTGGGCTTGGGGCAAAAATGGTGATACTATATGGTCAGATCACAGTTGGAGAGCCTGCAGAAATAACTTCAGCTACAATCAATTCAAAAAAAGTTTACATGTATAAGCTACAGATAGACATAAAGGAAAACAAGCCTATAGTAATTGAGAAAGCTTCGTGGCCTAATAAAACTGGGTGGCATGGAACCATAGTGAGGGTTGCTATAGAGGGGGACTGGAGTAAGTCTAGGCAGAAGGTAATTGAGTACATCAGGAGAACAGCTATAGTCACGCCTTACGCTAACATAGTCCTAAAGACACCTGATGGTGAAATAAAAATCTATCAAAGAGTTACAAACAAAATGCCTCCTCCACCAAGAGAGACAAAGCCTCATCCACATGGTGTAGATCTAGAAATGCTTAAGACTATGATAAGTGAGACAAAGGCGCAGTCGCTTGTCGAATTCTTAGCTGAAGAGTTTCAAGGTGTTGGTAGGATAATTGCAGAGAGGTTCATTCAGAGCTACGGCTTTGATGCAAATGTTAATCCCAAGACATTGAGTAAAGATGACCTAGAGAAGCTTGTGAAGGCATTGAAAGAATCTAATGAATTTAGAAAGCCCCGTTCAGAGCACTTATCACCAATAGGCGCAGAGCTCATTAAAATAGGTTTAGACGCTATACTTAAACCAGAATTTGTAGATGCTGTGACAAGAAAACCTGTAGTTTATGAAGGGCACCCAATTGTAGTTGAAGTAGGTATTGCTTATGGAGGTGCTATAGAGCATTTAGAAGAACCACAGTTGCTTAGATTTGCAAACAAAATCCCGTTGTTATATGATGAGAAAAGTGATGTGTCTTGGAAGGTAGTCTCAGAAAACATTGATTGGAACTACTACGACATATCTTTCCCTGCTCCATTAGCTATACTTGTGCATATCTGTGGCACTAAAATACCGTACAAAGGTCTTGGTAAGGAGAGCATAGCAGATGTTCCCGTAATAGAAAGGGAAATTGAGGAGGGTGTTAGGGTTGTTGCGAGGTCTTTAAAGCTGTACATAATGAGAAAGCGTAAAGAAGAAGAAGCTATGAGAAAAGCGATCACAGTAATAAAGTACATACCTGAGGTAGCAAATGCTATGGCAGTATTTGCGGGGTCTAATCCGGAGCCCATAGATAAGAATCTTCTAGAGTTGAAGTTATTTGAGCTTGTTAAGGCGAGATTCGGTGACGTTTTGAAGAACATATCATCGCCTAAAGACGTTGTAGTGCCTATTGAGTAGGGTGTTTGAAGCATGAGTGAGGAGCACATAAAGAAACTCATGTCTTCAGCAGACATTAAGGCCAGGGTTAAGGCTCGTGACAAACTTGCTGAAGTATTTGAAAAAGTTGTGAAGAGCACTCTAATGGGCGAAGAACCTAAGCTAATAATTCCCAAGAGGACACTATCAAATACAATATATGATGAGGAAAGGGGTCTGTTACTTCTAGGGTCTTCTACCTTTGAAAGAAGCTTTCTTGATATTAGAGAAGCTAGGAAGTTTATGCAGACCCTGCTCATGGCGAAAATAATATATGAAGCACTTGTAAACAATGAGTATCCAACAATAAGAGACTTGTTTTATAGGGGAAAGCATAGCATTAGGTATAGAGATCATAAGGGAAGAATAGAGGAGGAGAATACCTGGGATGAGCAGAAGGAGAGCGACGCTGTGCTCAGAGACATAGAAGTATATGTCAATTTACTTAGAGAGGAGATGCTGATTTTAAGTAAGGAGAAGGGAAAGGTTGTAGGTGATATGAGGATAAAGTCTGGTGATGACACGATAGATCTTAGCAAAATGGGTCATGGAGCATATGCTATAGAACCTACACCAGACCTCATAGAGTTCATTGACGTGAATGCAGAATTTGTTCTAGTTGTTGAGAAGGACGCTGTTTTTCAGCAACTACATAGAGCAGGCTTTTGGAAAAAATACAAGGCCATTCTCATTACAAGTGCAGGTCAACCTGATAGAGCTACAAGAAGATTTGTGAGAAGACTTAATGAAGAGCTAAAGCTACCTGTATACATACTCACAGATGCAGATCCTTATGGATGGTACATATATAGTGTATTTAAAATAGGCTCAATAACTCTGTCTTATGAAAGCGAAAGGCTTGCGACACCAAAAGCAAAATTCCTAGGAGTTAGCATGACAGATATATTTGGCGATGAGAAGAAAAAGCCTTATCTGTCAGAATCAGAAAGGAGAAACTTCATAATAAAGGCAAAGAAAGCAGACATAAAACGAGCTCAAGAACTGCTTAACTACAAGTGGTTTAAAACAGATAAATGGATTAAGGAAATAAACATATTCCTTAACAAGCAGAGTAAATTAGAAATAGAGGCATTAACAGGAAAAGGCCTCTACTTCTTGATGGATACATATATACCAACAAAAATACAAGTGCAAGATTTCATAGCATAGCTAAAGCAAATGAATGCGATAAAGATTTTAAAGCGGAAACAAAGTAGAACCATATTAGGTGCCGCCGTAGCTCAGCTGGGAGAGCGCCCGGCTGAAGAAAAATAGACGCAACCCACTTTAGATACCGGGAAGTCGGGGGTTCAAGTCCCCCCGGCGGCACATTCTATAATGTAATAAGCGCTATGTAGTTATACTAGATGTAGCGATAACCTTATTACTCCTAATTACACATAATAATAGTTGTGAAGCCGGGGTGGCCGAGCGGTCCAAGGCGTCGGGCTGCAGCGGGTTCCGGCTTTTCACCGCCCGTCGAGACCCGATTAACTCCCGGGTTCGAATCCCGGCCCCGGCTCCACATAACTGGGAAGAAGCTAGGTTATTTAGTGGTATATAGTTACTGATTGCAACTATAAAATAGTTTTTGAAATAAAGCTTATAATACTCACATATGTAAAATAAGCATTAGGGCCCGTCGTCTAGTCTGGTAGGACGCCGCCCTGACGAGGCGGAGGTCCGGGGTTCGAATCCCCGCGGGCCCATATCTTCATTGTATTTTTATTCTGTAGTTTTCATTGAGAACTAGTGAAAGTAGAGACTCTATTTCGCTAACTTCTGCTGGAAGTAGTCTTGCATCATATCTAGAGATCCTTATGATGTGCTGTACATCGCCATCAGGAGTCCACACACTATTAATTCCTTGGACTCTGGCAGGTGCAACCACTTGTACTATGATGTTTTTCGGATCGGATTTCCTTATTACACGAACCTTCGTATTCATTTTTGCACTTAGCGTGCGCCCAAGCTTAGCTAGGGCTGACTGAGGAACGTCACTACTCACCTCTAGCACTGTTAAAGTTAGTGAGTTTGTTTCATAGCTCTTTACGTATGTCGCGTCTTTAAGAAATTTAAAGTTTGGATCCTGCTCCTCTAGCTCTAGAAGATATCTCATTATTTCTACTTCACGCAACGTATAAAAACCACTATCGATAAGTCTGCGGCACCTAGGACATAGTACTCCACTCTTAACACAAATAGTATCAAGCGGTATCTTCATTGCCTTGCTCAGCCTCGTTTATAGCTTCTACAAATATTCAAAGTTTCAATCTGTACCTATGTGACAGACGTTCAGCTTATAAGTTTAAAACATTTTATAAACTATGCGAAATAGGAGTTAAGAGAATGGGTATGTGAAGATGCCTGTAGCGGATCCAGAGCTTATGAAGATAGTGGAGACTAGGGTTTTGAATAAGAAAGTCTGTCGTAAATGTGGTGCCTTAAACCCCCCTACAGCTACAAGGTGTAGGAGATGTAGAAGCACAAATCTAAGGCTTAAGAGAAAGCAAGTGGCTATGAAGAAGTAAGTCTATGGGGATGCTATGCAGTATACATTAAGGCACATTGCTAAGGTGCTTGAAGAGATAGCTAAAGAAGGGATAGAGGGAATACTGATAGGCGATACATGTCTGAACATAGAGCTGGGCAACAAATTCTTTGAAGGAGATCTAGACCTCTTTGTAACTTCCTTAAGCCCGTTAATGGAAAGCACTAGAATAATTACTGTAGCAGAGGAGAGAGGTTGGAGCACAGGTATAACAGAACTAGGAACACCATCAATAACAGTTACAGTAGATGATACAGATATCACAGTAGAACTCTACGAAAACATTATGGATTTTTACATACCTCAGGAAATAATAGACTTATGTCAGCAAGAATATAATATTGAAGGAAATAAGATAAAGTGTCTCTCAAAAGAATGCTGGTTTGCTCTAAAAGCTCGAAGAGGTGCAAGCCAGGATTTAAACAAGATATCGTTTGCCTTAGAACTACTTGAGAAAAGTGGTATTAAGATAGATAAAAACAAGTTGAAAAAAGCTATAGAAGCCTTTTCAGAAGATGCATATTACATATATGACAGATTGAGATCCATAGGCTTAAGAGTGTAATCCCTAATGTGTAACTAAACACAATATATAAGGAAGCTGTGTGTTGCTAATACAATATCATTATTGATAGCTCCTAACAAGCACAGTGTATTAAGATTCTAATTAGAAAGCCGCGGCCGGGATTCGAACCCGGGACCTCCGCCTTACCAGGGCGGCGCTCTACCAGGCTGAGCTACCGCGGCACAGGAGACTACTATGTGCTATTAGTATATAAGTGTTTTATTTCATTGATTATAGATTAGTTGTGCTATTTTCTTTAACTCCTCTTCGCTAATTGCACACAAATAGCTCATTTTACCTTTTCTAATTAAATTTAAGCACTCTTCCTCTACAGGATGAAGTTTTCTCGATGGTATTATCATGGTGTATAATTTGTTGTACAGAAACTCATATTGCATGCGAAGAATTTCCTCAATGGTCAGTATCCATATCTTTTGTCTACAACTTAATACATCACCTAAAATTATGGCAATATCCTTTAATGAGATGATGTTCTCCTCGCGCCTCTCCTGAATGTCTAACAATATTTTTATTGCTTCATAGGGTTTCATATAATAGTTCTTCTCTACATCGATCTCTAAAAGAAGTAGTGTATGAAGATTCTGCAAGCGATTCATCTTTATTACATCATAGGGATACTCATATACAATACCGTTCTTTGGGCTTACAACAGTTACTATCTTTCCGAATCTATATACTTGCAGGCATGACAACGAAATTGAGACATTAAAGATAGACGCTGCTGGCACTACCTCTACCTCTACATTATTTGCTAGGGCTTCAGTAATTATTGAGCTGTGGGTTGTTGCAATAAGTGGATCACCAGTAACAAGGATACACACTTCTTTGTCTAATGCCCTTTTAATAAGGTTCTTTACTTCACTTCCTTCAAGGTAATTTCTAGGAGCTATTATTACAGTCTTTCCCAGTTGAATTAATAGAGATGTTAGGAGATAAGCGCTTGGAAACCATATACTGGTGTAACTATCTACAACTATTTCATCGCATGAAAGAATCTTTTTTAGATTTCCTAAGGGCAACATATCTATCGAGAGTCCTATGCCTATTAACCTAAGCATCTAGCTGTACCTTATTTTGAATAGTATCTAAGGCTTTTTCCCAAACCTTGGAAAGAGCATATAATCGTTTTACGTGGTATCTCCTAGGTAATCGTAAAACAACACTGCTCTCAATGTTAGTAAGCATTGTAGATTGCTTGCCTCCTAAAATTACCTTTGGAGTTACATGAGGGTCTTCCTCTACAATTCTTATATCATCTATGAAGAGAGCTAGTTCATGAGAACTTAAGTTGCGTTCAAGGTCCTTTGCTATAGTTTTTAAGTATCCTACATCTTTATCCTCCTCTATATCAAGGGGATGATCACTAAATTTTGACATGTCTAACAGCACTTTATACCCCTTTCTAAACAGGAACGCCTCTATAAGTTCCTTTAATTTCTGTTGCGTTGAGGCGTTTCTATAAAGATTTATTATGTAGCCCATAAGCCAGTCGTCATGCCATAACGCTATGTCGCCATCAGCTATAAGCTTCTTTATGTCGTTTACTGATTTTGGCAAGAGAGTATCGCTATAGTGTTGACAGAGCATTTCATAGATCCTTCCGAGCAGTGTTTCGTAACCTACAACGGTTTTATGGTAGTAAACAGCTCGGTACATGTGCAATCTTGCTAAGTAGAAATTTTCTAATGCATCAATACCCTTATCTAATATGGCTAAGTTCCCATCACCATCTATAACAAGTGTAGATACTATTCTATGCAGATCTATGATGCCATATGTGACACCTGTGTGAAGAGCATCTCTTATGAGATAGTCCATACGATCAACATCAATATCGCTAGATAGAAGTTGGTTGTACAGAGGTTCTTTGTATCTACCCTCAATTATGGCTGTAATAGTCTTTGGGTCATATCCAAAATAATCTAAAATGTCCCTAATGCTACTATTTAAGATTATTAGTCTGGAGATCTCTTCGTGACCTATACCAACAGCATTTCTATACATAGGTTCAATGGCGTGACTAAACGGAGTATGTCCTATGTCATGAAGTAATGCGGCAAGGCGAAGAATTTGCACATCTTCATGGGAATGTATATAGCCTTGTGCGGCAAAATTTTCTGCTATGAGCCCCATCAAGTGTGCTACTCCTAAACTATGACTAAATCTGGTGTGAGTTGCCCCTGGATATACATACCATGCTGCTGCTAGTTGTTTTATAAATCTAAGTCTTTGAAAGTATGGTGTATCAACAATTTGCAGCTCTACGTCTGTCAAATCGATGTACCCGTGAACCTCATCGTACACTTTCTTGACCCCAGCTTTACTAAACAACCTATTTTTGCGCTTGTATAGCAATGTGACATCACTTTTTCTACAGTTGTGAGAAAATTTATTGCTTAACAGCTATGTAAATTTATATGGTGGATTCATGTGCAGATTCCATATCCTTTGATAACTTCGAATATTCTTAGCACAAATTCTTTAGAAAGTCCTTTTCTTTTCAACAATTCATTGACAGGGTCCTCTGGAACAGGATAAACATCACTACATAACATAATTAAACTTGCGACAGCCTCAAGAATTTCTACGTTGAGTGTGCCCAACGCAGTTTTAATGGTATTCAAGAAATTCTCTACCTTACTTATAGCTAGAGACTCTGCCTCATTTAGAGAAGTATCGTTAGATGAATGCAAAAGGTATTGAAGTATTGCATGGTAGTAATTCTGCAAGCTCCTGGAATAGGGCCCCCTAGAAAGCCACTCAAATTTAAGACCAAAGTCCAGACCCCCTATTTTCTGAGTTAAGTAACACAATTTTTGAACAACTATCTTAAACTCCATAGAACTTCCATCGTATTCTTCTGCTAAATTTAGATCTCTAAGCAACTTAGTTATAACTGGCAGAATTCTCTTTTTGTTCCACGAACTCATGTACGTGAACCTTACTACACCTATAAGCTATTACATTACAAGATATTATATGCACGGAGGTTAGCAAAACTATTAATAGAATTTATTTTGGTGGACCGGCCGGGATTTGAACCCGGGACCTCTCGGATGCCAACCGAGCGCTCTTCCAGCTGAGCTACCGGCCCACTTAGTCGTTTGTAATCTCCTTATATAGCTGGTTAAAAAGTCTTGATAAGGTTTTCACCTTAATCAGCTAAAGGGGTCGCATCATCGTGTTCTAATAGGCCTGCGCAGCTCATCATTCATATATCTTTACGTTGCTCTTAGTTATAAAAGCTTTAAGCTGTGTCTTCAATCTATTTTCAATATACTATGAGTGATCTAGATGGAAACAAAGTATAAGTCAGTAATGTGCAAGGAAGTTGATAAAAGGTTGTATGGGAAGACAGTTGTAGTGGCTGGTTGGGTTCATCAGATAAGGGACTTGGGGGGTAAGAAGTTTGTTATTGTAAGAGATGGAAGTGGATTTACGCAGGTTACAATAGCTAAGGACTCAGCTCCTAAGGGAGTTCTCGAAGCTGTTGATCAATTGACGCTGGAATCTGTTATACAGGTCAAGGGTGTGGTTAAGGAGGATCCAAGGGCTCCTAGCGGAGCTGAAATTGTGCCTATAGAGATAAACATACTCAATTTAGCTAAAAAGCCTCTACCCTTAGATGTTGTTGGAAAGGTTTCTGCAGATATAGATACGAGATTGAGAGAAAGAGTCATGGATCTAAGACGCCGTGAGATGCGCGCAATTGTCAGAATTAGTGACACCGCTCTTAAGGTAATTAGGGAGGTTCTGAGGCAGAAGGGTTTTTTAGAGGTTTTTACACCTAAGATAATTGCTACAGCTACAGAAGGTGGAGCAAACCTATTTCCAGTTATATACTTTGGTAAAGAGGCTTTTCTAGCGCAAAGTCCGCAGCTCTATAAAGAACTCTTAGCAGCATCATTAGAAAGAGTCTTTGAAATAGGTCCTGCTTGGAGGGCAGAAGAAAGTGATACACCATATCATCTAGCCGAGTTCATAAGTATTGACATAGAGGCTGCATTCATGGACTATGAAGATGTTATGAGAATTCTTGAAGGAGTTGTATATGAAGTTGTAAAGGCTGTAAAGCAAGAAAACGAAGACGACTTAAAAATACTGAATTATTCTCCCCCAGAAATATCGCTGCCATTACCTAGGGTAAAGTATATTGATGCTGTGAGGATCCTTAAGAATAGAGGTGTTGAGATAGAGGTTGGCGAGGATCTTTCAGCGCCTCACTTAAGGCTTTTAAATGAAGTACTAGCAACATCTCTCTACTTTATTACAGAGTTTCCAACCAAAATAAGAGCATTTTATACAAAGCCTAAAGACGATGACCCCACGTATAGTGAGAGCTTTGACCTTGTATGGAAGCACTTAGAATTAGCTTCTGGAAGTTCAAGAATACACTCAAGGGATCAGTTGATTAAGGCTCTAAGTGAACGAGGACTAAGCACTGAGAGCTTTAGCTATTTCATTAAATGGTTTGATTATGGTATGCCCCCACATGCTGGTTGGGGTATGGGCTATGCACGATTGATGCTAATGCTCACAGGAAGAAGTAGTGTAAAGGAGGTCACGCTATTCCCGAGAGACAAAAAGAGACTTACTCCTTGATCTGAACGAATGATCTACGCAGCGATGAGCTATTAGAGTGCAAAACACGTAGTGTGGTCGCTTGACATTAACAAGACGTTATACGCTATGTATATAACAAGGGATTACAGCGCAGAAGTTCTCTGAGTACTATAGTTGCATAGGCTCCTGGTGACAGTAAGAACGTTATCGTCACTCTATCCTTTTCTATGAAGTAATTTACTTCAGAAGCTCTTGTAAGTGCCTCCCTATAGTCACCATAAAAGCACGTGTTTTTAAGCCATTTCAAGCAAAAAGAGTTTGTTTTAATGCCCTCTGATGATAGAACATCATCTAAGATCCTAGCTATTACTCCATCTGCTTTTGTTGAATATCCTGGAAGAGGTAGGTATCTATAATCATTTTTTAATTTTTTAAAAGCCTCTTTTATAGATAGGGAATCTAAAAGCTTTAACCAAGTTAATGAAAGCAACTTATTGAAGAGATAGGATTGATATGCGTTGACAAATAGTCTAAGCATTCTTCTATACAAAGGCTCATTAGCAATGCTTTTGAGGAACTCTTCTAGGTCACTTTTAATATTCTTGCACAGTATACGCTCTAAGGTATTTGGATTTCTATAAGTAGATGTAAAATGGCACAATGTATTTAAGAACTCTTGGAGATCCCCCTTAATCATGTGTTTGCCTAAGATATGTGTAATAGGTCTTCTACTTCCAAATCTTTGATAACCAAAGAAGTTTAGTACATACCATTCGTGGGAGTTGAGCAACTTAAGCATGGTCTCAAAGTGTGGTAGCAGATCATTGTTCTTAAATAAGATAGTTATATGAAATTTATTAGCACTATGAATTAGGTCAGGTTCTTCATTTGAACAAAACCATAGAATTGCGTCGACACGGGCATTTTTGCTACTTAGAGAGAACTTCTTTTCAATTTTCTTGCAACTAATGAGAACGATGATCTGATAAGCTATTGCGTGCGCTTCCTTTAATCCCATAATTTCAAAATCTCTACAATAGAGCTTTGAACGCATTTTTTGAGCTAAGGTCAAGGTGTCAATATTAGTTTTATTAACTATAAAAACACAATATGTACCTGCTACACGCTCTTGTTCACCACCTTCCACAAGTTTTTCATAAATATCCTTAGTACAAAGCCGTGTTAATGATTTCGCTAACTATAAAGCCTTGGGGTCTAGGCACTTTAACGTTGAAATCTATACTAACATTTGATAGGGGTATAGGATATGTGTAGACGTATAGCCCCAGCAAAATGTCTAGCGCATAACTTGTTGTAATATTCATTTTAACTCACTTTTAGGACTATAGTAAAGGTAGGTGTCCCGTTATCTTATCTAAGATATGTGAAGAAGCAGGACCAAGGCCTAAAGCTGTTATGATTCCTGGAGGCAATTCAGTTAAACCTGCATCAGCTATTAAGGCTGTATTCACATGGAGTTCTTCAGCCATGCTCTTTAAGTTTAAGAGCTCCTCAAGGCTCTTAGCCTTGACTACAATTTTCTTTTGTCCCTGTTCCCTCCAAATATGTACGAGGTTTTGACAAGAGGTATTTTCTAAACACTTTAAGACACATTCTACTGCAGCATGTGCTACTTGTACAGCTATTTTTCCTCTACTCATCTTTACATCAGTTCTAACAACTATAACTAGCTTCAACTCTTCAGAACTCATGGATCACATCGTGATTGGTTACACATTGCAAGATTTATAAGCTTTGATATTGCTTATTTTCAACATACATCTAGTGAGAACCAGGGGCCATATCGAGTCTAGTTCAAGAAATTTGCAACTTTATTTACAAAATCTGGGGCTTTATTTAATGAAGGTCCACTTTCCTGCATAAAATCCCCTTAATTAAACAAAGGCTCATTATAACTCAGCCTCTCCTAATACACATTGAAATATAAAGGCCTGTGAACCCTCTTAGCACTAAAGATTAAATGTTTATGGCGTACTGGCTGTTCTACTCTAATCTATTTATACGTTGGGCGAAGATTTTGCAAGAAATTGCATATAGTGAGCAATTGTCATCAATAGACTGGAGAACGCTTTTTAATCCGAACCTACTACACTATTTAATAATTATTCCAAAGGTGACTAAACTGTCAGTATCTACAGCAAGTAATGTACAAAGCCTTGTATTATATGAGGCAGCAAGTATAAGAGTGTGTTCAAGTTGCAAAAAAACTATAGCACCTGATGAAAAAGCTGTAAGCTTTAAATGCCCAAACTGTGGAACTGTAATTATATGGCGATGCTATAGGTGCAGAACAATGGGCATATCCTACAAGTGCCCTAATTGCGGTTTTGAGGGGCCTTAGGTGACGTCAAAATGGCTGGAAGGGTAATAGTTGTAATAAGGGCTTACCCAAAAGAGCTCACAGAAGACTTCACTTCAATATTGACTAAAATACATGAGAAAATAAAGGATACGATATACGTCTTAGCTAAATGGGAACCAGTAGAAATAGCCTTTGGCTACAAAGCACTAGAACTATACTTCATAATGCCAGAAGACATTGAAGGTGGAACAGATCAGCTAGAAGACCTAGTGAGAAGTATTGAGCAAATAGATAACGTTGATGTAATATACGTTACTAGAATAGGTGAGTGAATTCAAGTTTTAGCTAAAGCTTATAAATCTACTGATTAACTAAATATCTCTGTGTGTTGCCCATACCCTCAAAGTTTGCTAAAGCTCAAAGGCTTTAAACACCATTATCTGGTGCTACTGTATATGCAACAGGCGTGTTTAGGTAATTCAACACTAAAGCAAGCGATAGAGTTAAGGGGGCTGCAGAGAATTAAGAGCGTGAGTTCATACATGAACTATTTTCTATGTAGCATTGCACACCCAAACTTTTTCTCTAGAAGCAACCTTCTCTATAGGGGCATTGAGATCTTCGTTAAAGAATGCTGTGTTGCATAGAGGTATAACAGCAAATGTTTGTAAAGAGAAGAATACAACAAAAAATTTTAGAGTACTTAAAAGAAAGAGGGGAAGCTACAGATAAGGAGCTCTTGGAAATAATTGGGAAAGAATTCAGCATCTCATATACTGATCTATTGAAAATACTAATGTACCTTGAGATAGAGGGTTATATAGAGGTTAAGCTACTGAAAGACTCATTTAACATAGTGCAAAAAACAGCATCAAAAAGGCGAATACTGTAAATCTGTAACCAGTATAATCAGTAGCGCTTTGTTTATCTCTGGAGAATGCCATATTAATCAAGAGTTGTAGTGCATAAAGTAGTTATTGAATATCTACGTAAAACACAACTAAATTAATGCTCGTAATTTTCTAGTTACAACTATTATGATAGTGCTTTTAGATAGTGCTTGCTATTTATGCATACAATTGCATTAAGTTTAAATTCTTGTTACGGTATATACTATTTTTGGTAAAGAGAATTATGGGTGTCAACTTAAAGGATATAATACCAAGTGCTTGCAAAATCGAGCTTACTGACTTGAGGCAATTAATTAGGAAGGTTGTATCACTTGATGGCTATAACGCACTTTATCAATTTTTAGCAGCTGTGAGACAGCCTGATGGAACACCATTAATGGACTCAAAGGGCAGGGTTACGAGTCATTTAAGTGGGCTTTTCTATAGGACAATTAATCTCATTGAAAACGGTGTTAAGCCTGTGTACGTATTTGATGGAAGGCCTCCAGAAATAAAGAGGGCTGAACTTGAAAAAAGGACTATGAGGAGGGAGAAGGCACGTAAGCTTGCTGAAAAAGCCTATGAGGAAGGAGCTGTAGAGGAAGCAGCCAAATACATTGTTCAGGCAATAAGCTTGGAGAGCCACATGGTTAAAGATGCTAGAGAGCTTTTAGATGCTATGGGGATACCACATGTTCAGGCTGCTGAAGAAGGGGAAGCGCAAGCTGCTTATTTAGCTAAAAAGGGGTTAAGTTGGGCTGTTGGAAGCCAAGATTACGATTCTTTACTTTTCGGTGCTCCAAGACTTGTTAGAAACCTTACTATATCTGGTAAGAGAAAGCTCCCAGGCAAGGAGGTGTACATCGAGATAAAGCCTGAAGTAATAGAGCTAGATAAGCTTCTAAAAAGCTTGGGTATAACACGTGAACAGCTAATTGATATAGCCATACTAATTGGCACTGATTATAATCCTGATGGAGTTGAAGGTGTAGGTCCCAAAACAGCGTTACAACTCATAAAGACGTACGGCTCTTTAGAAAAGGCACTAAAGCATATTCCACAAGCAAAGTTTCCTGAAGACCCACTTAAAATAAGGTCGTACTTTCTTAATCCTCCTGTGGTTGATATTAGTAAAATTGAATGGAGAGAGCCAGATAGACAAAGAATAATAGAGATTTTAGTAAAGGAGCATGATTTTTCTCTTGATAGAGTCGAAAATGCTATTAAGAGATTAGAAAAAGGTTATAGAGAGTATATAAAATCGAGTGTAGCTAGCTTGGATGTATGGTTTAAGAAGTGATGCAGGGCGGTAAGCATGGTTGGCATAGAAAGCTTACGTGGTAGAGACCTGCTTTCAATATCTGATTTGACTAGGAGTGAATTAAAGTCACTTATAGATTTAAGCTTCAAAATGAAGGAGTTATACTATAATGGTGTCAAATTTTTAAATGTATTGAATGGTAAGACTGTGGCTCTAATATTTGAAAAGCATAGCACGAGGACTAGGGTAAGCCTACAGGTAGCAATACACCAACTTAATGGAAACTCACTATACCTGTCTGCACAAGAGCTCCAGCTTGCTCGTGGAGAACCCATAAAAGACACAGCAAGAGTCTTAGAGAGATATGTTGATGGTATAGCTGCAAGAGTATATAGCCATAGATCTCTTGTAGAGCTAGCTAGGTATGCCAAGATACCCGTAGTCAATGCTCTAAGTGATGTTGAGCACCCACTCCAAGCTCTAGCTGATGTGATGACCATTATGGAGTTAAAGAAGGATCTGAGGAAACTCAAAATAGCTTTTTTCGGTGATGGAAGGGATAACGTGGCCCATAGTTTGATGCTTGCTGTAGCTATGCTAGGTGGTACTATATACATATCTACACCTCCTGGCTATGATCCAGATAGAGAAATACTTAAGCGTGCTACGGAATATGCAAATGAAAGCGAGGGTTATGTTGCCATAGTGCGAAATCCTGTAGAAGCGGCTAAAGATGCTGATGTAATTTACACAGATGTTTGGGTTAGCATGGGGCAAGAGAGTGAAAGAGAAAGGAGAATTAAAGATTTGATGGGGTATCAAGTAAATGCAGAGTTGGTATCTTATGCAAAAGATGACTACATATTTATGCATTGTCTTCCAGCACATAGGGGTGAAGAGGTCACAGAAGATGTTATAGAATCCAAAAATTCTGCAGTGTGGATTCAAGCAGAAAACAGATTACATACTGCAAAGGCAGTGTTTGCATCTATTTTAGTATAGAGACTTTATTTTTGACATCACTGCATGTAATCTTTCTTCTCTACAACCATAGAGACAAGAAATGTAGCAGTTTTCATCCCTGTAACCATTATGATTATGACACTGAGAATTGCACTCATATTCACATGGCAAGGTATTTAATTCTACTACGGCATATCCTTCAGACTTACTTATGCGAAAGAAATGCAGGAGGTTAACGCTTCTCAAGTAATCTATAAAAGTGCCTACACTTTCTACAGGTAATATTATGAATCCGTACTGCAGCAAAGCTTCTTCAACTATTCTCATGACTTTTTGCCTTTCCATTGAACTTCACCTACAACCCTGTCTAAAGAGGCTTTAGCTAAGTGAAAGAGGAGTCTATTGCCACTAACGTATCTTAGTTTTCCATTTACGTATTTGACAGCTAAAACTTTTGAGTTACTAGAGTCAACAACATTAATATATCCCTTGATGTTGCCACGCCAATTTAATGTGAATTCCACTAAAATAAGGTAATAACCTTCTTCAACGTTTATGTAACCACAAACACTCCTACCCTTTTTATAAACTCCATTACAGCTCCATGAACTTAGTACTTTAGGTGATGTAATATTACCCTCCTTATTTGCTACGAATACTCTGGAAACCCTTCTATGCTTACCAGTTTTACTCATAGTATCTTCTATCTTTATTTGCATCCTGCTACCCAACCTTCAGAGCACCTTCAGTGAATGTAATTTTGTATATTCCTTCAGAGAATACGCACAAGACATCTTTACTTAGCTTCACAGAATCTAAATCCAGCCTTACAACACCATGTACTTCAATAATCTTTACATTGCTAAAAGACCTGCTCTCTAACTGAAGCCCATCATCATTATAGAACTCAATTTGAACAAAGCTTTTCAATACATCTATGCATATCCTTGCATATTTCATAAAACCACCTGAGCACTGTAGTACCATACTGAGGCACTTTAAATAAATATATTATGTGCAGTGCAGCTACATAATTTATATGAAGATAAGTATTAGCGTAAAGCTTATCAGATCTTCCTATAGTAAACAAATGCTGGTGTAGAGAGCGTGACTGGGGTTAAGAATATTGAGGCGATAGACATTCCCATACCTCCAGGAGCTAACGTAATAATAGGGCAAAGTCATTTCATAAAAACAGTTGAGGACATTTATGAGGTTCTAGTTACGACAGTACCGAATATAAAATTCGGTCTCGCTTTTAATGAAGCAAGTGGGAAGAGGCTTATTAGATATGAAGGAAATGACGAAGAGCTTGTTAAGTATGCTATAGAAGCTGCATTAAAAATCGGTGCAGGTCATGTATTTGTCTTGTACATAAGAAATGCTTGGCCTATTAACATATTAAATGCTATAAAAAATGTGCAGGAAGTGGTCAGAATTTATACTGCTACAGCAAATCCACTACAAGTAGTTGTAGTTGAAACGGATCAGGGAAGGGGAATAATAGGTGTTGTTGATGGTTTTACGCCTTTAGGAATTGAAAGTGAGGGTGATAAACGTGAAAGACAAGAGTTTCTCAGAAGAATAGGTTATAAGAAATGAGTGAAAGAGATAAAGTGGATATAAACATTAAGAAGTATGAATTTGTTGCTTGGTCATCAGATAATCTCATATTATACTTGCTCAAGAAGCAAGCAGAAGAAACAATTCACATAGGTAGAGAATTAGCACAGAAATTTATTGAAAGCGATGAATTATTCTATTCTTGGTTATATAATTTATTTAGTAGTGCAAACAAGGAAGGAGTTGTTATTGAAGCAATAGTAAGTTTAGACGGTTTAACAGTATCTACAAAACTATTTAAAGAGCCTGAGTTAGATCCTAAATACGCATTTCTCCCAATACCATATATTGCTAAACTAAATAAAATGGTTGTAATAAAGGAGGCTCTTAAAAACGAGGATTTAATCAAAGAGAACTCCTATAGCTACGTATATGAGTTTTCAAATGAAGAGTACTATGTTTTCTTCAATCCAATAAAAGTATTGAAAGAATTCTATGCAATGGTACTTGTGACTAATAAGGGACTAGAGTTCATACCTTTACCAGAGATAAAGAAGCCTGTGGAAATTGTGAGCATGCAAAAGAAAAAAGGTGCGAAGAAAACTAGGAAAAAGAAGAGGAAGAAAAGAAGAAGCAAAAAGAGTAAGCAGCGCCGTTAGAAAAGATTGCTACGATTAAACTTTGCTAGCTAGAAGTATTGAAAGTAGCGCTTCTCTTAGACTCTTGGCTAGCGAGTAATTTCCATAGCCTTGTTCAAGTAGTCCTTTTTCAATAAGTCTTCTAATCACATGCTTAGGGTCTTCAACTCTATATAGGGATTTAAGTTCCCTGACAGCTACAATAGCACCTACAGAAACATTTTGTATAAAGTACTCTAAAACCTTGACCTCTTCTAGTGTAAGGTTCTCCAATTTACTTTTCAATTCTTCGTCTTTTACATATGCCATGACATTTGATATGACTTTACTTTTTGAGCTCATATAGACGCAAAACCCTTAACTCAAAATTTGAAATAGCATCAGAATCATATAAGCTTTAGTGAAATTTAACTGTTAATTCAAAAACCTTCTCCACTTTATAGTGGACAACACTTAAATTATTTAGTTGTAGATATTCCCACATTCAGAAAGTTGCCTATTTGATGTTATAATCAATCTATAAATAGTTGTTACTTAATAGCTACTCTATACAACTTCAAGTATTATCCTCATATAGTAACTTATAGTAATTTGATACAAAATGAAAGATACTTTTTATAGGGGAAACCTTTAGATTTAAGGAAAGTGTTAACTGGTTTAAAAGGGATTTTTAAACTCAGTCAATTATTTTTTGATAGAAATGCTTATAAATACACTTCTACTAGGATCTGTTGAGAGGTAAAATGCGTGTCTTTGAGGGCCGCGTGCTTGTATATGGCAAACATGTTGTGGGTAATTTATATGAGTGTAATGCGGTTAAGTTAAGTAATGTAAGTTACCTAATAGATATAGTAAGGAGTGCTGCAAAAATCGGTAACATGACCCTTCTAGATATAAAGTCTTGGAAAATGGGGGAAGGTGTTAGTGTTATTGGAATAGTACTAGAGAGTCATATATCTATTCATACTTGGCCTGAATTCAAATTTGCAACAGTCGATGTTTATAGTTGTGGGGCGCACACAAATCCTGAAAAAGCATTCGAGTACATAGCTTCAGCACTAGAGGCAAGTAAAGTTGAAGTAAAGGTCATTAGCAGAAGCTATGAAATGTAGTTTAACTCTTAATAGCTATTCACCCTTCCTCTACCTAATGTCATTTGTATCATCACTCTGAAGCAATAGCCGTTATTGTTAAAAACTTCAAAGTCAATTTCTTGTAGTTAAAAGTATTGTTTTAATGTCAAAAAGCCGCCTCCTTAATGATGGGACTTCTGGTTTAACTTTAGCCACATTGTAGATGATATCTCAGACCTCCTTCTCCCCACTTTGGAGAGTTAATGTTCTTAGCAAGTCGAAGAAGTTTGGAATTTCACTACTACATCTTTCTGAGGGTTCAACACTATGCTGAGTTTCCGGTCCCCTACTCCTACACTCTTGCGTCCAAGGCCATGGCTCCTCAAGTCATCATAACCCAAGATTCAAAGCCCCAACATTCATTTTAGAGAACATACACGTCGAGAAGGTCAATAAACCTTTCTCTTAATTATCACACTGGGGTGGCGAGGCTTCAGATGCAACTTTGAACAGTTATAGGTAAGGCATAAATAGTAGCGGGGTTCTTTACCCCTTATTAGAGAAGGGTATCGGTAATAGGAAATGATACGCTTTTAATCCTTTTGACGAGTTAGTGAATAAGAAGAAGTTTATATGAGAATTAGAAACGCGGTTTGCAAATCATGACTAAAATAGCATTTGAAGATGTGTATATCCCTGATAGCTCTGTTATAGTCACGAGGGTTTTATCGAAACTGTTGAGACAAGGCCAGATGAGAGGAAGGATCCTCATTCCTAAAGATCTAATAACGTACTTTGAGGTCATGGCTAAGAAGGGCATAGCCATAGGATATATAGGGCTTCAAGAGCTGGCTAATTTGAGGGAGGATATCAGCGAGGAAATGGGAATAGAATTAGAGGTTGTTGAAAGTGGCTTGAGAGACTTTAGAGAATTCAATGAAGACACGGTCAACATTGTTATAAGAGACTTAGCTAAGAGATTTGGTGCAAAAGTAATTACTAGAGAACCCTTGCAGCAACTATTATGCAGAGCCATGGGGATAGAAACTATTCTTGTAAAAGATATTGAGGAAAGTAGACTATGGTTTGAAAAGTACTTTGATAGAGAGACTCTAAGTGTGCATATAAAGGAAGGGGCTCCTGTAATGGCTAAAAAGGGAAGGCCTGGGGAGTGGAGTCTTGCAGTAGTTGATGATAGGATCGCTAAGAGAGAGGACATTGAGATACTGCTAGGGGAAATAGTTAGAAGAGTGAGGGATGGCGAAGGAGTTATTGAGTCAGAACGTCCTGGTGCAATGTTAATTCAATTGAGAGATTATAGGATAATTGTTGTAACTCCTCCAATATCACTAAGTTATGAGATTACAGTCACAAGACCTGTTGTAAAGCTGAGTTTAGATGACTACAACCTTCCTGAGAAACTAATTAGGAGACTAAATGAGAAGGCAGAAGGTATTCTAATAGCTGGTGCTCCAGGTATGGGTAAAACAACCTTTGCCCAAGCATTAGCTGAGCATTACGTTAGTATGGGTAAAATTGTGAAAACGATTGAATCGCCTAGGGATATGAAGCTCCCACAAACCATAGCACAATACTCAAAATTCTATGCAACATCTAGAGATTTACATGATATTTTATTACTTAGCAGACCTGACTACACTATTTTTGATGAGATGCGCGATGATGAGGATTTTGCTATATATGTAGACTTAAGGCTAGCAGGAATAGGCATGGTGGGCGTGGTACACGCCACATCACCTATTGATGCTATTCAGAGATTTATTAGACGTGTTGATATAGGCATGATTCCGAGCATAATAGATACAGTGATCTTTATCGATAGAGGGAGGGTTTCAAAGGTATACGAGCTTAACCTCACAGTGAGATTACCCACAGGGCTTAGAGAAGCGGATTTAGCTAGACCCGTTGTTGAAGTAAAGGACTTTCTTACTAATGAACTAGAGTATGAAATATATGTTTTTGGAGAACAAACAGTTGTGGTACCCGTTAAGAGGGTTAAAAGCGAGATAATTTCGCAAAGAGCTGTAGATGTTGTAAAGAAATTGTTACCTCAAGCTAATGTGGATGTTACAGGAAGGACCATCATTGTAACGCTTCCAAGGGCTTTTTACAACTCTAATACACTAAGAATATTGAGGAAGGTAAGAAAGAGACTTGATAAGCTAGGCTTTGAAATAGACTTAAGACTTTCTTAAAGATAGGGCTACATTGGAGATTTATCGTGGGTAGCGAAACTAAGAAAATAAAAAAGAGAGGAGTGCAAGCAGAAAGAGAGCTTGTGAAAAAGCTTTGGAAAATGGGATTTGCAGTTATAAGAGGACCTGCTAGCGGTTCTAGGATAAAGAAGGCAGTGTATCCAGATATAGTCGCTATAAAGAACTCAAAGGTATTTGTAATAGAGGTGAAGAAGCGTAGAGAGTTAAAGTCGTGTTACTTGGACACCAAACAGCTTTTAAAAATAATTGAATTTGCTAACAGAGCTGGTGGAGAAGCCCTGATGGCGATTAAAATAGATTCATTAAAGATGTGGAAAGCGTTGGAAGTGAGTAAGATAATGCCGCAAGGAGCATTACCTGAGAAGATTAAGGTAGATAGGGAGGTTATAGATAAAGCTGAGGAGCTGTTTACTTACCTCTCGAAAAAGTTTAACATGGGGTTAGACAAGTTCATGGAAATTCAAGAATAGCTTATAAATCCCTGGCATAGAGAGACTTAGTGTAATGGGATTTTAGAATGACTAGCGAAAATTGTTGCATAGTTGTCGAAATTCCGCCACCAAAGGTAAAAAGAGTGGCACTGGTAAAATATAGAGGAATTGACAGAGGTTTTAAAATTGGGAGAGGCTACAGCCTGGGAGAATTAAAGGAGGCAGGACTTAGTAAAAAGACAGCGAAATACCTTAATATACCTGTTGATCCAAGGAGAAAAAGCATATATAGTGAAAACGTAGAGAACTTAAAGAAGTTCTTAGAAGTAGTAAAGGAACTAGTTAGTGCAGAGAAAGCAAAACCTGCAAAACTTATTAGTAGTACTAATGTACAGCATACCCCATCTTAAAGCAATTATCTATAGCTAAGCCGCTACATATTAAATGGGCATCTGCAGATAATTTCGTACTCATTTAAACACTGCCTTAGGTGTGCGTGAAGAACTAATCTCTACAAGAAGTGTACACGCAAGTACATCAAAATATGGGAGTGCATCTAAATGCCCCAAGTCCTGATGAAGTCCTAGCGAGGTGTAGAGAAAGGAGATGAGGCAATGAAAATTATGTCAAACTATGTAAACCTATACAAAAGTCAACACTCTTATTCTAACTCCTAGTCGGGATTTTCCTATTCGAATACCTTTAACAATTTTAATGTAGAGAATTTAATGTAAGGCGCTATAGAGTGCTCTGACATACTTTATTTAATTTTAGAAACGCTCCACAATGACGTTGTGTAGTGTGTGAGCTTCCGCATTTTCATAATAATTTCATGGATGGATAAGTATTTAATGATATTGTAATGCTCTATTTGAGCTCTATTATTTGGTCTCTTGTAAGTGTTTTTAGTGCTTTTCGCCAAACTAATCTAACAACTATTCTTCCGCTAATTTTATTTAACAGAGGTATTTTTATGCTTCTTCCTTCGCCTGCATTGAATGGGCCCAGGGATAGTCTCTGTATAGGAATGCCCATCTTAAATACTATAACTTCGCATTCATCAGCGTTAACAGGACTTTCATTGGCTAGCACTAGCTCTAAATAGTTGTAATTGTTATTACTTGATGTTAAGTACTGTTTTATTGCAATACTAGGATACTCCAATGTTGTATGAGCTATGCAATGAAATATATGGCGAGTTAGCGGATCTTCGCCTTTAAGAATCAACTTATCTGTTTTCGCACTTCGTAAGCTAGTCTCGATAAAATTAAAACCTCTCCCAAGATTGTGGACAGCAAGATTAGAGTCACTGCTATTTAATTTTAGTTTAGAGCCTTGTTCTGATACAATACCGAGGTAGAGCATACTCTCCTTATATTTCTTCTGCTGCGATACATGCTGAGAAAGGTCCAATACATAGTTATCTAAACTAAGTGCCTCTGCAATACATGCAATTTTCACGCTACTTTCATTATATTGATGTAGCGTTATTAGAGAGACTGCATTAATCGTTATAGGCTCCTTTCCCTCATATTTCATTTTAAATAGGGCCGAGGGTTGAATTGTGTTAAGTATTTTTGATACATCGTATACAAACAAAGCTTGGTAGATATTCTCACTTATCCTACTCTCTAGATGTGGTTTAAATTCTCTAGTTAAGGCTATTCCGTTAAGGGCTATCTTCCATTTTGTAATATTATCAATTTTGCTCCTACTAGATATAGCAATGATTAGGTAGCCCTTAAGGAACTTAAAATTGCCAAAATCGACTTTGGATATTACTGAGGGTTTCTGACTATGTAATACTTGATCCTCAACTAGGTTGTTTATCGAGAAAGTTGCGTTATCAAGTTCTTCATCAATTCTAATCCTCATGACACACAATCACACATTAACTATATTTAGTAGCCCCCTTTATATTGCTTTATCAATATTGAGTACTTAGCACATTGTCTATTAGTTCACAGAACTTACACACATTCCTCCCTGGTGCAGTAGGCTCACCACATTTCACGCATTGGGGAAGGTTTACAGGATCTCTATTGCGTATCTTAACTAAGGGCTCTAAAATATTGTCCAGCTCTTTGAGGAATTCCAGTTGAGCACTTGGATTTATTTTCTCTACCTCCCTTATTAATTCGCGTATTTTTGACCTCAATGTAGGTCGCTGTACAATATATGGGCATTCAGTTTCTTGAAAGCTAAAGTTTTCCATGTATGCTATAAAGGCTGTTTCATACTCATATATTGTTCTCAAAGGTTTTATTCTCTTGATAAGTAGCGGGCTATGAACAGCACTCAGTGGGTGTAGTTGTACAAGTCGCATAATATCACCCCTAAGTATGTTTATCAAGTAGGTCTGAACCTCATCATCAAGATTATGCCCAGTAGCAACCTTATTCATGCTATAACTCCTTGCGTAGATGTTTAATATCCTCCTTCTCGCAATACCGCAAAAAGTACATGCGCTGATTTTAATAGAGCCGTACTTCCTCATCTGAAAAAACATAAATTCATCAACACTATATCTAAGAACCTCTTTAATGCTTGTAATAGTGCAATCAATACCAAGCTCGTGGCAGGCTCTCTTAATAAAATTAAATGCTTCAACTCTATTATAGCTCCTTATGCCCTCTTCTATCATTAATCCGAATAGCTTTGATGGAGTATGGATCTCTGGTAAAAATCTCAGTAATACAAAACTATCTTTACCACCTGAAATACCTATAAGTATCCTATCCCCTGGTAGAATCATATCGTATTTCTTGATCTGCTCCAAAATGCGCTGCTTTACATCCTCAAAGAAGCAGTTTTTGCAGAGTCTCATGCCTGTGTGTCTTTGGTAAACTAGGGCTTCTCTTCTACCACACCTTGAACATAGTGTCACGTATTAAACACCATGTGTTAAATAAGATCTGATAGTGTCTTAGTCTTTACTTACATAAATCTTATTAATGCTGTGAACGACAACATTTAATTTTTCTAAAGTGCCTCTCACCTTCTCAAAATCTATGTTAGAACCCTCTATTGTTATTGTAAGTGAAAGAGTTTCAACATCTATTTCTTTAATCTCTATATCGACACTCTTAATACCGTCTAATTCAAGTAAGCGGTAAGCTACTTCTATGATTGTAGGTCCCTTCAATTGCTTCAATACATCTAATACAAGCTTTGTAAGAGCCATTTCTTAGACCAATAAAGCTATTTAGCGTATAAGCTATTTAATTGTTAATGATATGTAGAGATGATGATTTATCCCCGTCTTGATAGGTGATAGAAACTTACCCGTCTGATGAACCCCTAATCATAGTGGAAAGATGTAAGCTATTAAAATCGTGTATAACATATGTAGTACTTTGCTAATAGAAAACAATGTTAATAATTCTTATGCGCAACCTAGATATTTCTGGAAACACATTCTAGATTTTGTGTAGAGAGTGTAGCGAATGGAGCTCAACGCTTTACGTACGAGTATTCTTGACGCTTATCACAGATATGGGCAGAGGTTCTTGCTAGTAATGAAAATAGCCATTGCTATAGCTAAAGAAAACAAATTACGAGGGGCAACTTTGCCAGGTGATTTTGATTACAAGAATCTTGTCGAAAGGCTATCAGCTGTAGGGTTTTCGTATAACCCATCGCTATTACTGAGGATACTGGAAAAGGAATACAGATTAGTTGAGACATCGTATAAGAGTAGTAATCAACGATGGTATAAGTTCAAATACGATATAGGATACGTAGAGATGGTAATAAACAATTTGAGTACAGGTAATGAGGAGTTAGAGGATCCCGACATTGCCATAATAAAGATACAGCTCAGTAGTTTAAGACCAAAATACTGGCTTAACAAGTTAAAAAACTGGAGCGTGAAGGAGAGGTTTTCAAAAGTGGACATGAAAACATTTGAGGAGTTCTCCTTTAGTATTTTACCAAAGTTTGTTAAGGTGTTGAAGCGTGCTGAAGAGTATGAAGAAGCATTGTTTGTAGAAATCAATACCATTAAAGAGATAATCCAGCTTGCGCAACTAATTGCAGAGAAAATAGAACATGGTGATGTAAATAATAGTGAAACGTATACAAATAGCATTACGTTGATGAACTTTCAAGGTGCTCAACACATATAGTTAGACATTGATGTTGTACTTCTTCGCATATTTCTTCACATATATCATCCTCACAGTTATCACACATCACTATATTATCACATATATCATCGCATTTTCTTGCAATATCGAGTTTCATAGCATTTTCCACCTCAGACAATATTTAGAAGTGGGTGTTTAAAAAGCAGTGAAGGTACATCGTATTCTCTCCACTCAGCAACCCTTCCAAATAACACTATGTTATGTTTCTTTAGCTCTTCACATACTTTTTCCAGTGCCTCTTTTGGGGGAATGTTTAAAAGCCCATACACTATATTCGCATCACTATAATCTAAGACCTGCATGGAAGATGTGAGCACTTTATGTCTTCTTAACTCGGAATGTATCTTATCCCCAACTCCTGGTAGTAATGGATAGTATTCAGAGTAGCTTGTTAAGGCATATAGTAGTATTGTGTGCTCTGCTATGGGAATTTTGATTATAGTATGTAACCTTGACGCCTTTGTTCCATGGAAGTAGAGCTCTATTTTATGTGATATAGTACTAGGGGTCTTTTCGTAGACTATATAAGATCTAGCATAAATTGATACATACCTTATTTTATTTGTAGTGTCGTTCAACAAGGTCAGTAACTCAGAAGCACCTACATTACTAATCATTTTTATTAAGATATCTAGAGGCCATGTATACACAAGCCTCTCATACTTGAAGGTAAGACCATGTGCTGTAACAACTACTTGATTAGAAACGTCTATTTTCCTAATACTATCATGTATCTTCTTAATCATATAGTTGTATATACTCAATGATTTTAAGATGCATTCATTGATTTGCGGTGAAAAACAAGCTATTTTCTTCTTAGCGAGTTCGTAGAACCACAATCTCTGGACATTAAAAGGAGTGAAGCCTTTTACCTTATCTATTATATTGCCTTCCTTCAATACACGAACCTCGATAGGGTAACACATAAAATTACAGCTAGGAAACGCACTAATGTCATCATAATCTATGAATATAGGTATTTTAGGGTATTTGTAAGCAAAACCTAAAGGAGCAAAGACTCCTCCGAGAGGGTTAAAATCTATAATTAATGTATTGAAGTTTTTTCTGTGTGAGATAATGCTATAAGCCTTTAAAGCAGCTAAGCCACTACCTATAATAATCACATCCACATTCATTAAAGTCTACCAGTATAGGCTAAGCTAAGTATTTATTTAAAAGTAGCTCTAGGCACTATATGTAAGCATTATTTAAATACCTCTTACTATTTCGCTGTACAGAAGAGCAGTGCCCATGAACTGCCTGAGAATCCTCGTCCTTTAGGTGGAGGAGGTGAGCTTTAAACTAGTCAGCTATTGCAGCACTAAGAAAGCCTCCTTCAAATTTTGTGAAGGGTAAAAGAGCTTCAGTTGCGACACCTTCATCTGATTTAATGATTTTAAGTATTTCTTTTACAAGTTCATTAACATCAGGTGAATAGCCTGAGAAGATTTTCTTATTTCCAATAACTATCACAGGGAGTCCTCTGATTGCCGAATTAATTGAATCGTGCCACAGATTTATTGGGTTAACAAAAACTCTTACACTGTATTTCTTATTGAGGAAATTACATGCCTTTATGAGATTACTTAAAGCTGCATTGCTAACTTCGTCAAGGCCCATGAATATTGTGATTTCTAAGGGCTTTTTATCCATAGCTTAAGCCCATTGGGTTGTAGTGCTTTCAGTTCTAATTACTAAGCATATGAAAATTTAAATAAGAAGTGAGCCAAATTGTACTGTGTATTGTGATTATTATGTGGTTTTTATACAGAAAAAGCCCTTTAGGAACTGTAGTAAAAGAGAGCATGAAGGCTGTTTTAGGGCTCTTTAAAGGTGATGAAGTGCTTAAGGCCGTAGAAACATTTAGAAGAATTCTAGGTATAGAGATAAGAGTCATTTCCATTGATAGTGCATCTCTAAATCACCTATTGCCCACTATAGATCCTGATTTAATGGATATAATAAGGAATGTAAAATGCTGTGAAAATAACTGTTACCTGTTGATAGCGTCATGGTATGGTGAGTAGAGAAGCTATGCTTGAACTGCATGTCCTTAATAAATAGCCATAGGTTAATGAAATGTGCATTAGGAATTGCATAGTTTCTCGTAGAGAATTGATGTAGTCAGTAGCATCTCTTCATGCTTAAGTACAAGTCCTATTATGGGAGAGTCAATATCTAGAAAACTTATAAGTGTGCCTACAGTAAGATGGCTTGCAGGTGTTAACAGTCATGTTTGATGAGGGTAAGCGAAGGAGGAGAAGCATTTTTGACTTATTTGATGATCTGATTAGAGAATTTGAGGAAGAGCTAGAGGAGTTTGAGAGGGTATTCAGATCTGGACTAGGCCCTGAAGAGAAAATTGAACTAGGCAAGCCAATAATATATGGTTTTAGGATTGAAATAGGGCCTGACGGGATTCCAAAGGTATACGAGTTTGGCAATGTAAAACGTAGTGGAAGGGGTAGGCCGAGAATTGTTGTTAGTGAAGAGCGCGAGCCACTTGTTGACATATATGAGGATGAAGACAAGATCAGAGTTGTCTTAGAGATGCCCGGGGTTGATGAAAGTAAGATAAAGGTTGAAGCATTAGATGAGCGACATATTGTTGTAGAAGGCTCGAATCATGATAAAAAGTATAGAAAGGAGATAGATCTTCCAGCAGATGTAAATGTTGATGCAGCTGAAGCAGTTTATAAAAATGGTGTTTTAGAGATCAAATTGCCTAAGAAGAAGGAAGAAAAGAGAGGTAAGCTCATTAGAGTTGTAAAGGAGTAGTATCTATCCTTAACACAGATCATAATTTCCATCTCTATATCTCTTTAAAATGCCTATACCTCCAGAGCTCTTTAATATGATCTCTACTTTATCTGCAATTTTTCCTAATGTTATTTGATGCTCCATATCGTGCAGTTTTTTACAACGATTATCTGCAGGATTTGAGCTGCAGAGCTCTTTTAGAGAATCTATAATGTACAGCATTATTGCGTCAGCCGTCACTATGTTACCTATGCTTAGTTGAGATGAAGATACATATATATCCATGTCAGGGACCTCTATATCAACGTTCTCTCCAATATATAAAAGTGTATTAAGATCTTCAGGCTGCTCTATTTTCAACTTGATGCAGTTATAAGTCATGCTAGCATTTATTGTTAGTATTGAACTTGATTTAAACCCGCATTTTTCACATTTTATCGTAAGAATAGCTATGGACTCGTTTAACGGGGCTCTATAGATGTGCAGATATATATCGATATTAGATCCACAGACAGGGCATGTAGAACTTCCTAACTTAGTTGATTCAAGGTTCTGAGCACTATTCATTGCGGGTACCTGGTGCACATGTCTTCACAATGTGATAAGCTTTTATATGGATAACATAAGTACTAAACACGTAAGATTTACAGTGCTCATTAAACTGGTGATTGCATAATATGAGTATTATTGGAAAACTTTTAGGTTTTTGGGATAAACACTCAAGAATTGCTACAACTATTTTAATTATGTTAGTAGCGTTGCTGGCCTTTTGGCTCAGGTTTCAGCAGTATTTAAATGTTGTGAAAATAGGCATCGCTGCAGCATATCCTGAGGCAAAGCTAGATGAGCTTGACACATTCTTCAATTACTGGGTTGTTTCATATCTCGATAAGAATGGATTATTTTCATGGCCTACGCTAACAAATTCCAACCCTATAACATGCTTGTTCTGGTACCCCTCGTGCAGAAATCTCTTTGCAACAGATTTGCAAGGACATATTCTAACCATATATTTGTGCTACAAGTTCTTTAAATCCTTTGGCGTATTGCTTTATGACCTAATGGCTTTGATACCCCCAGTACTAGGGGCTCTGGGCTCAATATTCATAGCGTTACTAGTTAATGAAGTTACGAAGAGCAAGGCGGCCTCCATACTATCTTCACTCACATATGCGCTCTTCTTCGTTAGTAGGGAAGTAGCGGGCTTTACTGTGAAGTACTCCTTTGGTATATTCACTGCACCACTGGCTATATGGCTTCATATCAGGGCGTTGAAGTCATGCAGATTAAGGGACTTTGCATTAGCAGGCGCGGTCTTAGCTTATGCAGCGAGTGTATGGACTGGCGTCGGCTTATCGGCGGTGCCTGTCTACTTATCTATGGCTCTACTCCCATTATTTAAAACCAATACATCAGTAAGAGAATTGCAAAAGTATTTGGTAGGCTTCTCTATAGAGTCTACAATACCTTTTATCGCTATGTACCTTATGCCAACGTATCATGGGGGCAGGTTCATCCTTGCCCTAGCATACTACATAGCACTAGCATTTTTCGCTTTTTCTCTTTTGCTACAAAAATTCCTTGGAAGCAGGAGAGCTACAAAAATATATGCAATTCTCATTGTGGTACTCGTTGCTTCCGCAATCACGCTGATAGTATTGTTTGATACGGTTCCAGGGCTCTACGAAGAGTTTTCTAAGGTAATTCCATTAGCGGGAAAAATAATGCTAGGCTTAGGTATAAGACCACCAGGCGTCGCACGAACAGTTGCTGAGTATCAAACTCTCCGTGAGCTAGGCCCCCTGCCTCAGGAAATGATTCTAGCATTACTACTGCTAGTATTCATCATAGCACCCATAGCTATATACAATGCGTTAAAGTTCAGGGATCTGAACTTGGTTCTCATAGCTGTGTGGATAGCCCTTGTATGGTATGCTACCTATAACTTAAGTTACTTTGTAGATTATATGAAAATGGCCACGGCTATCAGCATTGGGCTTTCAGCGGGGGTATTATTAGTATTTTCAACTCCGAAAATAACTAAAATTGGACGCATAACAAGGGTAAGGTATTCATTTACACAAATAGTTGCAATACTACTTGTAGTTATTGTTACTGCTGCTGCAATACTTGTGGCTTATGCGCAAGCAAATTACTATGGTAGGTCCTACACAATGATTGTAAGAGCTGAAGGTTTTTATGAACCCACAACAGTGTGGATAGATACACTCAAATTCATAAGGGAAAATACATCAAAGGATTCGCTTATTATAAGTTGGTGGGACTACGGATACTGGATTTCTGTAATTGGGAACAGGTCTACAGTAGCTGATGGCGCTACCATAAATACTACTAGGATACACACACTCGCAGAGTTTTTCACAAGCTCTTATGATAAGGCTGTACAGATGTTGAAACAATTTCGCATATGCAGTAAGAGTGAGGTTTACATACTCATTTTCAGCCCTATTGATGTGTATGTTGATCATGGAGCAAAAAATGTTTATGTAGGGCTTAATGCGCCATCCGAGCTTAGCTTTGGTGATATGCCTAAATTCATTAGTGCGATAATTTACTTAGGAACAGGAGTAGATCCAATGAGAATAGATACAATGACTAAAGCAAGTTATCCAGCACCATGGTCTTCTATCGGTGGCTATAACAGGTTTGATGTGAATGAGTGGATAGTTATTAAGAAAACAAGTATTGGAGGAAACACATATACTACTAGCATTGGGCTTAACTGGAACTCAACAGCAGTGCTAAATGCTACGATGACGAGGCTGTACGCATGGGCGGCCATTCAATACCTATCTCATATATACCCATATTACACTATAAAAGTAGTTCCTTGGATTTTTAGCTATGAATTATTGCAAAACAGCTTTGGAATTGTAATGGATCCTGCAATTACAGAAGGGATTTTCGACTCAAATGGACTTTATGTAACATATGATAAAGTCAATCAAATAATATATGACCTAGCATATGCAGGTGTATCACAAAGATATACCATTTCAAAAACTAGTGAGATAGAGGTTTACAGGGTTGTATTTATAGCACTACTCAAGCTAAGAGAAGATGTATATAGAAGTTTATGTAGCTAAATAATGTAAAAATTGTTTGGTCAACTACTCCTCTTCTTCTACTTCCTCTTCCTCTTCTTCAATCTCTATGTACAGTTTTTTACCTTCAATAATCTTTGTATGAGTCTTCATATGATAAACTATGTCTTCTGGGGAGAAAAAGTATGGCACATTCTCTAGTATGAAATTTGTTGGCTCCGTTGTACTTGAACACGTCCTCGATACATTCACACATAGAGGACACAGCATCAGCCCTGTTGAAATATCATAGCAAGTCTCTATTTCAATACCTTCAGATACTTTAATCTTCTTCTTAACCCACTTAGGCTCCCAAGTATAGCTCATAAACATCCCCTTAGTATTTGTTTAGTGCGGGGGGTGGGATTTGAACCCACGCAGGCCTACGCCATCGGGTCCTCAGCCCGACCCCTTTGACCTGGCTCGGGCACCCCCGCACAGTTTCTAAAAATATCTTGTATTTGTAGAAGCATTAAAAGTGTTTTTATGTGAGGTGTATAAACTTTAGCTAATTATGTTTGAAGAGCTTTTATTATACTATCAGTTTCCTTAACACTTTTAACAGAAATTACAAAGACGATTGGTTTACCTGCTGGTGGAGTATCACTGCATCTAGCCCTACCATAGTCATCGACATATGCAAATTTGCATTTACCTGTTGGCGGAGGTGAAGAAATTATAAAAATTTGTTCATCTCCAGCACTTATTATAGTAAAACATATCCTATCTGTACACATAAGCGATGAAGTCATACTAACAGGAGTCATTCGGGAATGTAGCATTAAAATCATGTCTTCGAAACTCTCAAGCTCTATTGATGATACCATTACCACTACTGAACCACCATGCTTACAAAAATGCGTCAGAATTTCCAGAGCTTATAAAATTATGTAGTAAAGTCTCCTTAATGTTAGTCCTCTCTGAGGCATTAAGTTAGTTCAAAGAAGCATGTAACAAACCCCCTTGTCATAGCTATTGGCTTAGCTAAAGCATTAAGCAAAATATCTTTAAGAAAACCCAGTGCAGGTGTGCGGAACTCTGTATTATAGCCTTGAAGAAAATCAAAAACTTCTTCAGAGGATTTGTTGCTCAAAACACGCCTCTATTTTATTCGTATTGTAACTGATAAATCAGACGTATCTTTCGTGAATGTGTACTACAGAGCCTAGAACTAGTCTATCGCTAATAGCCTTCTGGATTTTGACAGCAACTCTATGACCAATCAAGCCCTCAGAGCCTTTTATCAGTATCACAGGCCCGTGCTTTTGCGGATAGGCTATTAAATAGCCTTTCCTTGTTGGATGTTTTTGTGCTACAATAGCTTTTACTATTATGCCTTGCACTCTTTTCTTCTGCCTTTTATTAAATTCAATGACGGTACTGCGCAACTCCCTACGGGCAGCATCACTAATAGCTGCAATAGGTTTAGCGAAGTTTTCAAATGAAGAGCACGGTATTGGTCTAAATCTATATAGCACAATTCTCTCTACACCAATGCGTTCTAAAACATCTATGCACTCAATTGTCTTCCTAATATCATCTTCGCTCTCCACAGGCAATCCGTGCATCAAATAGATATATGGTCTAAGTCCATGGCTTTTGAGCTTCTTAATAGCGTTAATAGCACTAATGCATGTTGATGCTCTTCCAATTTTCTCTAACAGGTTATTGCTACAACTCTCTAAGCCTATATATATTGGCGTATCTTTTAGGTATCTCCCTAGAAGCTCTGCAACATCGTCATTAATGAGGCAAGGCTTCGCGTTCTCCACCATGATAACAGTTTTTCCCGTTGCCACAGCGCGTATCTTCATTAACTTACTTAGTAGCTCCTCTATAGCATCTATGTTTGGCGGTGGGCTGCATGGATCTGTTAAGGGTCCATCGACGAGCTCTTCTCTTCCGAAATCGAGAAAATCAGGTGCACTTAGAACAATTCTACTAGCACCGATTTTTGTGAGCCTTTCAATTTCTTCAAGTATTGTGTATAGGTTACGAGAGCGAGCAGGACCGTGGACCGTAGGTACACTGCAATAGCCACATCCAGGTAGTATACCTACTGGGCACTGCAGTCTGAGATTTAAGGGACCATTATAACATAGGCTACAGTTAATACATACTTTACCATTACTTGTTTGCTTAGCTCTTTTAAAATTGCTACAGCCACGAACTACCTCAACGTATATTCTTGAAGCCCAGTAAAATGGGTATGTTTTTAAATCCTCTACAGCAGGTATTACACTGAGCCTTTCCTTAGGCGTCCAAATACCTAGCCCTCCATCTAGTATTTTACCATCTCGTGTCCTAATAACTAAACCTCTCACCACGCTTTTCTCTCGTGAGAATACCTCGTAAACCTCTCTTAGGTTTGTGTACTTAGAGAAAATACTTTGTAATGTAACTTCAACTTCGCCTTTAAATGCCATTGCAAAGTGCAATGATTTCAAAGCTGTTTGACTAAGTGTACCACCACCACCCAAAATTACGAGACCTTTGTTAACTTTATTCCATAAATTAATCAATTTCTTAACTGCATGAATATCGCTTATCATAAACGATATTGCAAGCACGTCGTAGTCCTCCATAATCTTTGGATTGCATATGACACTTTCGTATGAGTATAGCTTTGCTGAAACGTTATAGCTTCTAAATAGAGCAGTTACGAGCCTCGGGCCAACACCTATAACATCTAAGGTTGAAAACCTCTTTCCCTTCTCACGCGCATTAGCATCTACAACTAAAACTTTCTCCATCTATTCACCCTCTAGAATTGAATAGCATTCTCAAAAGCTTTAATAATGCGGCAGTTACTTCAGCAACAGGATTTGGGGAAAACAGGTTATTCATTTCGCTAATTCTCGCCGCAACACCAAGCGATAAATCATCTTTGCTTATCGCTGTTTCACCGGTCTGCACAATTATAGCTATAGAGCTTACAATAGCGTTTCCTATTACATTGCTAATATCTTGCACCTCCTTTCTATTCTGAAGTATAAAAATAAGCATATCTATATTCAATATTTCTTTTAACTCTCTTAAATTTGCTAATATTAAGAAAGATTTACCACATTTATACGCAATTTTAAAAACCTCCGGAACCCCGCTCTGTGCGGCAAGACCCATCGGTCTAACCGTAATAAAACTGTCAACAAAGTCAAATGAGTATGCGGCCTTCGCTAAATCTACTAACCTGTGAGGACTTGATGGTGCAAACGCTACAACATATATTTTTGGCTTCACCTTACAACACCTACATGTGATTATCATCTGCATGTAATTAACTGTTATTAAATAAAGATTGTTTTAATTAAAAACCTTGCTATGGCATATGAGAGTGGAGGCGGCACGGATTCGCCAACCTGATTGAATTGCTGATCCTTACCACCATAAAATATGTGATCATCAGGGTATCCCATAAGCCGTGCTTGTTCACGCACAGTTAGCAACCTATCTTCAAATGGGTGTATAAATCTTGAGGAGCCTAGAACTGTAGGGGCAAGTTTATGAGGATTTAACCTAATAATTATTGGTATAGCTTTTGAAGCGCCTCGATAGTAGTAGAGAGCTTTACCTGGTTTAACTTTGGCAATTCTTTTCAGCTTTTTATCAGAGAGAATCACATATTCATGGTTTGGAATATTTGATTTTGATGGAGGAGGCAGGTCAGCCAAGGCTTCTAATACTGTGATGACTCTCCCTAATGGTTCTGGATTGATGAGAACATTTGATATGAATACTCTTCTTCTCTTACTCGGTGTACCATATTTCTCGGCATCGAGGACATTAAAGTATACTCTACTGTAACCAACATATTTGAATTCTTCGAGCAAGCTGATCTTAATTTCCTCTTCTAATATCGCTGGCACATTTTCCATAATGAATATCCTAGGTCTCAGCTCACCAACAATTCTTATGAATTCTAATGTTAATTTTCCTAGTGGATCCTTATACAGCCTATCTAATGGGCTGGCCTCTCGATTTGGATTAGCGGCTGTAAATGGCTCACAAGGCGGACTACCAATAACAACACTGTACTCTTTGCCAACTAAGTGCATTATGTCAGATCCGGCAATACCCTGTATATCCTCTACAATAACTATGGCATTTGGGAAATTCACTTTATAAGACTTTCCACAAGCAACGTCGTTGTCAAGACCTAATGCAACATTAAAGCCCGCATCCCTAAATCCTCTAGAGAAGCCGCCAGCACCACAAAATAAATCTATTACCTTGGGTTTCATAAGTTATGTCACAAAGTTGAGCTATTGAATTTTTTAAGTTTTTCTAATAACGACTTTAAATGATTGATTATCTGCTTATTATCAAATTCAGTAAGATCTGCTTGGCAGTGAATGCACTGAAAGTTATTTTCAAAAGCTTCTTCAAATGTGTATACAGTTAAATCATTAGGGCAAATATAAAACGGAGTGCTTGTTTCATATTCAAGTCTCTCCTCTAAAACTTTAACAACGTTATCAATTCTCTTAGAAAGTGCATTTTTTAGCATTGCTATGTTTGTATACCACCGGTAGTTATACCAAAAGCTATCTCCTTTCTGGCTACGCAAGTATGCTACAAAACCCTCCTGAGACATTTCATAGAGGAGTCTTCTAACGTCATTAACTCTTATTCCGGTCTCCTGAGAGATCTCGTCAATACTCTTTCCATCGCTAGATTTAAGAAGTAACTCAACAATCTTTCTACCATCAGATCCATACAGCTTCTCAATAACCTTCATCATATCGGTTTCCACTAACATGTTTTATTACCTTACCTCTAGCACTAGGTACAATATAATATTTAGCGTCTGAGAAGCATATATTCATTTCATGTCCTTGCCAAAGCCTGTCCAGAAACAATGCTAATGCAGAGACTTCTGAATGTGGCTGATTTCCTATTGCTACATTATAGTCTGCAAGCTCATAATATATCCTTTCGACCTTCTCTGCTCCTACAATTACTAAAATCTTCTTGCACTTCTCCGCTATATCCTTAATCACATTACTTACGGGAAGGCCGTACATTGTTAAGTGAATGACGCACGAATGCTCACCTTTGAATTGCTTTACAATGTCAATGGGGTTCACACTATCAATAACTTTAAAGTATCCCCCACCCCATCTCTCAACGACTTTCATAATACTCTTTCTAACACTCTCATCCCTTACCCCAGCTACGTATATTCCTAGTGCACCAAAAGCCCTAGCAACAAGAGCAACATGAGTAGTAACTCTGCGATCTCTCTGAGGCCTATGCCCAAGCCTTAAAACGTATACTTGTTTACCTAGTTCTTCAATTGTTGTGCAGCTCGACATAAGGATTCCTTCAAGATATCTAAGTTTATATTGAAATAGGCAGAAATGGGCACTATGTTAAGCACATTTACATTTTTAAGCAACAAGTATTTGTATATCTCTTCTGATAGATTGTGTAGAGAAATGTCGTTGTTCGTGTTCACTAGGTCTAGTTTATTTAAAGCAATTATCATAGGCTTTCCTTCGAAACCTACGTTCTGCAGAACCTTGAGTACAGACTCAATCTCATTATGAATGGCATTAAGATTCTTGCTAGCATCAATAACAAACAAGAGGATATCTGCATTTCTTATCTCCTCAAGAACAGCTCTAAATGCTTCAATTATTTCAATTGGTAAGTCCTTAATAAATCCTATAGTATCAACGAGCACTACCCTAGTGTTTAACGTGTCTCCGCAAACCTCTATAGCGTAGGATTTAGGCGTAAGCGTTGTGAACATTTCATTTCCTGTAGGTTTGCTCAAATTTGTTAATGCATTGAATAATGTTGTCTTCCCAGCATTTGTATACCCTATAATTGCTACATGGATCCAGCCAGAGTGGCGCCTCTTCTCATGTTCAATGTTCCTTCTTTTTCTCAATTCTTCTAATTCTCTTCTTATCTTAACTATTCTCCTCCTGACATGCTCATACTGAAAATCTATGGCATACCTACCACCGCCAAGAAATCCAGGTAGCTCTCCCAACTTACTTCTCCTAATCCATTCACGAATAAGAGGTAATTCATGTAAAAGCCTTGCTAGCTCAATTTGAAGCACGGCTTCACGAGAACCAGCATGCATTTGAAATATTTTGAGAATTAGCATGACTTTGTCAAGTACTTCTACACCTAACTCTTTTATTAGGCATGAGAACTGCCTTGGCTTTAATTGATCATAAATACAGAGCTTTTTTATATTATTGTTTTCTGCCAGGTATCTTATTCGTAGTAGTTTGCCATAAGTTAAGTAGCAATTAGAATCGTTTTTGCTTATCTCTATTACATATTTTGGATCATACCCTGCTTCTCTAGTTAGAGCTACGATTTCGTCTAGGCTTTCAGAGTCTCTCTTCTTAATAACTAATATTACGTTTTCCCTGATGCCAACCCCCCAGCGTCATTCTTCCTTTAAATTAACAACTTCTCCAAGAGTAACTTCCTTAGAAATATCCTTTTTCTCATTAATGCCTTCTTCAATGACAGGCATGAGAAGCTTTATATTGAGTACCTCTTCAAACTTCTTTGCCAAGTCATGAGAGGGCCTAAGCTTTCCTCCCTCTATTCTCTTAATAATATTTTCACTGACTTTAACCTTAACAGCTAGTGTAGCTTGGCTCCAGCCGCGAGCCTCTCGAGCCTTTCTAATTCTTTCTGCATAGTCGTCAACGAGTTCAAATCGTTCGTAAACATTTAAATTGCGTTTATCAATGTGGCTTCGTAATTTCTGGCCTTGGTGCTGGGTTTTTCTAGCAACACCTATATTTGATTGTCTGCTCTGTTGACTTATGGTAGAATTGTTAATAAGCGATTTATTCTTATTAGAAGCAAGTCTATTGAGACACTGTTCGCATACAACAAGCATTGCACCATCTATCGCAACCTTGTGAAGCTTACCAGTAGTTATAGGCGTACCACAGATTTCGCAGTACCTTGGAGCCCCACTTCTTGACAAAACTTGCACACCTTAAGTTAAAGACTATAGTATTTAGAAAAAATGCTTTTAGTTTTGTTTCACAGTTATTATGTTGCTGTGGAGGCGTAGAGTGTAATGGAATATGAGAATAGCGTTAGCAAAGAAAATGATAGCTATATTGAAGCCTTTGCAACAGATATTTCAACACTAAGGGAGTTATTACTAAAGTACAAAGAGGAGTTAGAATACTATAAGTCTCAAGTGGAAAAACTCACTGCACCACCTCTTGTTGAGGCTACATTAATAGAGGTACTAGCAGATGGTAGAGCACTTGTTAAAAGCTCTTCAGGGCCCATTCTTGTTGTAAATATACTAGAAAGCATAGATAAGTCTAAGTTAAAGCCGGGGGCTTCGGTAGCGTTAAATCAAAGAGGGTCGGCTATAATAGAGGTGTTGCCAAGATTCGAAGACCCTCAGGTTAGGGTCTTTGAAGTAATTGAAAAACCTGATGTGACTTACAATGACATTGGTGGGTTAAATGAACAAATAGAGGAATTAAGAGAAGTAGTAGAATTACCTCTGAAAAATCCGCAGATATTTAAAGTAATGGGTGTAGAACCGCCAAAAGGGGTGTTGCTCTATGGACCTCCAGGCTGTGGAAAGACACTGCTAGCTAAGGCTGTGGCATGCGAAAGTAATGCAACTTTTATTAGGCTCGTAGCCTCTGAGTTAGCCCAGAAATTTATTGGGGAAGGGGCTAGGCTGGTTAAAGAAGTTTTTGCCATAGCTAGGAGAAAGGCCCCATCAATAATACTAATAGACGAGATTGACGCTATAGCAGCTAAACGCCTTGATGTTGGCACAAGTGGCGAAAGAGAGATCCACAGAACTTTAACACAGTTACTAGCTGAAATGGATGGGTTTGACCCCTTGGATAATGTGAAAATAATTGCTACAACAAATAGAATAGACGTGCTAGACCCAGCCATTCTAAGACCTGGAAGATTCGATAAAATAATTGAGATACCCCTGCCTAATCTCAGGGGGAGATATGAGATATTAAAGATACATACAAGAAAAATGCCTCTGTCAGGTGATGTAGATATATCAGAGCTGGCTAAGTTAACAGAGGGAGCTACAGGTGCTGATATAAAAGCAATATGCACAGAGGCTGCACTTTATGCTATTAAAAATGGAAGGCATATAATTGAAAAAAAGGACTTTATTTATGCTATTGATAAGGTATTGAAGAAGAGAATCAGGACTTATGCCATGGAAGGTTATGTATCTAGAAGCGAAAATCAAGTGAGGTATTATCTCTAACCTGGTCTTAGAGTATGAAGAACCAGAGTGCAACACAGTTGCGCCAATGTAAAAGTGCAAAGCAGCAAGATTTGGATTTCCTAATAGAGCTCGTGGATTATTTTTATGGTAGGAATGCTCACCTGATTTTCAAGGACTTGGACTTGAATATGCTTAAACTATGTTATTCTAAGGCAACAGGGAGATTAAGAGCTATAGTGTACGGCGATGAGGTATTCGCATTCATAAGAGCCTCAGATTTTAGGCTGATACCTCGTATCGGTATGGCGAGGCTTTTGCACAGTGTCATTCCGTACCCAAGGCATCGAATTGTTGTTGTTAACGAAATTGCTGAAGATGTGCTAGAAGGGCATACGGTGTTCTCTAAACATGTTTTAGAAGGAGATGAAAGTATAAAGCCATTTGATGAGGTGCTTATAGTAGATGAAAACGATAGATTAATAGGAGTAGGTAGAGCACTTATTAGCTACGAGGCAATTATCACAGCTTTAAGAGGCCCAGCGATTCGGATAAGGGAGAAGGTGAGGGAGCGTGAGTAGGCGTGGATATAGGTTAAAGTTATTTAGTAAACATACTACAGTAGAGAATAGTAAAACCGTTTTGATTACAGGCTTTCAAGGCTTTGGAGGCGTTGGGTACCTCACAATAAGATATATAGTCTCAAAGCTGAATATGAAGGTAATAGGGTACATAGAGCCTCCTGATATACCAGATTTTACATCAGTTGAAGAATATGGATTAAGCATGCCGCATGAAATATTTTCTAGAAACATAAAAGGAGTTAACCTGATTGCACTGCTCAATAGGGTTAACCCTGAGAGAAAATATCTAACGAGTTTTGTAAATTCTGTGTTAAACCTTATTAAGGATTTGCAAATACAAGAAGTATATCTAATTGGAGGGCTTGATATCCGTTTCCGTGAAGGAAACGAAGAGTTTAGATGGGTAAAGACAAGCTCTATGAATGGCATAAGTATTTCTAGCCCATATTTTGTTAAGGGGGCGTATATCGTCGGCCCCCTTGCCGCACTCTTATTAGAATTTGAGCACAGAAGCATTCCTGCCATAGCGGTATTTCCGTACACAGAACCTGAAAGTATTGACCATAAAGCTGCAGCTGTTGCCGTTAAAATATTGAGTGAAATACTAGGTCTAGATGTTGATATTAGTGAGCTAATAAAGTATGCAGAAAAGGTAGAAGAGCTAGAGAAAAACATACAAGAGGCCTTGCTAAACATAGAAAGAAAGGAAAGTGTTATGCATACATAGCAAAACTCTCAGAGTAAGTAAATGATACTGAGATCAGTCACAATCTCCGTCACTAAATATGCGATATCTTTACGTACACTTTGTCCATGGTATTAAAATCTGCCACCTTCTCGCTGTCTTGTAGGGTTAATATTATTAAAAAACCCCATAAACTTACATACATGGCTAAGTTGTTGCCCTCAATTCTTTTGGAAATTATGTACCCATTTGCAACAAAATCTTTTCCTTCGTTATATTGTGGTGTAGTTTTTGAAATAGTAAACGATACACTATCTCCAACTTTAAATATGTTTACTCTTCTGTGTATATCCATTTTAATCTTAACATTGTTTTCGCAGTTCATTTCCATTATTTTAATATCTGGTATGTACGAATCTTTCATGTTTTCCACAGTGCAAATAAGCTCCATACCCATAGTTTATTACCTTTCCCTAATCTTATATTGCAAATAAAAAGTTTTGCCTTTTAAGGTAAAGATAATAAGGGTGCTTATAAGTTTCTCTAGTCTACATAATGACAGATATCTTGCTGAGCACCAGTCACAAAACACTTTATTACAAAGGTACGCACTCAATTCTCCACTTTGATTATATAAATAATTTACTAAAGCACCTATTGGCTAAAGTAAAATGAGCATTGTTAAAGCCCCTTAATTGAATTATTGTGAATAAAAAGCTTTTATTCATATTAATTATCACCAGAAGGTGTGGTGAAAGTGCTTTGAGTTATAGTGCGAGGAGCATTATTGGAGAGCTTACAAAAGCTATCGATAAGAAGGTCATAGTTAGACTAGTTGACGGAAAGATGTACACAGGTAAGCTATTGTCGTTTGATCAAAGTGCTCTTCATATTGTACTTGGAGATGTTGAAAGTAGTGATGGTGTTAAATACCACAAGGTTATAGTGCATGGCTCAAGAGTTTCTGAAATAATTATTCAGGAGCAACCTCTTTTTAACGCTGAAGAGTTTGCTTCATTAATTCTATCAAAACTTGGTCTTAGACCCGATGTTGTAAAGGTCTTTCATGATACCAACATAGTAATTGTTTATGATAGGATAAAGGTTAGTGAAGCAGGTGTAGAAGGTTCAGGTAGCTTAGCTCAGAAAATCTATGAACTCTATTCAGAGTATATGGAGAGTAAGAAAAAAGGATGATGGAATTGTTTCGAGATAAAAGATCAAGATCTTGCAGGTAGAATAGGAAGGTTAAAGACTAAGTCGGGCTATATTGAAACTCCCTACCTTTTTCCTGTAGTAGACCCCACGTTTAGAGATCAGTATGTAAAACTCGATGAGATACTTGAAATGGGGTTCAATGGCGTAATAACCAATGCCTACTTACTAAAGAAGCATATAGGCATTAACATCAATGTGCACGAGTATTTAAAATTCAATGGAGTTATAATGACAGACTCTGGTGCATATCAAATACTTAGATACGGTAGGGTAGAAGTAAGTAACGTAGAGATTGTGCAATACCAATGTGCAATAAAAACAGATATTGGAGTGATACTAGATATCCCTACGCAACATAGTGTTGCTTTTGATGAAGCATATAGCAGTGCACTAGAAACCTACAAAAGAGCACAAGAAGTAATTAAGACAATAACTAGCGATCAGTGTCGAGATATTCTATGGGTTTTGCCAATTCAGGGGGGTGTGTACGTAGATATTGTAAAGGAGTTTGCACAAAAGTCCACAGACATATTTTATAATGGATTTAGCGTATTTGCATTAGGAAGTCCAACAACCTTATTAGAGCAGTATCTATTTGACAAAGTAATTGACATGATATTTGCAGCACGATCAAGCATACCTTTTAGCACACCACTACATCTATTTGGTGCGGGGCATCCTTTAATAATACCCTTTGCTGTAGCACTTGGTGTAGACCTTTTCGACTCTGCAAGCTATGTGCTCTATGCTAAAGATGATAGATACATTACTAAAAAGGGGACTTATCGCCTTGAAGAGCTCGAATATCTTCCATGTTCATGCCCCATATGCTCAAAGTACCTCCCTAAGGAATTACGAGAAATGCCTAAAAATGAAAGAATAAAGCTTCTCTCTAAGCATAATCTGTACATCATAAGAGAGGAGATAAATGAAGTCAAGCAAGCTATAAAAGAGGGGAGGTTTTGGGAGTACCTTGAAGCAAGGGCTCACTCACATCCTGCAGCAAAAAAAGCCTTTGAAGCTCTTTTGAAGTATATTGAGTATTTATATAAGCATGGACCGTATTCAAAGCCAAACGTTAAAGCAGTGCTATTAATATCGCGCAACTCTGTATATAACCCAAAGGTGTTGGTTTCACGAAGAAAGGTCTTATCAAGAATAGATGTACATAGTAAAGGCATCACTATATTTATACCCTATATTTCTAGAGACAAAACTCGTGCAAGTAGCTTTATAAGCGCTACTCTGAAGCACATTAATGCAGACGCTACTTCTACAAAGGTATATTTATACTATCCAGTAATTGGCATAATACCGCAAGAACTATTATCAGTATTTCCATACTCTCAATTTGAATTTAGTGTTGAAATAACAGATGAGGTTATAGAGGACTTAGCCTACATAATATTTGAATCAATATTATTGCTCAAAAAAGATACACATATCTCAATAATCTGGTGTAGAGAAATAGCTTGGCAACAAAGACTAATCAATAGAATAACAGAGATTCTGCGTAACTCTAAGATACAGAGACCTGTTAAAACAGTAGAAATACAGTGCATGTGAAGCAAATATTCTGAATTTCAACTTATTATTAGAGAACACAAATAGATGATGTTTAAATAAACACTTCTTCAATCTTTATAACAATAAAGCTATTTACGGACTCAGCGTTTACGGGTTCTATGATGGAGAAACAGAGAGCCCATCAATGAATATAAAAGTGCTTTCTGAGCACAACAACTTCCTTTTAGCTAAGTAACACTATATATTACTCAATTAATTAGTGGGGCTAAATGATACTTAACAAAGACAAAAATATAGCGATGTTTGTTGAAAACTATGATGATGTTTTCAAGTTCACAATTCAATTCCCTACAGTATCAAATACTGTTTATGGGGCTTTTATTACATTGAAATATGTTAATAAAGGTATTAATGAAGATAAAAATGAAGGTTATGAAATGAAGGTAGTAGAATCGATAATCAATAGGGCCGTAGAGGCGAGACGGAGATATATCTTAGTAAGCTGCATAAGTACAAGTAATGTTGCTTCGCATCTAATAATACTATCAGAGGATAGAGATTGTGTGCTTAAGGAGTCTGAAATTCTATGCTCTCTTATCAATAGCCTTACAAACAATCTAGTTCTGTGTAAAAGGGAGAAACCAGGAAGGGTATTTGAATTACTTAAGCTATGTTTTAGTGGTAATACATTTTACAATCCTTTGTCATGGCTTCTCACAGTATTTTTAAAAAGAATTAGAGTTGCAGAAGAACCTGGTGTGCGGTTATACCATCCACTTCCTCTTGAATGGGGTTACCCAGATGTAGATGCAAGTAAGTATGAATACTTATTTTCGGTATTTAAGGAGGGTAGCATCAGATTAGGCACCATCCAATCAACGAAAATAGTTGCAAAGCTGAAGCTGGAGCATATCCAGAAGCATATTTTGATAGTGGGTGCTACTGGTAGTGGAAAGTCTACTACAGCATCAATCATAGCACGAGAAGTTTCAAGAGAAGGTGTAGGAGTTTTCATAGCAGATTGGCATGGCGAATACAAAGAGCTTCTAAGGGATCTAGATAATGTTGCTTATGCAAATCCTATGGATGGATCAATACCGGAGTTCCTGAATATGAAGAGCATTATGGAGCACGAGCCATTGGCATTTATAGAAATCCTAGAGAGCGCACTTGAATTAACACCTCCTCAAGCGCACATACTGGAAGAGGCTATGAAGGAGTTCCTGCGCAGAAAGATAGTAAATCTCCATGAAATTGATGCATTAATTGACTTAATTCAAAATACACCATTAGTAGCTAGGTGGATTGCTGAATCTAGGGAGGCCCTAATTAGGAAATTGAAGGTGCTTTCAAGCGAATATCTTAAAGTAAAGTGGAGTAACATGAGAGAGCTACCTATAATTAGAGGAGGGATTATGGTATTTGACATATCTTCTATTCCCAATACACGAGTAAAGAAAATACTAGTTTCTATAGCAATAAAGTCTGCTACATTAAAAGCGCAACACAATGAAATTGCAAAGCCCTTACTTATAATAGTTGACGAAGCACATAACGTATTCACGAAAGATAATCCTATTTCTAATTTAGTTGCAGAGGTGAGAAAATGGGGCATAGGTTTTATAATAGTTACACAGTCCCCGTCCTCTTTATCATCTGTAGTCTTAAAGAACACAAACACTAGGATAGTCCATGCACTGAAATCGACAGCTGATGTTAAAACAATATTGGGCTTGCTGATATTGAAGAAGGAGTACAAAAAAGTTATTTCTTCGCTGAAACCTGGCGAGGCTCTCGTAGTCGTACCAGAACTTGCTGAGCCTGTCTTAGTAAAAATTGGTTTATTTTCAGATTAGGCTACTTTTCCTCTTCTTCTTTCTTCTTCTCCTCTTTCTTCTCCTCCTCCTTCCTTCTAGCAGCTGCTATAACATCATCTATTCTTAAAATTAGTGTCGCAGCCTCTGTACCAGCTTTCAACGCCGATAACTTTACTAAGAGTGGCTCTACTACTCCAAGCTTTTTTGAATCAATAATATTTCCTGTGAATACATCCACACCAGCCCACTTGCCATCAGATTTCATGTGCTCAGCTCGCAACTTCATTAGCATGTCAACAGGGTCTAAACCTGCATTTACAACGAGAGTTTCTACAATGCCTTCAAGAGCCTTGGCAAAAGTCTCTACAGCTAGACCCTCTTTCCCTCCCACTTTATTAGCGTAGTCCCTGATGTATTTTGCTAATTCTATTTCAAAAGCACCAGCACCATAAACAACCTTAGGCAATCTGAATATGTCTGCTACAGCACTCAGTGCGTCTCTAAGACTTCTTTCTGCTTCATCAACTAGCCTCTCTAACCCTGCTCTTAGCACTATTGACACCGCTCTTGGATTCTTACACTTTTCAACAAATACCATCTTATCTTCTCCAACCTTCCTCTCTTCAACAAGAGCACATTCACCTAAGTCCCTCTCTGTAAGGTCTTCAATGTTGCTAACTATTCTACCCCCAGTAGCTCTCTCAAGTTTCTCCATATCGCTTCTTTTAACCCTCCTCACCGCCATTATGCCTTTCTTAGCTAGGTAGTGCTGTGCAACATCGTCAATACCCTTCTGGCAGATCACAACATTAGCTCCAACAGCAGTAATCTTCTCAACCATATCCCTTAAAATGTTCTCCTTTTCCTCTAAGAACCTCTTCATCTGAAGAGGATCACTAATTCTAATTTCAGCATCTATTTCAGGTTTCTCCACCTCCAGAGGTGCATCGAGTAGAGCTATTTTAGCATTCTCAACTCTCCTGGGCATGGCTGGGTGCACAACCTCCTTATCTAGAACAACACCATAGACAAGCAAGCTATCAACTAAGCCTGCACCCTTCTTCTTTATTACCTGTACATTATCTAAATCAACAACCCATTTATCACCTCTTTTCTCAGCTACTTGTCTAACGGATTTTACGACAAGGTCTGCGATGTGTTCTCTAGCACCATGCACAGCTTTACTTGTAAGTGCTGATAGCGCTACTTTTCTTAAAATTGCATCAGCATCCGAGGACTCTACATCAACGGACTCCGCAATATTGTTAGCAACTTGTATTGCATAGTCTAGTGCACGTTTATAGCCTGAAACTATAATTGTTGGGTGAAGTCCTTTATCTATAAGTTCTTCGGCACGTTTTAGTAGCTCTCCTGCAAATATGACAGCAGTTTTAGTGCCATCACCTGCCTCCTCATCCTGACCCTTAGCTATCTGTACAAGCATTTTTGCAGCAGGATGCTGAACATCCATTTTATCGAGTATTGTTGCCCCATCATTGGTTATGGTCACGTCACCTAATGCATCAACAAGCATCTTATCCATGCCCTTAGGGCCATAGGTTGTCTTTAGCATTTCTGCTATAGTTAGAGCTGCCATAATATTAGCTCTTAGGGCATCTCTACCAGCGCTTCTAGAGGTACCTTCTTTCAATATTATTACAGGTATTCCTGTAGGTTCATATACAGGTTGGGATGCCGCGGCCATTAGATTACACCTAGGACTGTGTATTAGAGAGGTTCTATATAAGCTTTTATGCAAAAAGCAAAGCCTCTTAGCACTAGTAGATTCAACTTACAACGTTTTGCACTAGAGAGCGACTTCGTGTACAGCATTTACACTAATAAGCTTTTACATAATTTATATTTACTGAATTCAGATTGGCAGTAATTAAAGGCGTTCAAAATGGGTAAAGTCAGGATAAGCTTGGTTAAAAGAACTGCTAGAAAACTACTACAGTTATACCCAAATGAGTTCTCAGAGGATTTTCAGCATAATAAAGAAAAGGTGAAGAACTACGTTAAAACGCAGTCAAAGAAACTTAGAAATCAGATAGCAGGGTACGTAACACATTTAATAAAAATTGAAAGGAAGCGTAAAGAAGCATTGCAGCAGACCTCCACATAGTTTAAGCGGATAGTGCCTACCTTATCTTAAGAGTGGTATTATGAGGTGTTATCCATAGTAAGACTAGTGTTCTTAGGGCATTTAAGAGATGTTGTAGGGGCAAGGTCTTTAGAGATTCAACTAAGTTCTAAAGTTAAACTAGGAGAGTTTTTGAGATTAGCGCTAGGTGTGCATCCAAATTTGCATAGATTAGTAAGCATTGATGGGCGCGTATCTGAAGAAGAGGTCCTAGTACTAATTAATGGTGTTGACATTAACGTGTTTGCTAATCCATATACCGAGATAGACATTGAGGACTCTGATGAAATAACCTTTGTGCCCATTACGCACGGCGGCTTAGCTTAGCTATTGAGGTAGTGGTATTTTGTACTTAGTGGTATTACATGAAGATGACTGTTTAAGAAAATTCGACCTCTGTAAGATAGTATCCGACGTAATGGAGTGTGAGGAAAAGCCTTGTTCCTGCATCTCAGTAAGACTTTGTACCTCAATTCCTTTGCAAAGCGTCATTATGGCATACATAAAAACAGTTAAGGCGTTTGAAAGAGGAGGCAACGTGGCTGAGCACAAAGAAATAGAAATGCTTCTAAAGCTTTTTGGAGTAAGACAGATAAAGACCCTGATGAAGGTCTTAAATGAGCATTGTAGAGGCAAAAACTACACTATAACTATTGCCTACACCAATGAAATTCCGCAAAGCGAAGAAGCTACTAGTAAAATTGCTGAGGCCGTAGTGAAGAAACTCAATAGCATTGGTTGCAGTCTCATAGGTTACAACAATCTTAATGCATATACACATGGTTGTAGAATTGCTGAGAGCCTGTTACCCATATTAAGGAAGCATTGTAATGACATTGCACTAATGGGTGTTAGCGGAACAGGAGAGGTATTCATATCATAATAGATATTTCTACACAGGTTATGTGAGACGCTAAATACTGTAGCAAACTCTACTACACGAATTTTAGAGAAATGCTTTTATTTTTAGCAAAGTAAGAAAGCATTAGGTGCCTGTAGATGATGTTTGAAGAAGAATGGGAAGAAGAGGAAGAGGAGTGGTGGGAAGAGGAGGAAGAGTGGGAAGAGGAAGAATGGTAGTACACTAAACTGGGGGTAAATTAAAATCAAGAAGGATTTTTTCAGGGTTGTTTCAAATGGCGAGGATTGCTGTAATAGATTATGACCTTTGCCATCCTGAGAAATGTGGCGTCCCCTGCATACGATTTTGCCCCATAAACAAAACTAAGCCCTATAAAGCTATAGAATTGAGTGAAACGAAGCAAGGCAAGCCCATAATCTATGAGGATAAATGCATAGCATGTGGTATATGTATTAAAAAATGTCCATTTGAAGCAATACATGTAGTGAATTTACCGGTTGAAGTAGAGGAAAAGCTTGTGCATAGATTTGGAGTAAATGAATTTAAGTTATACGGCCTTCCAATACCAGTTAAGGATAGGATTGTAGGTGTTTTAGGGCCTAATGGCGCTGGAAAAACAACTGCCATGAGAATTCTATCGGGATTTATTGTGCCAAACTTTGGGATGCTAGATGAGCAGTTAAGTAAGGAAGAGGTTATAGCAAGGTTTCGGGGTACACAGCTTTATGAATACTTTGAAAAGCTTTATAGTGGCAGGCTTAAGGTAATACATAAGATACAGTACATAGAGTCACTAAGGCAGCATCTGAGACATGGCACAGTAAAAGAGTGGCTCAAGAAGTACGATGAAAGAGGTATTTTTAGAGACGTCATAGAACATCTTAAAATGAATAGCATGATTTCAAAAGAAGTGAACACTCTTAGTGGTGGAGAGCTACAAAAACTAGCTGTGGCTATAGCCTTAGAGCGCAATGCTGATGTTTATATACTTGATGAACCGACAGCGTATTTAGACATTAGGGAAAGGCTGAACCTTCTACATGCCTTAGACGAGTTAAAGCCCAAGCAAAGCTATGTATTTATAGTTGATCACGATATAATGTTCCTAGACTACGTCGCTGACCTCATAGTGATAGTCTATGGCATTCCAGGGGTCTACGGCTACTTCTCTAACCCATATGCAGCAAAGACAGGCATAGACAATTACTTGAAAGGATTTCTACCTGCAGAAAACATGAAGATTAGAGATGAGGTCATCACGTTTAGACTTCATGATGCAAGGGATGAGGTCGCCATTTTGAATGAAGTTGAGATAATATCATGGAGTCAAATACACAAAAGGCTAGATTCTTTTGAACTTGTTGTCGAAGGGGGTGAAGTAAGAAAGGGAGAAGTAATAGGTATTATAGGACCTAACGGAATAGGTAAAACTACATTTATTAGAATATTAGCAGGAGAATTAAAGCCTGATGAAGGTTACGTGACCTCACCCCTTCTTAATGTGAGCTACAAGCCTCAGTATCTAAGTATAGATAAATTAAGATGCGAATCTGTTGAGGAATGCGTAAGAAACACAAATAAAGAAGCATTTAATGAAAATAGCTGGCTCTATGTTGAAATAGTCAAGAGGATGAGTGTAGATAGAATACTTAAAAAGAATGTAAGTACTCTTAGTGGTGGAGAGCTACAAAAACTCTATGTCACATTATCACTAATAAGAGAAGCAGATGTCTACCTCTTGGATGAACCATCTTCGCATATAGATGTTGAAGATCAGCTATCTATAGCCAGGGTTATAAAAAGAGTTGCAAGGTTAAGAAGAGTGCCAATATTTGTCGTAGACCACAATATACTTTTAATAGATTATGCTGTTGATAAGATGATGGTCTTTACGGGCGAGCCTGGTGTAAAGGGATTGGGCAAAGCACCAACAAGCGTTTCGCGAGCGTTTAACGAATTCCTAAAAGATGTTAGCATAACGGTTCGAAGGGATCCTGAGACAGGTAGACCTAGAATAAATAAGCCGGGTAGTTACTTAGACAGACAGCAAAAGCTTGCTGGGAATTATTTCTATCAGAATTATTAGTACAAGTTCTTATAAATTCAAGCTATTTTGAATTGAATAGATACATGATTAAACTATTTTTTAAGATTCTTATAAGTGCTATTAATAATACTCTCTAGTAATAGTTATAGTAAGTAAATTTAAATTTGAAAAACCTAGTAAGAGTACGCAGTAATACGGTGTAAGATATGAGTCAAAAACAAACTACAACAATCTCTGTAATCAAAGCTGACATAGGTTCGCTAGTAGGGCACCACGTTGTCCACCCAGACACTATGGCAGCCGCTGCAAAAGTGCTTGCAGAAGCAAAAAGCAAAGGAATACTAGTCGATTACTATGTTACACACGTGGGAGACGATCTCCAGCTAATAATGTCTCACAGAAAAGGTGTTGATGCGCCAGAAATCCATGAAACAGCGTGGAACGCATTTAGAGAAGCAGCAAAAGTTGCTAAGGAACTCGGACTTTATGCAGCAGGGCAAGACCTTTTGACAGATGCGTTCTCAGGCAATGTAAGAGGGCTAGGCCCAGCTGCAGCTGAGATGGAGTTTGTTGAAAGACCTGCAGAACCAGTAATAGTGTTTATGGCTGATAAGACAGAGCCTGGTGCCTTCAACCTTCCACTATTCAGAATCTTTGCTGACCCATTTACAACAGCAGGACTTGTAATAGATCCAAAGCTTCATGATGGATTCAAGTTTGAAATATACGATGTTATGGCAGGAAAGTATGTAATCATGAATTCTCCAGAGGAACTATATGACATACTTGCTCTCATAGGTACTCCAGGAAGGTTTGTTGTGAGAAAGGTGTTCAGGAAAACTGACAATGAAATTGCCGCTGTAGTAGCTGTTGAAAGGCTAAACCTAATTGCAGGTCAGTATGTTGGTAAAGACGACCCAGTAGCCATAGTTAGAGCGCAGTCAGGATTTCCAGCAGTAGGCGAAGTGCTAGAACCATTTGCATTTCCACACTTAGTCGCAGGGTGGATGAGGGGTAGTCACTTTGGTCCACTAATGCCAGTGGCCCAGAGGAACGCAAGGTGTTCAAGGTTTGACGGACCACCAAGAGTTGTAGCACTAGGTTTTCAGATTAAGAATGGACGCCTGATAGGGCCTGCTGATTTGTTCGACGACCCGGCATTCGATGAGGCAAGGAGACAAGCACAAGTAATAGCTGATTACATGAGAAGACACGGGCCGTTCATGCCACACAGGCTAGGGCCTGAAGAGATGGAGTACACAACACTTCCACAAGTATTACAGAAACTGCAGAGTAGATTCATAGAATCAAGGCTATACGAAGTCAAAGGGCCTAAAGTCAAAACAGAACTCTTACATGAGTAATACAACAGCAGCGTCACTCAAGTGAGTTAGTTTTGAAAGTACCGGTATTAGCAATAAACTTTAAAGCCTATAATACAGCATTTGGACAAAAAGCACTGGAAATAGCAAAAGCGGCTGAGAAAGTTGCAAAGGAGTATGGCGTAGAGGCAATTGTAATACCCCCCGCAACAGAGCTTAGAAGAATAGCAGAGGCAGTCTCAATACCTGTATACGCTCAGCACGCAGATCCCTACGAATTTGGAGCGTATACAGGGTGGCTACCTGTAGCAGCCTTGAAGGACATGAATGTTAGGGGTGTGCTTGTTAATCACAGTGAGCACAGACTGAGGCTCGACGAAATCGTGGCTATAGTTGACGCAGCCAAAAAATACAATCTAGAGACCCTAGTATGTGCAGATACACCAGTTGCTGCAGCAAGTGTTGCAGCTATAGGACCCATAGCAATAGCTGTAGAACCACCTGAGTTAATAGGTACAGGAATAGCAGTTTCGAAGGCAAAACCAGAGGTAATTACAAATACTGTTCGAAGAGTTAGAGAGATAAATAAAGAGGTCATAATACTCACGGGTGCTGGGATCTCTACAGCTGAAGATGTTGAGGCCGCAATAAAGCTTGGGACAGCTGGGGTCTTAGTGGCATCAGCTATAATGAAGGCTTCGAACCCGGAGAAGGTAATAAATGAGATGGCATTGGCCGCAGCAAAAACTTTTAAAAAATAAACTTTTTTTAAAATAACTTGGTGTCTTTACGATAAATAGCTTACTCCATAACTTAAGTATGGATATAGCAAGGATAGTTAATAACATTAAGGAATCTGTTGTAACGATAGCGACAGAGATACCGCACATTCTTTCGTTATTTGGATATAAAGAGTTCACAGGATTTGGGTCTGGGTTTGTAATAGAACCAGGCTACGTTATCACAAATGCGCACGTAGTTCGGGGTGCGGCGAGGGTTGTCATCCTATACCATGATGGGGTTTCTGAGGAGGCTGAGGTAATAGCTTTAGATTCACAGCGTGACTTGGCTTTACTAAGAATTGATAGGAACATTAAAGTGGCGCCCCTCGGAGACTCTGATGGTATCAATGTAGGTGAAATAGTCTTAGCAATAGGCTCCCCACTAGGTCTCCCAGGGCCATCAGTAACACTAGGTGTTGTAAGTGCTGTTGGAAGAACCATAATAGGTGAAGACATTATACTAGAGGATCTAATTCAAACAGATGCGGCTATAAACCCTGGTAATAGTGGAGGCCCTTTGGTAAATGCAGAAGGTAAGGTTATAGGGATAACCACTGCCATAATTCCGTATGCTCAAGGTATTGGGTTTGCTATACCAGTAAATAGCGCTAAGAGATTTATAGAAATGTTTAAGAGATTTGGAAGACCTGTTAGGACATGGATAGGAGTATATGTAGCACAGGTAACACCTCAAATAGCATACACTATGGGCTTAACAACTAGTGAAGGTGTTATGGTTGTTAGAGTAATTCCGGGGTCACCTGCACATAGAGTTAGGATAAGAGAGGGGGATGTAATAGTTAAAGCTAACGAAAAATTGATTAAAAATGTGAAAGACCTTAGAGTGGCTATAGAGGAGAGTATTGATAAAGGTTATGTAGAGCTGGAAGTGTACAGAGGAAGGATGTTACTAAAATTGAAGGTGCCTATAGTCATAGAGGAGCTTTAAGAAGTTATTTCACTCAAAGTCCTTTACTATTAATGAGATGCTTTCACCCCCTTGGGGTATGCAGTCTTCAAACTCGTAAACCTCAATATCACTTATTATCACAAATGGTAAAGTGTTTTTCAATTCAGCGATGAATTCGTTTAGAGAAGTTTCGGGCCCGCTGGCGCAAAGTAGGAGCTCATTCGAGTCTAAATCCTCTATAAAGCCCCTTAACCCTCTTAACATCATTTTTTCATATGCATACCCCCTAATTCCAAACCCTCTTAGAACACCTCTAACAATGATAAGATATGTGCGTATATCAGACTTACTCATTCTTATTCACATCACAACTACCTTAGTACTACTTATGCATACAGTTAAATTTGCATAAGCTATTAAAAGTTCATATAAGAATCTCTATAATTTAGAGGGCCTTCTTTTAAGTGGTGTTCGAATTTAAAATAGTGTTAAACATGTAGAGTTTATCATAAAATGCAACTTACGTGGTATAGTGTTGATATATTATTGTATTACAAATGTATACTTGAGTAGTGTGGTGCTTATTGAGCTTTGCAAATAGCACTACAGTTAATATTTTTAAAATAATTGAGAGTAACTTAAAAAGGATAATTGACCAGGTCTTGGAGTCTATAGTAGCTGTTGTCGTGAATTGTAGGGAATGTGCATATAGTGATATGCAGGTATCAGAAGAGCACATTGCGACAGGTTTTTATATAGATAAAAGTACTGTTGTAACGGTTTCGCACGTTTCCAGAAACTCCGATACAAAGAAGTTGTGCCTAGTATCATTAGATGGAGAAGTGTATAAAGGTACAGTGATTTCTGTAGATGAAGATAATGATGCAATGTTTATAGCTACAGAGAGGGATATGAAACCCCTTAAGGTTGAGAGTGCGCTAGTTAGCGAAGGAGCTATCGTATTTTCTAGTGGAATAGCTCAAGGGATTCTAAGGCGCTTCATAACTATGGGTGTGGTCAGTGGTTTAGAAGTCAAGGCAGTGATTAATAATAGAGAAATAGAGGGGCTAATCTTATTAAATATGCCTACGATACCTGGAATGAGTGGAGCACCTATAATCGATGTTGACGGTAATGTTATGGGAATGATACTTTCAAGATCGTTTTTATACAACGAATTTTCACTAGCATTGCCGTCAACAAGAGTTCTCCTCGATTACATGATGTTGAAGAAATTAGGGAGAATAGTTCACATTAAGCTTGGATTAAAACTTCTGCAGTCTCCTAATGTTTTGAAGAAGCTTGGGTTAAAGAATGGACTTGTGGTAACAGAAATTACAAACAAGACCTTACTTAAGAACTGCGAAATATTTGTAGGGGATGTTATAACTGAAGTAAATGGAGAGAAGGTCACAGTATTAGAGGACTTCCGTAAAGCAGTACTACACTCTTTCTTAAATGGTATAGGTGTAGAGCTAAACTTGTTTTCGCAGAGAGGAGGTATAAAGAAGTGCTATATCGATATTAATTCCAGTATCTTTGTTGAAGATTTGAAGAAGGTATAGCAAGATTACTATAGCTTGAAAATCTACTCTTTAAAGTGAAGAATGTGGAGAAGACCTAGGAATACTATTAACGTGGTTGAAATTCTATGAAACCTCTTTTATAATTGGTCTGCCTCCACGCTCTTTCTCTATTTCAGTACGTGTCTTAGTTTCACTTATGTTGAAAACAACTTCAATTTCTTGAGGCACTGTAATGATATGCTCATCATATATGTACTCTCCTTCACCAAGGTCTTTGTATACATAAATAACATACCTACCTTCAGGCACTTCAATTTCGCACAAACCATTATCATCAGTTTTTGCCGAGTCTACAACACGACCTTCCGATTCTGCACTAACTATTGCATTACTAAGTCCCTTATCTCTAAATAAAGCTTTTACTTTGAGTTTATAGTACTTTAATTCTCTAACACAAAGGCTGAGGCCCTTAGATTTAAAGAAGGCATTTGTTTTTTGAGCCAGCTCCTCTAAACCCTTCTTTATATTGCTATCAACATTTTTATCGAGAAGCAATTGCCTATATGTTTTTGAGAATGCGTCACAAAAATCAGCATACTTATCATTGTCAAACCTAGTAGTAAGAGGTATGAGCTTATCTCTAACATTCTCTAAGTGCTTAAACACATCTGCACCAAATCTAATTATATATACATTGAACACCTTTGTCAGAAATTCATGTACCTCATCACTTATGGTTTTCTTTATCTCAACTTCAAGTCTCTTAAACGTTTTCCAATCTTCGCTAAGCATGTGCGAGCACCAAGTTGTCAAACTATGTACTCTAAACTCAGTTCTAGATAATAATAATAAAAGTTTTCAAGAAACTTGCAACACAGTTAGCCACTTATTATTGCTTAGGGCTAGCGCTGAACACTTACGCAAGGAAATGTTCGAGCCTAGTAAGTGCTCGTAAATAGCTGTAGATAGCCTCAGTCACTTTCTTCATCCCCTCACTCACTTCTTCTCCCTCTCGTGCTCCACTGTTCACTGAGGGTTCTTGGGGTTACCTAGACACCTTTGCATATACCCATACCCACTTACATTGCGCCTCTTTATCAGCATCACCCCCTTAGTAATTCACTCAATATGGCGGGTAAAACCCCTTCATCGATGTACAAAGTGTTTCTATGGAAGGCTAGTAAGATTTAGCGAGCAAGAAAAAGTGCTTATAGCCAGGCACAGACATTAATAGCTGATATAGAACCCACTATGGCTTACCTGCTAATCAAATTTATAATTGTTTTATTTAAATTCCCGCTCTACAATATAATTCATGAGGTTTCGGACGTTGAGCCTAGGAAACATGTCTATACTGATTATAAGCTCTTCGCCCCATAAATATGGTAATGTTAGGTTAACATCTGAGGCTTGTAAAAGGATAGCTGAGTATTTAGAGGGGGTTAGAGCAATAGTGTTAGATGTGTATGATTTTGATATAAAGCCTTGTAAAGGATGTGTTTCTGAGGATGTCAATCAATGTAAGCTACCGTGCGTATATGAAGATGATATGAAAAGACTTTACGAAGTTATTGAGAAGAGCGATGGGATGGTCTTTGTAAGTCCAGTATACTGGTACAATATCCCAGGTCCTTTGAAAAACTTCATAGATAGGCTCACAGTATTTGAAAACGCCATCTTTATTGAGGGGAGAAGTAGATTAGAAGGAAAAGTTGCAGGATTCATAGCTATAGGAAATGATACAGGGGCTGTGGCATTAATACAAAATCTTATGGCGGTATTGAATAGCATGGGTGTAGCAATACCGCCATGGGCACTCGCATACCATGAATCAGAAGAGCCTGTAATAGAAAATAAGAGCTTCATGTTGGATGTTGCTAATGTTGTGAGAGGAGTAGTAACAATGATTAAAGTGCTAAAAGGCGTTGAAAGACCAGCATACTGGTACAGAGCTGATAACGAGTATCTAGAGCAAGTAACTCAAATATTTCAGCAAATACACAAAGAGTTTAGCATCCAAAGAACACTTAAAAGCAGCTCTCCACAGCACTTATGACTAGAGTGAGGCGGCGGTCGTCTAGCCTGGTCTAGGACGCCGGCCTTCCAAGCCGGAGATCCCGGGTTCAAATCCCGGCCGCCGCATCTTCACATTGATTCTTCGTAGGACTATTTTGAGCTACATGTAATGATTTGTGAAGGTAACTATATTTAAAAGATTAATGATACTATGTTTGGTTCTATAACAAATTAGTTGCTTTGTAGAATTGCACTGCTTTTGACTAATTTAATTAACGAATGGAATTATTATAATTCTTTAGGACTTTTTCTACAATCATCTTTCCCTTCTCTGTTATCGAGTACTTGCCATAGTTCTCCCGAACAAGGCCCAACAAAAGCAACACGTTCAAGTCCTTGGATAGCTCATCTATGGCTGAGTAACTCAAAATACTGCTACGCTCCTGATGTTTCACTATTTCAAAGAGTTGCTTTAAAGTAATATTGTCATGTCTAGCTATAACCACTAAGACAGCTATTTGTGGTGGAATGGATTTCTTACTCAGCTCTAAAGTCATGGAACTTCGCCAATAAAATTAATATCCTCTGTAATATCATATAAGCTCTGTAGCCTAGGATGATGAGAACGGGGTTTTAATGAACAATATGAAGAAGCCCTCGATCACTGAAACCTAAAATTTAATCACTAGTATGCACATTCCTTTAGTACTCAACAGAAAGGTGCAATCTTTTAATGTGGTGCCGAACTTGTCTGGTTTCCAGTGTCACAGCAAGGTTTCAAGGTCTGCTTAAGCGAGGTGGGCACTCTGAACCCTAAGTAGGGTCACTCTATTAATAGCGGTAATGATGTTGTCAATCCAATTGCTATTGCCAGTAGTAGAAAGGTATAGAGGCCCAGGTCTACTGCCACACCTCCTAGTAGAGATCCTACTATAGACCCCAATTCCCTTGCAACAAAGTAGTTAGAGGTTCTAAAACCAGCTTGTGTATATACATATGTGTTATACAGAACTACGTCTAGAAGCATGAATAGAGTTGATGAAAGCACTACGTAAAGTGCTAAAGAGGTCATATCTGATAGAAAGCTAAAGCCTAGGACTAGTGCAAGCAATCTAAGTACGAAAATAGCGAAAGCCTTACGTGCACCGGAGGCTTCAATGTTATTTAATGTGAGGGCTATTAATGCGGAGACTAGCGCGCTAAATCCATACACGATCCACATTGATGTCAGTTGCAGCTTTCCCTTCAGTATCACAGGGATTACTGTGAATATGTAGTCTCCCACTGCTACAGCTCCCATAGCACCTACTAAT